>Ga0209464_10000036_pt1 | contig 47030 bp, 39 predicted proteins | sample DOMMetBare1Fresh_2_FD_187473 | JGI IMG/M metagenome (GOLD analysis project Ga0209464, IMG submission 187473) | Wetland sediment microbial communities from St. Louis River estuary, USA, under dissolved organic matter induced mercury methylation -... | ecosystem: Environmental > Aquatic >...
TTCAGTAATGAAAAAGATTCGTGAGTTTAAGATTTTATCGTGTCTGATTCACAACAACTTAAAGTCAATGCTTTAATTCGTGTATTCGTGGCTAAATCAATTCGATATAGTTTGTCCTGAATTAATTCACGAAATCTTTTAGGGAAATTCTTTACCTAAAGGAGGATAGATACAACGTTATAGGATCCGGAATAATCCTGAAAAAGTATCGCAATAAAGTTTAAACGGGCTCTTAGCCGGAAAGCAGCATTCTATTCATAAGATAACACTATACAATACAATCAGATGAGAAACATTTTTCTGACCACGATGCTCTCGTTGCTGGCAGCGGGAGCCATTGCCCAAACGCCGGATTGGGAGAATCCGGAAGTTTTTGCCGTCGGCAATGAGCCGACACGTGTAACGGCCATGCCGTACAACTCCGAGTCGCTGGCCATTGCTGACGATGCCGCCAAATCGCCTTACTACCTGTTGCTGGATGGCAAGTGGAAGTTCAACTTCGTACCCCGTCCGGATCTTCGTCCGGTCGACTTTTACAAGGAAAGCTTCGATGTCTCTTCCTGGAAAGAGATCAATGTGCCCGGCAACTGGGAACTACAGGGCTACGGTTCTCCTCTCTATGTGAGTGCCGGATATACATTTCCGGTCAATCCTCCGCTCATTCCGCACGATGATAATCCGGTAGGGTCTTACCGCCGTGACCTGACACTTCCTGCAAACTGGGACGGTCGTCGTGTCTTTCTGCATTTCGAAGCGGGAACAGCCGGTATGTATGTCTGGATCAACGGCCAAAAGGTCGGTTACAACGAAGGTGGAAAGAGTCCGGTGGAATTTGATATCACCCCTTATGTGCGCAAAGGCAAAAATACGATTGCCTGCGAGGTGTATCGTTTTACCGATGGATCCTACATGGAAGACCAGGACTTCTGGCGCATCTCAGGTTTTGAGCGCAGCATCTATCTCTACAGCACCGCCCAGAGCCGCATTCAGGATTTCTTTGTCCATACTGATTTGGATAACCAATACAAAAATGCAGAGCTGAGCATCGACTTTATCCTGCGGAATTATGCGAAAAGCGCTGCTGCCCGTTCGCTCGAAATCAAGTTGCTTGACCATGCCAACCGCATTGTGTTGCAAAAATCGGCCAACGTGACCATTCCTTCCGATGGAAAGGCAACGCCTGTATTGTCAACTCCGGTGAATGCCCCCAGGCTCTGGACGGCAGAAACGCCCAACCTCTACACCCTGCTGATCACCCTGCGTGACGAAAACGGCAAAGCGATAGAAATCACTTCTCACCGCATCGGCTTCCGCAAAGTGGAAATCAAAGACGCACAACTGCTCGTCAATGGCAAACGGGTACTGATCAAAGGAGTGAACATGCACGAACACAACCAGCTGACCGGCCACAACATTAATCCGGAGATCATGCTCAACGATATCCGCCTGATGAAGCAACTCAACATCAACGCCGTGCGCACCAGCCACTATCCGCAGCCGACGTTGTGGTACAAACTGTGTGATCAGTACGGCATTTACCTGATTGATGAAGCCAACATTGAATCGCACGGTATGGGTTACAACGATCGCTCCATTACAGCGAAACCCGAATGGTTTGCGGCGCACCTTGACCGTACCATCCGCCTTCTGGAACGTGATAAGAACCATCCTTCGGTGATTGAATGGTCGTTGGGTAACGAATCCTACAACGGGGAGGCATTCAAACGGACCTACAACTGGTTGAAGGAACGGGATAAAAGCCGTCCGGTGCAGTTTGAGCAAGCCCACCGTGACAGCAACACCGATATCATTTGCCCGATGTATCCCGGCTTCAAGTCGATGCAGAAAGATGCCGCTAATGAGAAGCTCGACCGTCCCTACATCATGTGCGAATATGCCCATGCGATGGGAAACAGCGAAGGGAACTTTCAGGAATACTGGGATGTGATCCGCTCCAGCAAACATTTTCAGGGCGGGTTTATCTGGGACTGGGTGGACCAGGGCTTCCTGCGCACCGATGAAAACGGTCGTCAGTACTGGGCTTACGGGGGTGATTTTGGTGTCGGAAATAAATACACTCACAGTGAAAACTTCTGCTGTAACGGTCTGGTTGCGCCTGATCGCACCATTCACCCGCATACGTTTGAGGTGAAAAAGGCCTATCAGAATGTGCTTTTCAAAGCAAAGGACCTGAATAAAGGCATCATCACGGCAACCAACGATTTCCGTTTCGTCAATTTGAAAAACCTCTATGCTTTCAAATGGAACCTGATGAAAAACGGTAAAAAAGTAATCGGTGGAACGTTTGATCTCGATCTGGCTCCCGAAGCGTCGAAAGACATAGCATTGAAATTGCCCAAAGTGAATCCCAAAGCCGGTGAAGAGTATTTCCTCCAGATATTCGGTTACAACAAAACAGCCAATGAGATGATCCCGGCAGACTTCGAACTGATTCGTGAGGAGTTCGCTTTTGCCCAAAACCAATATTTTGCACCACAGAAGACGGTGACCGACTCGTTGCCCAAACTGACTCAGGATAAAAACTACGTGAAGCTGACCGTTGGCGATTACACCGCCGAATTCAACGACAACAGCTGGGCGAAAGGTCTCTATGCCTACTCTTACAAAGGCAACAACCTGATTGGAGGCGGTTCTCCCGAAGTCAACTTCTGGCGTGCCCCGAACGATAACGACTTTGGAGAAGGAGCGCAACGTCGCCTCAATATCTGGCGTATGGCCGGCCAAAATATCGAACTGAAGAAAGTGGAAACCGATTCTGTTCATGCGGTGGTGAAATACCTCTACTTCTCACGTGATGCTCAGTGCGACATCGCGATGACCTACACGATGGACGGTAACGGTGCGTTGACCTGCTCACTGCAATATGCTACTGAAAACAAATATTTACCCGAGCTGCCCCGTTTCGGCATGTTGTTTACCCTCTCTGAGGAGTTTGAAAACTTCACCTGGTACGGCCGCGGTCCATGGGAAAACTATGTCGATCGTAAACGCGCAAGCCTCGTGGATATTTACCAAAGCAAAGTAAAAGATCAATATACGCCGTATGTTCGTCCGCAGGAGAATGGCTACAAGACCGATGTGCGCTGGTTGACACTGACCAATGACAAAGGTTTCGGTCTGCGCGTAGATGGTTTGCAACCCATTAGTGTAAGCGCACTGAACTTTCGCCCCGAAGATTTCGATCCGGGCGTAACCAAAAAGCAGCAACACATCAACGATATGAATCCCCGCCGTGATGTGACGCTGGCGGTCGATCTCTTCCAGCGCGGAATAGGAGGGTTGAACTCCTGGGGCGCGCAGCCGTTTGATGAGTACCGCTATTTCGGCAAGAAATACGAGTATTCGTTTAAGTTGTCGGTGGTGAAGTAAATCTGTTTTTATAACGTAAAAAAGGATGGCCAATGGTCATCCTTTTTATTTAGTAGATAGACTTTCGAGTGCGTATCCGCCCCTTTCGCTCATAGAGAAAGGAGCGGTAACTAAATAAAACGAGACATTGATTTCCATTATGTTGAGACAATTCGATTTGAATTCACCCTTTTGTTTCGTACATTTGCTAAACCGAACAGTAATAGCCCTATCTATGAACAGAATACATCTAAATATCGACCTCAGTTTCCAGCAAATCGTGGATGCAGTCAAACAATTATCACCTGAAGAAAAGATGAAACTCAGCGATGTCATTTGGGGTGAACAGATGGCAATTCCACAAAATCATCAGGACCTGGTGATGGAACGTCAAGAGATGCTCCGGGATAATCCGGACAGGTTGTCGGATTGGGATGATGCGGTGAAAACACTGAAATAATTTCGCCATCCATGAGATATAGCATTAAGATTGACAAGGATGCCCTGGTGGATATTCAGAGTGCCACCGATTGGTATAATTCCCAGGTATATGGATTGGGAACACGTTTTCAGAGACAGGTCGTTCATCAGGTTAGTTCGCTCAAAACGAGAGCCGGTCATTACGCTATCCGATATGCGAATGTCAGATGTATGCTGATAAAAAAGTTTCCGTTCATGGTACATTACGTTATTCACCAAGAGAATACAACAATAATCATTTTGGCTGTTTTTCATACAGGTCAAGACCCTAAAATCTGGGGAAATAGAAAATAAATACCACGATAACTGTTAGCTCTACATTTGATAGGATAGAAAATCAAAAATGCTTGCATTTTATCTTATCCGTCCCGAATCCGGGATCATCCGCCATACCCGCGTAAATCAGCGTTCTATTCATTATAGGCAACTCCGGGTTTCTATCGAAAGTCTCTCTATGAGCGAGACTTTCGAGTGCGCAGACGCCACTTTCGCTCATAGAGGCTGTGTGAAAACTAGCTCCCGACCCCTCCCGACCTCCCCAAAGTGGGGAGGAGTGGTACAAACAACACCGTATTCTGGTTAAATCGGTCAATAAATGTGCTGATTTACCTGTTTTTACTGCTGCAAAGCCCCCACTTTGGGGGTTTGGGGGTCGAACAGGCAAAGAGACTTGAGTTTTTTGTGAGTTTTCACACAGCCTCTCATATAGAAAGGGGCGGTAACTAAATAAAAGCATATTTCTAATTCTTTGCTTTGCGTCTTTTTGCTTTGCGATGTAGCGTTTACAAAAGATATCAATATTTCTCCATGCTTTCTGTCAGAATTTACAGTATGAAACAAAAATGAAAATACTATTTTTGGCATTCGAAAATTAACCGAATCAACAATGAATAAGCCTACCATTTTCGCATGCCTGTTAGCACTCCTGCCCATAACGATGTTTGCCGGAGAGTCTGTTCGAAAAGAATACACCCTGGAGAAGAACTGGAAGTTCACCAAAGGAGATGTCACCAATGCCATGACCCCGGTTTTCAACGACGCCAAATGGCAAAGCGTAACCATTCCTCACGACTGGGCCATCTATGGGCCGTTTGATAAAAACATAGATGCCTACAGCTCCAAAATCGTTCAGAATAACGAAAACAAAGAGACGATGAAGACCGGTCGTACCGGGTCGTTGCCCTTTATCGGTGTCGGCTGGTATCGGTTGAAGTTTTCCGTGCCGGAATATAGTGCCGGCAAGAAAGTGACGCTCCTTTTCGACGGGGCGATGAGCAACGCGCAGGTCTATCTGAATGGCAAAGAGGTCGGTCGCTGGCCTTATGGCTATAGTTCGTTTCATTTCGATATTACCCCGTTTCTGAAATCGTCGGGCGAAAACATTCTGGCCGTCCGGTTGGAAAATAAAGAACGTCAATCGCGTTGGTATCCCGGAGCCGGTCTTTACCGCAATGTCCATCTGATCGTAACGGACGAAACCTATATTCCGGTTTGGGGAACTTACATTACCACTCCGAAGGCATCTTCCGAATTTGCAACCGTGAATATTAAAACCCGCGTTACTACAAGTGCGTCGGCCAATAACCTGAAGGTCGAGCATGAAATCTTCGACGCTAAAGGTGAATCCGTAGCGAAATCGGTTCGTGGATTGAGTCGCTTCGATGAAGGGGAATCAGTTCAAAACCTGATTGTAACTCGCCCGGCTCTCTGGTCACCCGAAACTCCGGTTTTATACTCCGTTGTGACTAAAGTGTATGAAAACGAAGAGCTAAAAGATAGCTATACTTCCCGTTTCGGAATTCGTGAGATTAAATACGAGTCCAACAAAGGCTTTTCATTGAATGGAAAAGTGCGCAAATTTAAAGGGGTGTGCCTGCATCATGACCAGGGTCCGTTGGGAACTGCTGTAAATAAGGCGGCTCTCCGTCGTCAGCTGACCATCCTCAAAGATATGGGATGCGATGCCATCCGCATGTCGCACAATCCTCCGGCACCTGAGTTGCTCGACCTCTGTGATGAGATGGGCTTCCTGGTGATGGATGAATCCTTCGATACCTGGAAAAGTCCGAAGGTGGAATTCGGCTATCAGACCCTTTTCAACGACTGGGCTGAGAAAGATATGGTAAATATGCTTCACCGCGACCGCAACCACCCCTCCATCATCATGTGGAGCATCGGCAACGAAATCGGAGAACAAGGCATGACCGGGGGAAACAAGATTCTGAAGTTCCTGCAGGACATCTGCCACCGCGAAGATCCTACCCGTCCGGTAACGGCAGGTATGGATCGCCTGGATAATGCGTTGAAGAACAACTTTGCCGCTTTGCTTGACATTCCCGGATTCAACTACAAACCGCATCGTTATGAAGAGGCCTATAAAACCCTGCCACAGGGTATGATTCTCGGCTCTGAAACGGCTTCTACCGTCAGTTCACGCGGTGTCTATAAATTTCCGGTAGTATTTGGAAAAGACAAACAGTATCCGGACAATCAATGCTCATCGTATGATTTCGAGGCCTGCAACTGGTCACAGGTTCCCGATGACGAATTTGTCAAACAGGACGATCTGAATTATGTGATCGGAGAATTTGTATGGACCGGTTTCGACTATCTGGGCGAACCGACACCGTATGATGAATACTGGTCTTCACACAGTTCCTATTTCGGTATTTGTGATTTGGCCGGATTGCCCAAGGATCGCTACTATCTCTACCGCAGTCGCTGGAATACTGCGGACAATACCTTGCATCTGTTGCCTCACTGGACCTGGCCGGGTCGTGAAGGAGAGGTAACGCCTGTGTTTTGCTACACCAATTATCCCTCTGCCGAGCTTTTCATCAATGGCAAAAGTATGGGGAAACAGGTGAAATCGAAAGAAAACAACCAGACCCGCTATCGTCTGATGTGGAAGGATGTAAAATACGAACCCGGTACACTGAAAGTTGTCGCTTATGACGAATCCGGCAAAGTTGTTGCCACAGAGGAGGTACACACTGCCGGCAAGCCGCACCACATCGAGTTGGTCGCTAACCGCAATACGCTGAGTGCAGACGGTAAGGATCTCGCATTTGTTACCGTAAAGGTGGTGGATGAAAAAGGCAATCGATGCCCGGAGGCCGACAATCTGGTTAAATTCAGCGTGACCGGAGCCGGTACTTATCGTGCCGCAGCCAACGGAGATGCCACCAGTCTGGAGCAATTCCATTTGCCGCAGATGCACGTTTTCAAAGGAATGTTGACCGCTGTGGTACAAGCGACTGAGAAATCCGGCAAAATGATTTTCAAGGTAGAAGGGAAAGGCTTGCAACCGGCAGTGATTTCCATTGATGCCAAATAAGAAATAATCTCTCTTTTATTTATAGTAAAAAGACTTCGGTGTTCCGGAGTCTTTTTTTTTTTGCAGTTTTGCAGTTCGCCCAGCATGGGCGATAACTCTAGGGTGCAAGTCCCAAACACGCCTTGATAGTGGGAAGTGTTAGCTCAAGACAAGGGTGTCCATCGTGAGGTGGAATCTGAAGGAAGTCGGCGGCAAAGTCTCGGTCTGACGAACAGAAACCGGATATAAGGCAGTTGCATGTGGGCGAGTTTGCTACACAAAACGAAGCCCTAAACTATCCGAAACATGCAGTTGTAAATCCGGCAGATATATGAGATGAAAGTTATCGTTCTTAACTGGGGAGGCCTCTGCGGTATGTATAGACCGGAGATTCCATTTATCTCCCATTACAACCCGAGCAGTGATGTGCGGCTGAGCGCAGAGGAGTCAGCAGATGCCATAGTACCTGACCACAGGGAAGGGCTGAACATTAAACGGTTCAGAGATGCCACGTTTAGATTTGATATGTTGAAAGCAGCCAACTTCCGTCATGGAAGCCTGCCATAGGATAGATAGGCTGGAAGCCGAAGGGGATTATGGAGAGCCGAATATCAATCTGCAACCGCATAGAGAAGAAGAACCAAACAAGATTTATAGGAAAAAAAAATGCTTGAGGAAATATTAAGTCGAACCAATATGATATTGGCCTACGAGCGAGTGGTCTCGAACAAAGGCGCAGCAGGAGTGGACAAGATGAGCGTAGATGCTCTGCTTGGTCACATGCAATGTCAATGGTCAACCATCAAACAAAAGCTGGTTGCAGGCACTTATATTCCACAAGCGGTGAAGAAGGTTGAAATCGACAAAGCCACCGGCGGCAAACGCATGCTTGGTATCCCCACTGTCAGCGACCGTCTCATCCAACAAGCCATTGCCCAACAGCTCACGGCGATGTACGATTCAGGCTTCAGCGAACGGAGTTATGGCTTCCGGCCAAAACGCTCCGCCCATCAAGCCGTTCGTCAAGCCCGCAGCTACCTTAAAGAAGGTTACACCTTTATAGTGGAGATGGATTTGGAGAAATTCTTTGACAAAGTGAACCACGACAAGCTGATGACAATTTTGAGCCGACGCATTGAAGATAAAATGCTGCTGAAACTGATTCGTCGCTACCTGAAAAGTGGTATCATGGAAGGCGGAGTAATGAGCGTTCGTACAGAAGGAACACCTCAGGGTAGCCCATTGAGTCCGATTCTCTCCAATATCTTACTGGACGAATTGGATAAGGAGTTAGAGCGTAGGGGACATCGTTTCGTACGATATGCCGATGACGTAAGTATCTATGTCAAGAGCAAACGGACAGCCGACCGCACGCTTGCCAGCGTAACCGCTTATTTAGAGGAAATTCTTCTACTTAAGGTTAACAAGGAAAAGAGTAAAGTAAGCCGGCCGATGAAGAGTAATCTGTTAGGATTTACCTTTGGTAAAGTCAAAGGCCAATGGGAGCCATTGCTGTCTTCCAGAACCAAAATCCGCATCAAGGATAAAATCAAAACAATTACATCCCGACGTAAAAGTGTTGATTTAGAAACTCGCTTACGGAAACTGGCTCAGGTCAGTATCGGGTGGTGTGCCTATTTTGCCCTGAGTAAAAGCAAACGATTTATGACCAATTTGGATGAATGGACACGTTTCCGGATTCGTATGTGTATCTGGAAGTCTTGGAAGCTCCCCCGCACTCGTGTTCGGGAACTCATCAAGTTGGGAATGGATAAGTTTCATGCGTATCTAAACGGAAATACCCGAAAGGGATACTGTCGTATCGCACATTCGGGTATTCTAAACCGTACTCTGACTAATGATTACCTTGAGAGAATGGGCTTCCAGCCTGTCCTCAAATACTATGAATCTTGTCAAGTTTAATGAACCGCCGTATGCCGAACGGCACGTACGGTGGTGTGAGAGGACAGTGAGTGAACTAATCGCTCACTTCCTACTCGATTAATCTTATCCCGGTGTAGCTCGCATCCTAAGAGCCGGGCGTGGTTTGTCTGATTTTATCTTTACTTTTTTGGCGCAAAAAAGTAACAAAAAAACATAGTTCAAAAGAACAACCGGATTTACAATTTAGTCATTTACAATTTACCATTTACGGGATCCTTCGTGTTTCAAATTGTCAATGGTGAGTCTGCTCCGAAAAGTCTTATTTGCCACGAATACACGAATTATTTAATGCTGAAATACAGCAACCTGTAAAATAGAAAACTCACGAATCTCCGAAAATCTTCGTTTTCGGAGTTGACTCAATGGTAAATTCGTCAATTGTAAATAATACAGGCTCCTCCCCCGGCTGTTTTTGAGCAGTCTGGAATTTTTTGTTTGTCCCTCCGGGCCTGGTTTAGTGGTTGTTGCGGGTAATACAATATTACTTGCAAGAAAATCAATTGACAACGTCAATTGTAGATCCGTAAATATCTATATTATAGTAGTTTGTAAATCCGTAGATATCCGCTTAATCTGCGTAAATCCGCGTTCCATTCTTTTTCAAATCTTTCAGGGAAACCATAGTTCGGAAAGAATAAAGCGGATTCCCCGTGTGTTGTTATTGTCTAGGTGCAAATATAGGATGTTGTTTGGTGTGGTAAGCAAAATATGCGTTTTAATGTTTAGTGCAGTAAACAAAAAAGCGTTGTTTTGTTTGTTGCAGTGAGCGAGATGGGGTTTTACACTGTAGAGGAGGACGGGCTCTCCCTTTTAGCCTCTGTGGAACACTGAGCCTTCCTCTGTGTCTCTGTGGTAAAAAGGATACACTGAACGCGAGCTCCCCACACCAGACAGCGGCTTTATGCCGCTTGTCGGATTGATTACATCGTGTCAGTAGGACTTTCCATGCCCTTTACATAAGGTTGTTTATAGGTTGACTTTAGGTATAAATGGAGGAAATATAAAAGACACACAGTGGTAATACAGAGATAAAATAGTCCTTATAAAGAGTATCATATCACTATTATATCTCTATTAAACCACTGTGACATCACTATTATATCCTAAAGTAAAAATAGAGTAAACATAGAGTAGACCTATAGAGAACCTATTCGATGTACAGGGAGGAAAATAGTTGTTTCTCCCCCTCGATTCCAGTCGAAGGGGTATTGGTTACCTGTTTTGAGCGGGCGTGTTGTTTCTTTTCGTTTTTGCTCCAGATTCTTTGTTTTCCACCGAATCCTGAAGGGATGAGTCCACTCCGAAAAGCTGCTTTCGCCACGAATCCACGAATATTAAATCTGTATATTATTGAAGTTCAGTTTATGCAAAGCTAAAATATCACGAATCTCCGAAAAACTTCGTTTTCGGAGTGGGCTCAGGGATTGAATTTGAATTGCCCTGTACGAAGTGCGGGAGAAATGACGTACACAGTTTTATAAGTAAGTTGTAACATACAATGTCGTAATATATACTGTCACCGCGATGCGGCTTAATGGATATGGTAAACTTTATTCTACCATAATATCGGAGCGATACTCCTAAGAAGCCGTGTAGCGGCGATAGTATGGTAGCCAGATAAAGATTGCAGAATCTAAAGCCGCATCGCGGCGACAGTATTGAGTGTGAAATATTCAGGTATTAAATACGACAATAAATGGATTCCATTACTTAACGCAGCAAGGGTTGTGAAATTATTATTTCTTTCTTGTCCGGAGCTTCCTTTTTTGCGCCAAAAAAGGAATAAGAAATATAGCGGAAGCACTTTTTTTACGTTTTTATTCCAAAGCTGATTCGGTCAACACAATCAGGGTTGGTCAATTCCGGATTGTTTGATATCGTCCTGTAGTGGTTTAATTCTTCCATCTGATACTTTATGATCCTTCATAGCATATTGCATTCATAAAGACGATTTTCCTATATCTAGGTTACTTTTTACCCAGATATAATCCATTGCTTATAAGATGTGGATTATATCTGGGATATATCTGGATTAGATGTGGGTTATATGTGGATCGAAAGGCAAGGTGGTCTGCCGTTGGTAGGAAGCTGGCTTCAAGGGTGATTAGTAAATGTGTAGTGTTCATATGCGTTTCGCCACGAAAAGAGGAGGAAATCACTTTCACACAATAGATAAAGCGATACGTGATCTGACAGGATTATCCCTCATGCCCTTTGGGGGTTGAGTCGGGATTGAGTATAGGGCTACTCTATGTTGACTTTAAGTATAAAGTTTGTATTTTCAATTCAATCACAATGCTATCACAGAGATAAAATAGTCTTTATAAAGAGTATCATATCACTATTATAGCATAAAGTGAAAATAGAGTAAACATAGAGTAATCTCAAAGGAGACTATGAGGTTGCTTTTTCAGTTAGAGGGTGACATAAAGTTCACCCCCTCACTAAAGGCTTTTCTATTGCGAAATGACAAAGGATATAGAGATTAATTACCGTTCGTCTTTAGACAACGGATTGGGGCAATTGTGGATTGGGGTGTTTTTTGCTGAATACAGGAGCATTTGTGGAATTGTTTCTGCCCCTCGATTCTTAACTAGGTGGGATTGGTTGCCTGTTTTCAACAGCTGTGTTGTTGCATATTGTGTTTCAAGAGAGTGCTTAAGTAAATGTATAAAAACGCAAAGATGCGAATGGATGTAGAGTTGATTCTATCGCGTCTTTGCGCCTTTAAGTCCATCAGTATACCTTTCGGATAACATAGCCTTTTATTTTTCCCGTTGTTGCATTTCGAATTTATCCGCCAGATTGTTGATCTTGTTTTTCAGTTGTTGGAAAAAACGTATTCTTTCCCGGGCTGAAGCACCACTCAGGTAAGTCGATTTAGAGATTGTATTTTGAATCCATTTTACCGTCTCTGAGCAGAATGTTTTATCTGTTGTCGTTATGCTGTTTATCGTGAATAATTTGATAGTTGTCAATGTTATTCCGTTGTATTTGTAAACCAGGAAGCTGTTTTCTGTATATACCGGACTGAGATATAGATTGAAATCACCGTAATCCACACCTCCTTTCATTTTTAACTCAGTCCACTTGATCAGAGTGTCAACCATTTGTTGCAGTTGACAACATATAAGACCTGGCATTTCTTTATTTTCAAAACTTCCCAGATCATTATAGTATTCCAATAGCCTCAAAATGGGATCAAGCGTGTTGTATGTCCATATCTCAGTGGAGTTGATATGGCGATAGTTGTTCATGATTTTTCGGTAACAATCCAGTAGTTTGTCTCTATCTTTGATGTCTGCTACAAATTGATCATAGGTGATAGAAAGATTGCTAAGGGTCTGGTTCCATGCAAAAAGCTTAAAGAAGATCAGTTCCGGAAAGGGCATGAAATGAAAGATTGGGATGTCCTCAGCGGTAAAATACATCTCATTGTCCTTGAACTTAGCCATCGTCTCCGTTGATTTTACAAATTGCACGACATAGTTGTAATAGCTTCCGAAGTCTTTGGCGATATCTAATGACAAATATTGAAACGGTATTTCATGCGGATGATGCCCCTGCGAATAATCAATTCTGATATCAAAATACCTGGTGATTTTCTGTATCTCGCTTGTTGTTAGTTCTGTTTCACACCTTATTCTCCGGTAGGCGGAGTCGGTTGATACTTCCAGTAAATCAGATATGACATCTGATAATTTTTGTTTAGGAGGTAATTTCTGTCTGGCAATTTCAAAAATTCTTTTTTGTAAGTCCATCTTTATATAAGTGTTGTGTGTGTATCGGTGTTTATTACGATATAATCGTATTTATAGGTCCTTGATATAGGTTTTTTATTATGAGGTGATGTTTTGATATTGTCAATATGGTATTTTGCAAAAATAGTCCAAAATCCCCAAGATTCTACCTTGTAAATCCGTTTTATTCTGATTTGGCGACTTTGTAACTTTGTATTCACTTAAATATAAAGTTATGGAAAAAAGACACATAGAGGATATAAGTGATTTTCTGGGAAAAGAGGATACCCGGTATTTTTCGAATGGATTCAGGTTTATGGATTGCAATTATGGCGAATTTATGCTTGAAGAAAAAGTGGGTTCTTGTGAATTATATCTCCATAACAGGAGTTTGGATGGCTTGTTTTCCGGGGAGTGTCATATTGGAGCTATAGAATATGTCTCGATAGCTTCAACATTATGCGAAACTACAATAATGAGCCTGTATTCACTTACTGAAAAGGAAATAGCTAGCTCATGGGTTTACTCTTGCAGGATGAAAGTCAGCTCCTGTACTTATGTTGATGAAAATAAAAGTATAATAGTGCGATGTCGGGTTCTGGAGGTTAATAAAGATACAGATTCGATCAACGGTTATAAAAGCCAATGTGAGGTAATGATTGGAAATGTATCTATTAAAATGGGGGTTGATCATCCCATAAATGCACAGTCTGTCGAGAGAGGGAGGAGGTGTCTAATAGAGCATGATCTTATGTATGTGACCGGGTATAAGAAACGGAAGCATATTATCCGGGATTTAGACTGTTCAACAGATGAAAGAGTCTGTATTGCATCTCTGAGAATTGAGGATTATTATGAGTGTCGGAAAGGTTTGGGGGCTGGTTACCGTGCTTTTATTATTCCGGATGTAATCAATATCTCAGGTCAGTTAGCCCAGGTACTGCTTTATAAGTTAGAGGATATGACTCGTCAAGAGGCTAATAATATGTGGTTGAGGGAATTTTCAATTACTTATAACAGACCATACGAAAAGAGACAATGCGAAGGAAAGGTTGCATTTTCGCGTTTTGACACTATTGTAATGAAGGGGGAGACCTGGCGTTCAGTCTCTTTTTCCAGTCAGATAGGAGATGTTTTCGCTCAATTCAAAATTGCTCATAAACTGAATAATAATATATGAAGAAAATCGCTGTAACAGGAGTCTCAAATCGGGAGCGAAAGATTTTATCCCATGCATTGTCATGCCTCACCGGATATGATCTGGTCAGGCAAACTGCTTACGCCTGTCAGGCTGTAAAATTAAATCTGAATCATTGTATTGAAAAGTGCGATTGGTACGAATTGTTTACCTACGCACTTTCAGCTTTCACGGAACGTATAGAAATCGAGCAGCAATTTGACGCATATATTTCTAACGGTAGCGTATTCCACGAATTGGCATACTTAGAAGCGTTATATACTGTTAATAGGTTAGATCGGCGGAAATCAGATGAGTACGCTTCCATGTATTCGACATTGAAGAAGGTGATTAGCGAATATGCACTTCGGGAATATGATTACATCATTCATATAAATGTTCCTGTAAAGAAAATGGATCAATTATTATTCGATGTGAATCAAAGTCTTGTGGGGATGGTTCAGGGATGTCGTAAAAGTTTTGTTATCGACAACAATTCGTTATTGCCGGATATGTTGGGCGAAATCTTGAGCGAATTGCAGATTGAGCCGTTACTTCCGGTACATGCTGCTTTGAAGAGGGTAAATATGGAGATATAAGGCCTCACCCCTGACCCCTCTCCTAAAGAGAAGGGAATAGATACCTTTACATACGCGGGTGGTTTTAGTGTTCCACCCCGGGCAGCGGCTCTAAGCCGCTTACCGGATTGCTGAAAAAAAGATAAAAAATAGCTTACCGCCCCCTCCTGGCCTTCCCAGTCCCGATAGTTCTCTCGAGATTGGGGGTCAAGATAAAAACAAAAATATAACCCATGAAAATAGTATTAAGTGGAACCTATTCCACCGGAAAAACAACCACAAGTATCGCATTGAGTCTTCTTACGGGTATTCCGGTAACACATGCCCGGACGATGCGGGAGATATTGCCAGCTGCTATTCCCGGCAAGAGGCTGGAAGAGTGTGATTTTCACGAAATAGTGGAGTTGGGAATCAGACGGTTTTCCGAGAGGGTGATTGCCGAAAAGAAAGTAGATGCTTCTTTTATTTCCGATGGATGTCCCCTTCAGGAGTGGTTGTATGCTACAACGCGTATGAGCACTGGCCTAAATCCTTCTGAGACACCGGAAAAGATTTTATTGCACAGGATGCAATACGTATCGGAGTGGAGCGTGTTTGAAGAGACGATCATGGCTTTCGGGAGATCTGTAAAGGAATATACAAAAAGTCATTATGATCTGATTATCCATCTGCCGGTGGAGTTTCCGTTTGATCCGGATGGGCACCGCCCTACCAGTGAGCTGTTTCGTCAGAAATCGGAAGAGTTGCTTATTCGTACGTATGAAGAGTTGGGTTTAAAAGCTTTTGTGGTAGAAGGTTCGCTTCACGCTCGCCTAGAGACTATATTGCATCATTTGAAGATAGAACCAGTTATGTCGATTGATGAAGCAATATCTATTGCGCAAAATAAGAAGAGAGATCACTTTGATAACGTTAAGTTGGAACATGAATTGAGAGAGCAATCCGGATTGTCTATAGGAGAGAGCCTTTCTCCGATTCATCAAGAGAAGATTCCGGAAAGAACCAAAAAGGAACGGAGGATGACCGATATTCAATATCTGGAAAAAGAGCTGATTTTTAGATATAAAAGCAGAATCGAATCTGTTCGCTACGATGATATTCAATTTGCAGTTTGCGAAAAACCCTACATTCGGTTGATAACGAAAACCGGTAAGAAATATCTTTTGGAACAGACCTTAAAAGGGTTTAGTGTAGGATTACCACCCTGTTTTATACATTTAGACAAGTCGAGAGTAGTGAATCTGTTACATACTTCCGGGATTAGAAAAATAGGTGTTGGCTGTGAGTTGTCAGTAAAGGGGACGATTTATCAGGTTGCTAAGCGACGGAAGAGCGAGGTGGAAGAGCAATTTCTGACGATCAAATATGAAACCGGAGGAGGGGGTGCCTGCGGTACGTGTGGGTTATGTCATATTCCCGTTTAGCATACTTTCAATGACCGTTGGGGATACTTCTGGCTATTTTATATCGATTCAATTTCTGAAATAGCAGATATTTGAAGCCGTAATTCACTACAGAGTTAACACCGCAATAAAACCTAATGTTTTGCACTAATTATGGAATCTGGATCTATGCATGAAATTATGCAAAGGCGCATTGAGCAGTTTAATCAATTTGTAATGGCTCAGGATATAGAGAAGTTGCCCATTGGACTTTTCGATGGTAAAATGGGGATATGTATTTATTTTTACCATCAAGCGCGTCTTACTCGAATAAAAGAGTTTGAAGTGTTTGCTGATAAGTTGTTAGAATCAGTGTGTAATCAGATTCATATTTTGGGTGAAAAGAATGCAAGTGTTGAAACAGGGATTGCTGGGATTGGTTTAGGTATTATTTATTTAATTGAGAATTGTTTCGCTGAAGGGGATGTAAATGCAGTTTTGAAAGAACTTGATGATAAAATATTTTATCATATTTCAACTTATCGTCTTTCGCCAGAATATTTGGAAGATGTTTCTTCGGTGAAATTTATACTTGGTTTAATTTTTTACTTTCTAATTAGACTTGAAAGTAAAAGGTTAGATAATGAGCAACGGATTTTATTTGAGAATATAGTAGTGAAGATGGTTAATGAAATTGAAAATTGTTCATTGTTGGGAAGGAGCGCTGAGCCTGTTTTGTTTTCGCTCAATAAATATGTGTTACCTATTTATCTTATGCTTCTTCAAAAAATGTATAGCTTGAATTTTTATAATTATAAAATTGATAAAATATTTAATGAATTAGCTTGCGTTGTTTTGTCAAGTATCCCTTTATTACAGAGTAATCGTATATATCTAAGCATGTGTATGGATATGGTAAAACAGAAGAACTCTTTGTCTGGTTGGATGATACACAAAACGTTGTTGGATAATAGCATAGACGTAGAGTGGATTGTTGAAAAAGAATTTAGGAATAAAAATATATTTCCTAATGATGGATTAGTTGGGTGTTATTTGTTAGCAAAAAGGTGGACAGGAATGAATAAACAAAAATCACTACTTTTTCATACTGAAATTGTAACGTCAGAAGCATGGAGCGAATTTTTGAGTGATAAGGATAAGTTGGTTGGCAGAATTGGTTTAGTGACTGGCTTTTGTGGAGTGATTTTAGCATATCAGGATATTTTAAAATATGTAAGCGATGAGAATAAACCTTGAAGATGTGACATTTTTAATTCCGATAAGAATTGATTCAATTGTCCGGTTGGAAAATTTGATAATGGGAGTAAGTTATTTGTTGAAAAGTTTCCATACTAATATAACAGTTCTAGAAGCGTCGAATTATGAAAATGGAGTCGTGAGAAAGCTCCTTGGAAGGAGTGTTGATTATATGTTTGTCGAGGATAAAGATCCTGTTTTTTATCGAACTAAATATTTGAATGTAATGACCGAAAGAGCGAAGACATCTTTTATCGGAATTTGGGATTCAGATGTTGTTATTCCAAAGTGTCAGATTATAGATGCTGTTAATAATTTACGGATGGGGATTGAAATTGGATTCCCTTATGATGGTGATTTTCGAGATACAACGGAGGTTGTTCGTGAGTATTATTTTAATAATAGAGAAATTAATTTCTTACTGCGGAATAAGCGTAAAATGCCCCAGATCTATGGGGCTGAGGCAAAAGGCGGTGCTATATTAGTTAACAAGGTAGCTTATATTATTGCCGGAAAGGAAAATGAGAGGTATTACGGTTGGGGGCCGGAGGATTACGATAGGTATGAACGTTGGAAAGCTTTTGGGTATAATATTTACAGAAGTTCTGGGTGTTTATTTCATCTTACTCACCCGAGAGGAGGAAATAGCTCATTTCGGTCAACAAAACAAGCGGATAATACCAGTCGTGAATTGTTTATAACGCAAGTAAGCTCAAAAGAAGAAATATTGTTGTCGTTAGATGTTGGTAGTTTTCCAAATGGTTGAAAATTAAATAGTTTGAGTCTTGTTTGTTAGGATAAGCGATTGTTGCAATGTGCATTTTGTGTATATGGACATCTCAAGTATTTTGAATTCTTTGTTCGGAATGATGTTGATTGGGTATGTTTAATGAGTCAATAATATGTAGCAGAATAAAAAAACCGGACGCCGAAAAGGTGATAGAGTAGGCAATTTTTGAAATAATTAAATTATGAAAAAGATTAAGAAGCTTAAATTGGAGAGTGTGTCTAACTCAACATTTGAGATGTTAAGAAATGATCAGATGGCAAAATTTTTAGGTGGTGCTACCTATGGTACTCTTGAAACAGCTAGTGCTGAGTATTATCATGGTAAAACTACTACTAAAGGCGATGGACCTGATCAAGTTGATTAATTAACGAATGAAGGGGGGGAGGGGTATATAAATGGCATATTTAATAATTGATATTTTGTACCTTCTTCCCCTTAATTATTTAAGAAATAAATCATGAAAATATATGGATACGCTGTAATAATATTTGTCTTATTGTTTTACAGTTGTAACACATTGTATGTGAGTCAATATAGATCAACCAACAAATTTGTTAGTAAATCTCCGAGGCCCCTTTTTTTTAATGACAGTCTTCATATTTCCATGGAGTTAAATGGTGATTATTCATTAGACGATAGCAATAATAAAGTGCTAAAGAATGACTTTAAGCAATATAAACGGTTTATCGAATCATACTATCCCGAAATAAAAGTAAATAGAAAGAATTTTGTATATAAGTCTACAGCTAATTTTCCACCTTATTCTAATACCATATTATTGGGGTTTCCCTTAAATCATAAAAAAGAAGTGGATATTATTGATACGACTAACTATCGGATTTTTTATTGGAAACAAGATGGAGAAAAACAATACCTCCAAATCTTCACTTTGAATAAAAAATATGATAAATCTGACTTTTTAATTTTCAAAGAAAGAGAGAGCTCCGTGTTATTTAAAACGTTTAAGAAAGGATTTGTCTATAAAAAAGAAGAGACTCCAGATCCTTATTCCTTTCTGTATGATGTGTTAAAAGATAGTGCGAATTATCTTGGTTCGCTTTTGGCGATGAAGTCATTGGAGAAAAAGTATGATACCCAGAGGGAGAAAGATTTTTTTCTACAAGCCGCTTTGGTTTGTAGTTCATTTATCTGCAATAACGATGATTATTACGCTTATCAGTCCGTTGTTTATCATCCGAATGATAAAATAATTGAAAGTAATCTCTATGATGATGAGGCGCTGGATTACATAAAAAATCAAACGGTAGGCCAACAGGTGGTCATGATCAATGAGCAACATTGGCAGCCTAAGCATCGTGATTTGGGAGATCGTTTATTGATGGATCTATATGGTAAAGGATTCAGATATCTGGCCGTAGAAGCTATTTGGGAAAATGAAGATTCATTGAATCTCCGTAAATATCCGGTTCAGGCTACTGGGATGTACACCAAAGACCCTCAATTCGGGAACTTTATTCGCAACGCCTTAAGCCTTGGTTTTAAAATTATTTCGTATTCTAATGTTGACGCAAACAGGGAGCTTGTCCAAGCTCAAAATATTTACAACAAAACGCTGAAAATTGACCCAAATGCGAAGGTATTTGTATGGGCTGGAATTGGTCATATTCTGGAGCGAGAATCTGATCACCCGATGATGGCAAGCTATTTTAAAAAATTGAGCGGAATTAATCCTTATACCATTGAGCAGGCTAGTGGTGATGTAAAAGCATCATTCTTAAAAGAACATTATCTTGCCATTAAGAATGATACTGCGCAGGGTCGTCCGTGTGACCTTTATATTTACAATAATATTAAGGAATCCGAATTTAGGGTGCGACCGGGTGTGAAAGATAAGAATGTTACCATTACTCTATCGGTGAAAGTTAAAGATGAGCTTAAGAAAAATAAAGTTTTGTTATTGATGGTATTTAATAAAATGGAATTTGCAAAATATCGCTTCGAAGCTGTTCCTGTGGTGAATTATTTGATAAAAAATGATCATGCTCCTTCTGTCAATTTGCCATATGGGGATTATACGATTATTATACGTAATTCAGTTCCTTCGATAATAGAGCAATCAAGTGTAATTGTAAACTAACTAAATAATTGTGATATTAATATTTAGCTATTTAGGAGATTTGTCGACCGATTATGTGATAGACTGGTTGAATTATTATAGTCGCCCTTTTTTAAGATTGAATTCGGTTGATTTGTATAATGATTCATTGAAAATAGACTTGAGAAGTAGAGAGTTTCTACTTCATGATCGACAATTGCCAATTGATGAGATTAAGGCTGTTTGGTTTAGGAAATTTGGCTTAAAGAGAGATTTTGAATTGTTTAGATCTAAAAATATAAACTTTTCTATAGGAACGCAATTGCATGAGGAACATGTTGCATTGTTTGATACGATGTGTTATCTATTGAAAGATAAGAAGTGGCTGACTGATTATAGGAATTATTCTCTTAACAAATGTGCGGTATTGTTAGATGCTATTGATTTAGGCTTGGATGTGTCTCCTACATATATTGTTAATACTAAAAATGATGTGCTGGATTTGATAGGTAGAGATGATTATATAACGAAATCAATATACGATGCATCTTTTATTAAGAAGAGGGGGGGCGTTTTTAGTATGTATACTAAGAAAATAACATCTAAGATGGTTGCGAGCGATAATTTCCCGCAAGTTTTTTCAGCGTCTTTATTACAAAAGCAAATTGAGAAAGAATTTGAGATAAGAGTTTTTTATATTAACAAGAAGATTTATTCAATGGCTATTTTTTCACAAAATGATCCTCAGACTCAAGTGGATTTTAGAAATTACAATCGTTTAAAGCCAAATCGGAATGTGCCATATAATTTGCCTAACGATATAAAGATAAGGATATGTAGATTAATGAAAAAGCTTGGTGTAAATTGCGGTTCTTTGGATTTTATTAAGTCATTGGATGGAAAGTATTACTTTTTAGAGATTAATCCTGTTGGTCAATTTGGAATGGTTGATTTTCCATGCAATTATGGACTACATCAAAAGGTTGCATTGGAACTTATTAAAATGGATAAATAATGAGTGGGTATTATCACAATCTGATTAAGGCTAAAGAAAAAAAGTTCTATTCATTGAACTTTATATTTGCGAAGTTTCATGAGCATATTAAGACTGATGATTCAAGTATTGAAATATCTGAGATAACTTCTTTTTCTGATAAGATGAATAATAAAAACATTATAGTAGGGGCGTTTTATAAAAATGTCTCAACTATATTTCATATTGATGATAATAATGAGTTCTGATATAAATGAAAAATATTTTTACCTCTTTTCAAATTGTATTCTTGTAGAGGGATTTAGTCGTAGTTCAATAATTGATGTTCAACGAGGGAATATACATTTTATTCCAAATGCATTGTATTATATCCTTAGAAAATATAAAAAGAAGACATTGGGTTGGATAAAAGAATACTTCGGAGATAATCCTGTAATTGAAAGTTATTTTGAATATCTGATTAAGGAGGAGTTAGGAGTTCCTGTTGTATCTCTAATGCCATTCCCATCGATTGATTTAACATACAACTCGCCTTATTTGATTAGAAATGCTATCATTGAGGTTTCAACTGATTCAGACTTTGATGTTGCTGAAATTTTTTTGCAGTTGTCTGAATTGAATTGCGAAGCGGTTGAGTTGCGTTTTATTTCAAAAATAAATATTAATGATTTATGTGTGTTGTTGGATAATACACAAGAATCGTCATTTCGTTCTATCGTTTTAGGTATACCTTATGATAGTGAATATACAATAGTGAATATTTCAAAAATGTTATTGCAAAAATATATAAGGATAAATCGAGTGCATATATATCAGAGTGAATTTTCCAAAGTGATAAGAAACCACTTGAAGGAGCCAATAATAATTTTTAGTAAACAAGAAAATTTGATTGCTGATAGTTGTGGTAATATTTTGCCATGCTATTTTTCGCCGTGTCTTGAAATGGTATGTGAGTCCATATCATATAATACTTGTTTACACAAAAAGGTATGTATCACATCAAATGGAGATATTAAAAATTGTCCATCTATGAGTGAAAGCTACGGTAATATAAAAACTGAAATGTTGAATTATGTTATTGGTTTAGAGTCGTTTAGAAAGAAATGGTTTATAAAGAAGGATGATATTGAAGTCTGTAAAGATTGTGAAATGCGTTATGTTTGTCATGATTGCCGGGCTTATATCTCTCATCCTGAGAATATTTATTCCAAACCTCTTAAATGTTCTTATAATCCATATAAAGGAAAGTGGGAATCATGAATAATTGATTAAGTAAGAACCTACAATAATAATTAATGAAATCTTTCCCTTTATATAAGCAATTAGATGCAATGGACTGTGGCCCTACGTGTTTGCGAATGATCGCGAAACATTATGGGAGTCGTTATACTCTTCAAACTTTACGCGGAAAATCATTTATCACTCGGGAGGGTGTTTCCATGTTGGGTATCAGTGATGCCGCAGAAAGTATCGGTTTTCGCACGCAAGGTGTACGCGTTTCCTTTGAGCAATTGGTGGAAGATGTGATGTTTCCCTGTATTCTGCACTGGAATCAAAATCATTTTGTGGTCTGCTACGATATCCGGAATAAACGCAAGGGGATTTTCAGTAAGAAAGAATCTGCTCTGGATTATTCAATCAAAATAGCTGATCCAGTCGGTCAATTGGCGACTTTTTCCAAAGATGAGTTCTTGAGATGCTGGATAAGCACAAAAGTAGAGGGGCAGGATAAGGGGACTGCTCTAATATTACAACCTACACCTGCTTATTACAATCAGGATGATGAAACAAGCCTGTCAAAAGCCAATCTCCGCTATTTTGCCCGTTATCTGAAGCCCCATAAGATGCAAATTGTCCAGCTTGCATTGGGGATGGTGCTTGCCAGTTTATTGTCATTGATATTTCCTTTTCTTACCCAGTCCATGGTGGATGTTGGTATTGGTACACATAATATCAGTGTGATAACCCTTATACTAACCGCCCAATTAGTGCTTTTTGTCACCCAATTGGGTATGGATTTTATCCGTAGCTGGATTGTGCTTCACACTACTACTCGCGTCAATATCTCCCTGATATCCGATTTCCTGATTAAATTGATGAGATTGCCGCTCGGTTATTTTGATACCAAAATGATCGGGGATATTATGCAACGGATTGGGGATCATGGCCGAATCCAATCTTTTCTTACCGGAACCTCGCTGAGTGTGCTCTTTTCGTTTGCTAATTTTATTGTATTTGGTGTGATATTAGCCTATTTCAATCCGCTCATATTAGCCATCTTTTTAATGGGAAACGCACTCTATGTGATTTGGGTATTGTCATTTATGAAGTTTAGACGAGAGCTCGATCATAAACGTTTTGCTCAATCGTCAGCTGACCAGAGTAATATGGTGCAGTTGATCACCGGGATGCAGGAGATTAAACTATGTAACTGTGAAAAACAGAAACGTTGGCAATGGGAGCGAATTCAGGTAAAGAAATTTAAAATCAGTGTACGGGGAATGGCATTAGGGCAGTACCAGCAGACCGGATCTGTCTTTTTTAATCAGGCGACGAGCCTGACCATTTCTTATATTGCAGCCCGCTCTGTGGTAGAAGGTCAAATGACGCTGGGGATGATGATGTCGTTAAGTTACATCATCGGTCAGTTGTCAGGCCCTATCGGCCAGTTTATTGGGTTTGCTCAGTCGTTGCAGGATGCCAAAATTAGTTTGGAACGTTTAGGTGAAATCCATAATCGGGAAGATGAAGAAGATCTGGCAGATATTAAATTGACTCATCTGCCTGAAAATCGAACGATATCTATTAAAGACTTATGGTTTAGTTATGATGGTGCGGATCGGGATTATGTACTGGAAAATGTCAACCTCGAAATACCGCAAAATAAGACTACCGCTATTGTCGGATCTAGTGGGAGCGGCAAAACGACATTGGTGAAATTATTGTTGGGTTTCTATCCACCCAATAAAGGAATGATAAATGTAGGGGAAACACCCTTGAAGAATATTAACTCACACCTGTGGCGCCAAAAAACAGGAGTGGTGATGCAGGAAGGATTTATCTTCTCGGATACGATTGCCGGTAATATTGCAGTGGGGGAGGATATTGTTGATAAAGAAAGGTTGTTACATGCCGTAAAAACAGCCAATATCCGGGAGCATATAGATTCACTGCCTTTGGGTTACAATACCAAAATCGGGATGGAAGGTAAAGGCGTGAGTCAGGGACAGAAGCAACGTCTCCTGATTGCACGTACCGTTTACAAAAATCCGGATTACCTCTTTTTTGATGAAGCCACCAATTCGTTGGATGCTACCAATGAACGACAGATCATGGATAATCTTAAATCCTTTAATCAGAATAAAACCGTTGTGGTAGTCGCACACCGGTTAAGCACCGTGCAACATGCGGACAATATAGTGGTACTGGATAAGGGTAAAGTGGTAGAGCTGGGGACGCATAAAGAGTTAACTGAAAAACGGGGGGCGTATTACCAGTTGGTGAAGAATCAGTTGGAATTGGGACAATAGGGCCACACCCCTAACCCCTCTCCAAAAGAGAAGGGAATATTATCAAAAAGGCGAAACTGTAAACAGAATTCATGACAATACAATGAACGGAAAAGGTAATGGAAGATAATGATTCAAAAAGCCTCCCCATTGGGGCGGTTGGAGGGGCTAATATAGAATTGCGTAGTGAAGAGGTGCAAGAGGTCTTAGGTAATGTCCCGTCCTGGATATTGAGGTGGGGGATTACCGTTTTGGCATTCATTGTGTTGATTCTTATAGTCGGTAGCTATCTTTTTAAATATCCCGATATGGTTTCGTCGCAATTGGTGCTGACCACGACTACCCCTCCGGCCGGTATAGTGGCTAAAACAAGCGGGAAAATTGCGGAACTGAGAGTTGGCGATCAGCAAACAGTGAGAAAAGGAGAGTGTCTGGCCATTATAGAAAATCCGGCAACCTATAACGATGTGCTTTTTCTGGAGAATGAAATTAAATCGGTTCTCGCCTGTGTAAATAAAGAACAAACTTGTTATTTAGACCGGGAAAACCTAAAGCTTGGTACTATTCAGTCTTCTTTTTCCTCTTTTCTGCTTAATCTGGAGAACTATAACAAATTCATAGAATTAAATTACTATCCCCGCAAGATCACATCGGTCAGGCAATTGATAGCCGCAAACCGGAGTCATTTCCGGAATGTACAGAAACAATCGGAAATCGTGCAGAAGCAATTCGAATTGGATAAAAGAATATATGACCGTGAAGACTACCTGAAAAAGCAAAATCTGATTTCCGATGAGGAGAATGATAAAGCTAAAGGTCAATTCCTGCAAAGTAAAATGAGCCAGCAGAATATGCAGTCCAACCTGGAGAATCTGCAAATACAGATTATGCAAATGGAAGGGAATCTGGTCGATCTCGAACAACAATATTTAGAGAAGAAAAATACGATGCTATCGGAGCTCAGTACCATTGCCACACAACTGCAAAACGAAATTCGATCGTGGAAAATGACCTACGTGTTAACTGCTCCGCTAGATGGCAAGATTACATTTGCCAACTATTGGTGTGTTAATCAAAATGTAACTGCCGGTCAGGTAGTGTTTTCTGTTGTTCCTATGATTCGTTCGGAATTAGTAGCGAAAGCTCAATTGCCGATAGAGCGTTCGGGCAAAGTGAAGGTGGGGCAACCGGTCAATGTTCACTTTGTCAACTATCCGGATAATGAATTCGGGATGGTTCGTGGCATAGTCAACCGAATCTCCCTAATACCCACTGACGGTAAATATACGGTAGAAGTCAGGTTTCCTAAAGGATTACTGACCTCTTATGGGAAAAAACTTCCGTTGGTACATGAAATGACAGCAAATGCAGAAATTATTACTAATGATTTACGCCTCATTGATCAGTTCTTCCTGCCGATGAAGAAAATTTTCAAAAACAATCTGTAATACAAAGCCCATGTTCAAAAATATAGATTTAGTTGTAGTTGGAGCCGGTCTTACCGGATGTGTCATAGCAGAGCGTGCCGCAAAGCTGCTTAACTGGAAAGTATTAATTGTAGAGCGTCGCAATCATATTGCCGGAAATTGTTACGACCGGTATGGTGAGAACGGAGTGATGGTGCATCAATACGGTCCACACTACTTTCGAACTAACAATCCTGATCTTGTGGATTATTTATCTCAATTTACCTCGTGGATTGATGGCAGGTATTATGTAAAAAGTAATTATGCCGGTGAGCTTTATTCGTTTCCCATTAACCTCAATACATTGGAGCAGTTTTTCGGCGTGTCGTTGAATAAGGAAAAAGCCGAGAAGTTATTGGCGAACCAACGGGTGCAGATCAATAACCCTGCTAATTCGGAAGATTTTGTCTTGTCACGGGTGGGGCGGAGATTGTATGAAGCCTTTTACCTCAATTACACATTAAAACAGTGGGACAAGCATCCGAAGGAGCTGGATGCTTCTGTATGTGGGCGTATTCCGGTACGTTTTAATCGTGATGAACGTTACGTAGAACATCAATATCAGATTATGCCCAAAGAGGGATATACGGCGATGATTCAAAAGATGATTGATCATCCCAATATCCATTTGTTACTGAATACAGACTACCGCGATTTGGAAATTACGGATTGTAAAGCGATAATTTATACCGGAGCTATTGATGAATATTTTAATCATTCGCTGGGGCGATTGCCCTGGCGAAGCCTGAGGTTTCAATTTGAACCGTTGGTGCAGGAGTTTGCTCAGCCTTGTGTGCAGATTAATTATCCCAATGACCATGAATACACCCGTAGTGTGGAGGTTAAGCATGTCACCCGGCAGCAACATCCACAAACAACTGTGGTCTACGAGTACCCGACTGCGAAAGGTGATCCATGTTATCCGATACCCGCACCGGAAAACCGGGCGTTGTACGAACGATACAAAGCGCTTGCTGATAAAGAGACCCGGGAAAAGAATGTCTATTTCGTGGGGAGGCTTGCGCAATATGCGTATCTGAATATGGATGAAGTGATCGAGCGGGCGCTGGGGGTATTTGAGGAGATAAGACCTCACCCCTGACCCCTCTCCCAAGGAGAGGGGAATAGATACTCTTATACGATACAAATGAAAACGCCAATGAATAAACAAGCCATACTTTTCCTCAGCGATAAATCCTTAGAACCATTCATTCAGCAATTCAATAAGCTGGCGAAGGATGCAGAAGGATACTCAGATTCATTCTATCTCTATCATCAAAAATATGAAGAACTTCCGGCAGCAGTGAGTGAACTGAATCACTTCGTATTTAAAAACGATATCTTATCCGAATTGGGGTATAGATCAATAGAAGAGACCCTTGTGCCGGGCAGTAACCATTTTCCGTTGCTCAAGTTCTATTTGCAGAATCCGCAATATGAATATTACTGGAATATAGAGGACGATGTGCGATTTTCAGGAAGTTGGGCTATTCTGCTAGACCATTACTCGGAAATAGATACTGATTTTATAACGTGTCATATCCAAAGCTTTTTTGAAAATACGGGATGGTATTGGTGGCGGTTTCTGAAAAGCCATGAGGCAATAATCCCATTTGAAAACCGGATAAAATCATTTAATCCCATATATAGGATATCGAACCGCGCATTGGCTCTTTTGCATCAATCCTTAATCGAAGGATGGGCCGGACACCATGAAGTGGTGATGCCAACGTTGTTTCACTCAAACGGATTAAGTATAGCCGATTTTGGAGGAGAGGGACGTTTTGTGCCTGAGGGGCAGCAAAACAAATTTTACACAAATGAATCGATGACGCATCTGCCCATCGTATTAGGGAAAGAATTGAATCGATTGTATCATCCAATAAAAGTTTCGGAAATCCCAACTGAACATTAAAATAAGTAATTCATCTGATGAGACGAGCATGAACAACTGTTCATCAAAGAGTATGACATTCTATGCGAGTTCCATGCGTAGCCAAAATAAAGAAAATAATGACGTATGAAAAAGAATTGTGTAATATCAGCCGTTGGAAAGAATAGTCTCCACAGAGAGTGGATAAAAGAATCTTCTACTTTTGATCTGCATTTAATCGTGTATGATGATTCTATAAATGAATTTAAGGATGATACACCATTTATAGTGCAAAATAAGGGTTATAAGTTTAAGCTGGTTTACGATTATCTGATCGGGAACCCGTTGTTTATTGATCAATACACCTATTTTTTTGTACCGGATGATGATATCAGTATGGATTCCGGAAATATTGACCGCTTATTTGCATATATGGAGGAGTATAACATCTGCATTGCTCAGCCTGCGTTGTCGGATTCCTACTATACCTATGAGCATACGATGAAGAGCAGGCATTCCCTGTTGCGTTACACCAATTTTGTGGAAGTTATGGTTCCCTGCTTTTCGAGGGAGGCCTTAAAAAAGACGCTCTTTACCTTTAATGAAAATGTCAGCGGTTGGGGAATTGATTTTCATTGGCGTGAATTGGTCGGTTTCACCGGAATAGAGATGGCGGTTATAGATGATCTTCACTGTGTGCATACCCGTCCGGTGCAATCATCAAACGCGCATAACTTTGGCGAATTGGATGCCTACATTTTGAAATATAATTTAAAAAGGGAAGTCCGGGAGTTAGGATTTGTTCAGCTACCAGAAAGACAATTAAATGATGTAGGAGTTCAAAATTGGATTCCACTTTACTCACAACCTGAACAACAGAAATATATAGAATCCTGTTTAGCGCGAATAGCGCAGAATTTATTGTCAAATATTCACCAGGTAACCTCTCCAGGGTTGTCAGAAGGACGGATGGGTATATCTCTTTTCTTTTTTAATTACTACCGGTTGACCGGTAAACGTAAATATTATGATATTGCTCTTGCTATTTTTGAATCTATATATGATTCACTCTGTATAATCACGGACGATATTTCTTTGTCTGACGGTTTATCCGGAGTGTCATGGGCTGTTGAATATTTGGCTCAGAATGGATTTATAGAGGAGGATACGGATGAGGTGTTGGAGGATATTTGTGCGGTATTGAGTAAAAGCCCCCTAATTATCACCCTAGGGTCGATAACCGTTGGATTCCCCGAAGGGGAATTAAAGAGCTTGGTATCACCTCTGTCGGTAGAAATGAACATGACACTCAATGAGCTGATTGGATACGGAATGCACTTACTGTTACGGATGAGGAATCCGAATTTTCAGCCTGAAGAAAATACAACCCATTTGACTGAAAAGTTTATCACTTTCCAGATTATAGATTACCTGGACTTGTTAGTTCAGAAGTCTGTTTTGGTAATTGTAGAACCGACAACCGTGACTGGAGAATTGCAGGAATCGATCAATTTTGAAAGTCTTGTAACTATCATTTTATACCTGAGTTTGTTGAAAAAACAGAATACAGGACATGGTAAAATAGAGCCGCTTATTGTTGAATATGTAGAATTAGTAAAGCAAGAGCTTGCCAATAACCGGGAAAGTGAAATACGGGGGCAATTGATTCTTGCTAATGCTTTGTTGGAGGCCGCTAAAGTCACAGAAAATACAGAATGGGAACAGTATGCGATAGGTATAGCTCTGAAAGCGATTCAAATAGAAATGTTTCGTAAAGTAAAAAAAACAATAGCTAGTGGTCCAATGGAAATTGCCCATTTATACAACCGCATTTATCAATCGACTTTACGGTCTGAGTTTAAAGAGGCTGCAAAGAGTCAGATTGAACAGGTATTGAAACAAGGGGACGGAAATGATATTGTGCAAGAGTTGAGTAGGGCTAATAAATTCGGAATTAAAGGAGGATTAGCCGGTTGGGGTTTGGAGTTGATTGCAACAATTGCTGATTTTGAACCGAAATGGGATGAGGTATTGCTTGTTAGTCACTTTTGTTTTTGAGGGATAAGCAGGAATCAAAATGTACAATGGATCAAGATAAGAACATTTTCATCAACGAAAAACAATCATAATGGATAGGGTTAAGGTAATATATAATTTTCAGGTTTGTAAAGCCTATCATAACACAAGGACCAGAGCGCTTTACAATACGATATGCTCCCAAATAGCAAAACGGAATGCAGAGTATTATTTAATATCCGGTTTTAATGAAACCGATGATATACCGTTACTTCAATTAACGGAAAATGATGATTATCATTCTGCAATTGATAAGACACTTCAGTGCTTCTTGTATCACGAAGAGAAGAATACTGATTTTGACTTCTTTTTTTATGGGGATGATGATACATTTATCAATTTCAAGAATTTGGAAGCACTCATAAAAAACTTGTCAACAGATGAATTGGCGATTTATGGAAATCTGCAAAGAATGTTCAGGTTTAATGAGCCAAAAGAGGATATTCATCATACAGGTGGCCCCGGGATTCTCATGAATAAAAGGACGTTTATTGTGGTTGCCGAAGCCATTCGTAAATACTACATACGAGATCGTGTTTTTAGTGACGTAAGCCTTGCTCTTAATGTTAAAAAATACAATCAAACAGCGCGGGAAAAAATAAAATTGTTATCCGGAGATAATTTTGTTCAGGATCATAGATGGCCACATGAAGCACCGCCTTTAATACCGGAACATTATCATAAAGTAACCACTTATCACTTAAGGTCATGGCTTAAGGATAAAACTTCAAGCGAAGAGGTGTTGGAAGCTTACAATCGACTTTCGACATACGATAAATGAAAAACAAACATCTAAAAGTGATTAGAATACTATGCAAATAAACTATATCATTCTTGCTCACGATAACCCAAGTCAGTTATTCCGGTTGGTGCAAAGATTGAGCAAAGGCCAGGTTCACTTTTATATCCATATTGACCTGAAATCAGATTTCGATGCTTTCAGGACTATTTTATCGGAAAGTCGACAGGTGACCTTCATAGACAACCGGATAAACTGCATTTGGGGAGATATCAGTATGATCCATGCCACTTTAAATTGTATGAATCAGATAATTGCTGACCAAAGAACCGGCTACGCTGTCTTGCTGAGTGGCCAGGATTACCCATTGAAAAGCAATGAATATATTGCCCGTTTTTTCAACAAAAACTACGGTGCTAATTTCATAAATATATTCTCGCTTCCTACAGCTAACTGGAAACAGGAAAGAGACGGAATGGATAGGGTAGAACATTATAAATTTAATGTGTCTGATCAAAGATATGATTTTTTGAAAGTGCCACCTCTGTTGGATTCAGATTTATTTAAACAATTTGCTATTGCCCGAAGCAGGGCTCTTGCAACCCTCAATAAGAATCTGGAAATACTAATGAAGCCAAGAGTATCTCCATCATATATTGAGAAATTTTATGGCGGAAGCCAATGGTGGGCTTTTCCCATAGAGACAATTCGTTTCATTGTCGCTTTTTTGAAGGCCCATCCTGATTATCTGGATTTTCACACTTATACCTTTGTGCCGGATGAATTGTTTTTTCATACCATCATTGGAAATAACCCTGAATTCTTCGCAAAAACGAAGGATTCAGTCACATACGTGGACTGGGTGAGTTGTGGCCCATTTCGTCCTGCAACATTTGATATGAGCTATTATGACGAATTGATGAACCGGAAAGAGTTATTTGCCCGAAAGTTTGACCGAGATGTAGATTCATTGATTCTGGACAGGTTGGACGAGGCTTTTAGAAAAGAGACAGAATGTACAGAATTGACAGAAAAAGGATAATCTGAGTATCGTTTAAACATCATATAGATTTGTCCGTATTATATATCCGGCAAGCGGTCAGAAACCGCTGCTCGGAGTGAAATGCAACTCCTTGATAATTCTGTGAATGTTGTAAATTCTGTCCCATATATAAAATGAATTCCCGAATGAAATATAGTTTCGTCCTCTTTGCTTTCATTTATTTTACCCAGTCATTTTCCCAATCGATAAATAGCTCTGAAACTAAAATATTATCTTTGGAAAAGGCTATTGTCATAGCCACAGATAGTTCCTTAGCCGCTTTCAAGGCAAAGAACCTCTATCTTTCAGGATACTGGCAGTTCAAAACCTTTAAAGCGGAACGATTACCCTCGCTTACGTTGGATATGTCTCCCTTTCAATGCAACCGGAACATCGTCAAGCGATACGATTCGCAAAATAACGTGGATGTCTATAAATCGCAACAAAGCCTTAACTCATTGGCCAGCCTGACCCTGAACCAGAATGTGGATCTGACAGGTGGTACATTCTATCTGGATTCTTATCTGGGGTATCTGCGGAATTTCGGAACATCCAACTATAAACAATACACATCAGTACCCTTTCGCATGGGGTATTCACAGTCGCTGTTTGGCTATAACAGTTTCAAGTGGGATAAGCGTATAGAGCCTGTGCACTTTGAAAAAGTGAAGAAAGAGTTACTTTATGATCTACAGACTATTTCTGAACAGACTTCCGAATACTTTTTTGATCTTGCTTTGAATCAGGCGCTCTATAATCTGGCTAAGCAGAATCTGGCTAATAATGATACGCTGTATCGTATAGGTGAGGAGCGCTACAAGATTGGCTCCATCTCCCAGTCTGACCTACTGACCCTGAAGCTTAACCTGATCAACTCCCGGAATGATTTAAGTGATGCTGCTATGAATCTAAAGGCGGGCTCTTTTAATCTGGCTTCCTATTTGCGCTTTGAGAAAGAGACCACTTTTCAACTGCAACTGCCAACACAGCCACTGGGTATTTTTATTTTGGCAGACAAGGCAATCCAGTTCGCTAAAATGAATAATTCGACCCTTCCCGAACAACAGATTAATATACTGACTGCACGTCAGAATCTGGAAAAGACGCAACGGGAGAGTCGTTTCTCAGCATCTCTATCAGCCAGTGCCGGATACAACCAGGTGGCGACCGATTTATCAGGTGCATATCGTAAACCCCTCCAGCAGGATGTCCTTTCTGTAAGCCTGAGTGTGCCTATTCTGGATTGGGGGGTAAGAAAAGGAAAGGTCAATATGGCGCGTAATAACCTGAACGTTGTCAACATTACAGCGAAACAGACCGAACAGGCGTTTGAACAAGAGGTATTGATGGCTGTAAATGAATTTAATGAACGCCAAGGTCGGATTGCATTGGCTGAAGAGGCCAGAGATATTGCACAGCAGGCTTATGAAAAAACCAAACAACTTTTCCTGATAGGAAAGACTAATGTGGATGGAGTGAACCAGGCTCTCAGCCGCCGGATACAGGCGGAAAGTAGTTATGTAACGTCGCTCAAGAGTTACTGGTTGAGTTATTATAAAATTAGAAAGCTGACGTTGTACGATTTTGTGAACGACCGTACTATTTCGGCTAATTATGAGCGAATTGAGGGTTTTTGACTTCAATGTAAGCCGGTTTTCAGAGTGATGGCAAAGCTAATAAGTGAAGTCTTGCAATTCACCTGGCCAGCCCAATGTGATTAACCCAAAATGGATTTATAACAAATTGTCTGCTTGCATGGGTAATAGGGAGAAATTATTTGAAGTTCTGACACCGGACTGGCAGCTTAGTCCATATACAGGAATGATCCGTAAGCATTGGATAGATGCTGCAAAATATTTACTAGAGGGAGCATTCCGTTATGTGAAGACCTCAGATTATCAGATGATTTTTCCTAAACAAGCCGGGAAAAGTTATCCTCATCATGTATCTCAAACCCGAATAGAAGGTCTTGAAGGGTTTTGTCGCACTTTGTTTATAGCAGTTCCATTACTTAAGGAAAATCCAGATCTGGAGATTCAGGGTATAAAGGTTGCCGAATATTACAGGCGTCGATTGTGTGATCTGATCGATCCAACAAGCCCCGGTTACATCAGTCCACGGACTTCTCTTGAAGGTGCAGGGCAGATATTGGTGGAGTTTGGAGGATTAGCCGTTTCTCTGTTCGCAATCCCGGAAATATTATGGGATCCATTGACCGGGGAACAACGAAAAAGGATAGCCAATACGATGCTGAGTTATGGTAATGGCCCTACCATTCCTTCTAATTGGCGCTTTTTCAATATATTCATCATGAGTTTCTTCAAAAGTCGGGGGTATGCTATCGATGATGATTTATTGCGGGAATATCTCCAGGAATCATTGGCTCAGTATCGGGGAAATGGTTGGTATAATGATAATCCGGCTTATGACTATTACAGTATGTGGGCATTCCAGTTATATGGCATGCTATGGTCAGAATATTTTGGTAAAGAATTTTATCCCGGGTTATCCCGCCAGTTTCATCAAAACTTTATACCGCTCAAAGATAATTATCCATATATGTTTGGACGTGATGGCCAAATGATCATGTGGGGGCGTAGTATATGCTATCGTACGGCGGCTGTTGCCCCTTTCCCTATGTTTGGATTCACTGACAGGGAGGAAGTTAATTCTGGTTGGATGCGAAGAATCACATCCGGTGTGATATTGCAATTTTTTCGTCATCCTGAGTTTTTAAAAGAGGGAGTTCCAACCTTAGGGTTTTACGGTGCTTATGAACCGGCAGTTCAGGGTTATAGTTGCCGAGGTAGTGCTTATTGGTTGGGGAAAGTGTTTTTAGGCCTTTTAGTACCCTCGAATAGTTCCTTTTGGACAGCTAAAGAAAATGAAGGAGCCTGGGAAAATGATATAATAAAAGGAGGGGTAAGTAATACGTTTTGTGAAGACTCCGGTATTCTAATTACAAATTATTCCGGTATCGGAGCGTCTGAAGTTCGGGCGTGGTGTTATGAGCGGGTAAGAGATGACTGGCAACAATTCCGGTCATCTGAAAATTATAACCGGCTATCATATAGTAGTACATTTTCCTGGCAGGCCGATGGGGATATGGGTGAGGTTGCTATGAACTATGTCGTTAGAAACAAGAGGGGTAAGTGGGAGGCTTTACGTTTATATCGTTTTGCTGGATTTAGAAGTGACATTTATTACAGGGATGTTGTACTTGAAACTAACGAAAACATCAAGCTAAAGTTGGCAGATATCCCTCTGCCAAATGGAATTTTGCGAGTAGATAAGATTCTTAGTACGGAAGCTGCAGATTTGCGTTTAGGTCATTATGCATTACCTGAAATAGCTAACTCCATTAAGGTGAAATCAGTGGAAAAAGATGGATACGAAGCTCAAATTATAGACAATGGACAGTATCAGTTGGCTATGGTTCCTCTAAATGGTTGGCACTCTATGGAAGTCGTTTCGAGAAGCGGATTGCATCCTCAAAGCGAAAATAGCAAGGTGATTAATGTTTTCGATTCCTACCGTCCCAATGAAGGAGATAGTAAAATCTACATAACTCTTATGTTGTGGAAAATGACAGGTGAAAGCTGGACAACTGACGAATTGTTGCCGGTGAGAAAAATAAATATATTAAAAGACGGGAATGTAATTGAGGTTACGTTTTATAATGGTGTGCGTAGATTCGTTGATTTTGAATAATGATGAAAAATGCATGCCTGGTAAGAATCTATATTTCCTGATTCGTTTGTAAACGATACAGATTGCATCATAAAATCCGATAAAAGTCTTTTGTCCTTTTGAAATATAGTTCTTTGTGTTGCATAAGTTCCAATTCAAACATCGGCTTTATAATAGGATAGAATGCGATTAGCTTCACAAAACGTTGTATCTGCACCGATGATCGTCCGAAATTATTTAGCGCTAGTAATTCTGACCCCAAAAGGTTATACAATTAAAAGAGCACTGGGAGGAGATGTGGACGGTATTTAACGGAGTGAAAAAAAGAAAATACTCGTATTTTGCAGGAGTTGGATTCGTGTAAATTTTCTTTTGAAAGCCACAAGACATACTATGATCAATTTATAGATGAGTTGAAGGAGAATGCATTGAATTACTCCACGGAGAACCTACATGCGTATATGGTTGCTCATCTGGAGAGGTTTCAGTGTGGATCTGCATTTGTAGCGTAATCACTCAACGACCCATGATGATTTAACATTAAGAATATCCGTATAGCAACTTATTGAAATAAGAGAATGAAAGGGATTAAACAAATTTCAGGATGATACATAATGCAATAACGCGTCAAGCTGCGTTTAGCAGCTGATCGCGTTTCTGCAGAATGATATATTGTGCAACCGAACAGCGGCTTATGGTCGCTTGTCGGATTACATTCGCACCAAACCCCGGTAGCTTACAATGGTAGGTTGCCGGGTTTTTTACATCCTTTTTCCCAAGGGCATTAGGGTTTTTCTCTTTTCGCCTGTTCTAAATATAAGCGCTATTCCGGAAGTATTGATTAGTAACCGAACATCGTGATTTCTGATTTATATCGATGAGAAACAGTCTGATTCTGGATAAATCCTTAAGAAAAGAGAACTACTCTTAATGGCTATTTGTTAGTTAAATGAAGGCTTAATTCATCGGCTGTTTCCTGAAGTTTGTCGATTTAAGACGCATGAAAAAACTAAATTCGATTACATTTGCCGGAAAGGATTCAGAGCCTGTTTAAATTTTACCGAAACGTTTTCATATAAGGAGAAGAGTCTCCTTTCTTTGCTCTTTTTTTAGTCTCTTTCGGGTATATTTTTTGCTTTTGCCCAGCAGATTTAGCGGGCTAAATCAAGGGGGAAAAGTGAAAAATCAACCTCAAAATAGTCCTGAAAAAGTATCGCAATAAAATTTAAACAGGCTCTTAGATATGTGTAAAAGCCTGACGAGTGATTGATTCGTGAACTATTAACTCTCTCAAAAAGCTTTACTATGGAAAATCTGTTGATGAAGTACATGAATGAACGGTATGTGAAGGCCTCTGAAATAATGAAAAGCAGTGGGCCTGGTCCGGTCATTACCATTTCACGGCAATGTGGCTGTAATGCCAACGATGTCGCAGAAGTGTTGATTGAAAAAATAAACAAGAAATATCCTCACGAAAAAAATCCTCTTCCCTGGAAACACGTCAGTAAAGAGATTCTGGCAGTCGCATCGGAGGAACTCAAGATGCACCCGGAAAAAGTGGAGATGTTACTTGACGAAACAGAAAAGAATTTTGCCGAGGAGCTGGTGTCGTCTTTTACGAATCCCTACTATGCTCACGGAACAAAATTTAAAAAGGTAATCGAAGAGGTGATTCGTAACATCGCTGTTAAAGGAAATGTGGTAATTGTAGGTCGAGCCAGCGGTATTATTGCCGGCGACATTCCTAAATCATTGCATGTACAGTTGGAAGCACCCATTTCCTGGCGTACAGCTATGCTGAGCCGTCGGAAGGAGATGTCATTGAGCGATACCCGTAAATATATCGATCAGGTTGACAAACAGCGTATTGCTTTTAGGGATCATTTTCGGGGAAAAACCAATGATAAACTGGAACATGATATTTCCTTTAATGCGCAGACCTTAAATGCGGATCAGATTGCAGAACTAATCATCAAGGCAGGGGAAATCCGTCATCTATTTGACTAACAGGTGATGACAAAAAAGGAAGAGGATGTCGAAAAAGGGAAAAAAGCCCTGAATTCGTATGCTAAATATTCTAGCCTGACCCTTCAGTTGGTTGCACTTATTGTACTTGGAGGTTGGGGTGGCAGGGAGCTGGACAGATGGCTTGAGTTATCTTTTCCGCTCTTTACCTTACTGTTTATACTGATTACGGCATGTCTTGGTTTCTATTATCTGGTAAAAACGATGTTGAAAAAGTAGTTGAATTCAGGTGTTTAAAATTCGAACTATTAAGAATTCCAAAAACGGTAGGAGAATCGTATTAAATTGTTACATTTGCCGCCATGTCACAAGTTCAAAGAAAGTTTATACGTAAACTTACTGTCTTTTGTATAGTTTTATTGGGAGTGGCTGTGTCAGTATTTTTGGTTGTAAAACCAGCTTGGTACACCTATTTATTTCCCGCTCAGTTCTTTCTCATTTCACTTTTTACATTTGTCAGTTTTAACCGCCTGCTGAAAGTCTGTGATGCCAATCCGCTCCGCTTTTCTTCGGTTTACATCGGCTCTACTACCATTAAGCTGTTTGCTTACCTTGCTTTTCTGGTGATCTGCCTTTTGCTGACCAAAGTCAAAGTGTTTGAGTTTTTAATAACCTTCCTGGTATTGTATCTCTGTTTTACAATATTTGAGGTGGTACAGTTGCTTTCTTTTTGCAACAGCAAAAAGAAATAATCTTGAAATCGTAATTTGAAACAAACATACTGTGATGAAATTTTCCCGAATATTATTTCTTCTGTTTTTTACCATTACAGCTACATTCTCAGTTGCAGCTTCCGGCGAAAAAGCCGATTCAACAAACGAAACTCACACAGGCTTCAGCCCTCAGAAACTAATCTTTCACCACATCAATGATGCTTACGAATGGCACATTACGACTATCGGTGAAACTCATGTTGCCATACCTCTTCCGGTAATTGTTTTTAGCAAACAGAGCGGATTCCATGTGTTCATGGCCAGTAATTTTCATCATGGGGAAGAGGCCTATCAGGGCTTTAAAATCGCTCATGAGGGAGAGTACGAAGGAAAAGTGGTTGAAACCCTGCCTGATGGTAAGGAAGTTCGCCCGATTGATATTTCCATCACTAAAAATGTAACCTCACTGCTTATCAGTGTTGCTCTGTTGCTATTTATTTTCCTCGGAGTCTCAAAAAGATACAAAGAGAATTTTGCTCGCGCTCCCAAAGGGATTCAAAGCTGGGTGGAGCCCATCATTATCTTTGTGCGTGATGATGTGGCCAAAGCCGCCATTCCGGGTAAATACATGAAGTATCTTCCTTATTTGCTCACCATTTTCTTCTTTATTTTCATCAATAACCTGTTGGGGTTGATTCCGATTTTCCCCGGCGGCGCCAACCTGACCGGTAATATTGCCGTGACTTTGGTATTGGCTCTTTTTACCTTCTTCATTACGCAATTCAGCTCGAATAAAGCATACTGGACGCACATCATCAATATGCCGGGCGTGCCCTGGTGGTTGAAGTTTCCGATACCGTTGATGCCGGTGATTGAGATCATGGGGCTGTTTATCAAACCGTTCGTCCTCATGATACGTCTCTTCGCCAACATTACGGCTGGTCACATCGTAGCGTTGGCGTTCTATTGCCTGATCTTCGTATTTGGCGAAAAGAATATCTTTGCCGGATATGGCGTGTCGGTCGTATCGGTTGCATTTACGGTCTTCATGGCGTTTATCGAGCTGTTGGTCGCATTTATCCAGGCGTATGTATTTACGCTGCTTTCCGCTATGTACTTCGGTATGGCGATGGAGTCGCACGAAGAACATCACGAATAAGATTTGAAAATGCGGGAATTTGAGGATTTGAAAACGAAATCTTCAGATTTACTCATCCTCAAATCTTCAAATCAAAGAACATAGAATCAACTCAAATATTCATTTTTTTAATTTAATAGACATGGTAACATTAACTGTTTTATTGCAAGCTGTTGCAAGCATGGCCATTGCGAAAATGGGCGCCGGTATCGGTGCTGGTTTCGCAGCTATCGGCGCAGGTGTAGGAATCGGTCTCATCGGTAAAGGTGCGGTGGAAGCAATTGCCCGCCAACCGGAAGCCCTGGGAGATATCCGTTCAAACATGATCATGACTGCGGCTCTTGTTGAGGGGGTAGCTTTCTTCGCGTTGGTTATCTGCTTGCTTATCCTTTTCACGTGATTAAAGGAACATCGGAGCAATAAGGTGTTGAGCCTTTTTGCTCCGAATTTTTACAAACATTGTTTTAGACTAAAATATTACAGACTATGGAATTAGTAATGCCCGAATTTGGCTTGCTTTTCTGGATGGTGCTTTCGTTCTCGATTGTGCTGTATATCCTGGGGAAATTTGCCTGGAAACCCATTTTGAAAGCGTTGTCTGATCGTGAAAATTCGATTGACGAAGCGTTGAAAGCGGCTGAAAAGGCAAAAGAGGAGATGGCCCGTCTGCACGAGGACAATCAGAAAGTACTGAAAGAGGCTATGCTCGAACGCGATAAGATCCTGAAAGAGGCCCGTGACCTGAAAGACAGCATTGTTGCAGAAGCAAAAAATCAGGCTGCCGTTGAAGCCAATAAGGTTCTTGAAAATGCGAAATTGACCATTGAGCGTGAAAAGACAGCGGCTGTGGAAGAGATCAAAAATACCATTGCCATCTTTTCAATCGATATCGCTGAAAAGATTTTGAAAGACCACCTGGCTAATGATGCCCATCAGAAAGAGCTGGTTAAGAAATTTGTAGATCAAATCGAGATTAATTAATTGGAGGTTTCGCCTTTTCCTGCAATTGTCCTAAATCAAAATTAAGCAATGAACGATAGCAAGATAGCAGTCAGATATGCAAAAGCGCTGTACAACTTGGCGATGGAAAAAAATGTCCTCGCAATGGTTCGTACTGATGTGGAAATGCTATATCAGACCACACGAACACTTCCCGAATTTGTACAAATGCTCGAAAGTCCGGTGATCAAAAGTGCGGATAAGCGCAACCTGATCAAGACCGTGTTTGAAAAACAGGTTGATCCGATCACTTTGTCGTTTCTCAATCTGTTGCTCACCAACAAACGCGAGATGTATCTGGAAAACATTGCCCGTGACTTTCTGACCCTTTATCGTCAAAACAGCGGAATTAAGTCAGCCGTACTTTCCAGCGCGGTGGCTCTGGGTTCAGAGACTGTAGCGCAGATGACCCAATCCATTGCAGCCCGTTTTAAAGCTGTAATTGAATTGACGACTGAGATTAATCCTGCGCTTATCGGAGGGTTCGTGCTTCAGGTGGATGACCAGATGATTGATGCCAGTGTTTCGACGCGTTTGAAACAACTTCGCCAAGAGTTAGTGAAATCGAATTAAAAAGAAATCAATAAAATCACAATATTATGGCCGGAATTAATCCTGCAGAAGTTTCCGAAATACTTAAAAAACAATTAGAAGGGTTCAATGCCGCAATCGAATTTGAGGAGGTTGGAACCGTTTTGCAAGTAGGTGACGGTATTGCCCGTGTATATGGGTTGTCGAATGTACAATCAAATGAGATGGTCGAGTTCGACAGCGGTGTAAAAGGTATTGTACTTAACCTTGAAGAAGATAACGTAGGTTGCGTGTTATTGGGTTCTTCTGAACGAATCAAAGAAGGAGACCGAGTGAAACGTACCCGCAAGATTGCATCGATCAAAGTGGGTGAAGGCGTTTTGGGACGCGTAATCAACACGATTGGTGAGCCACTTGATGGAAAAGGTCCCATCGCCGGCGAGCTGTATGAAATGCCACTGGAACGAAAAGCTCCGGGGGTAATCTACCGTCAACCCGTTGAAGAACCTCTTCAAACCGGTATCAAAGCGATTGACGCCATGATTCCAATCGGTCGCGGACAACGTGAGTTGATCATTGGTGACCGTCAGACCGGTAAAACAGCGATCGCGATTGATACCATTATCAATCAAAAAGAATTTTATGAAAAAGGCGAACCGGTTTACTGTATCTATGTAGCCATCGGTCAGAAAGGTTCGACTGTTGCCAATATTGCTAAAACGCTGGAAGAGAATGGCGCCATGGCATATACGACTATCGTGATGTCAACTGCTGCCGACCCCGCTGCTTTGCAGTTTTATGCTCCGTTTGCAGGTGCTGCCATCGGAGAGTTTTTCCGTGATACCGGTCGTGCGGCTTTGATCGTGTATGATGACTTGTCAAAACAGGCCGTATCTTACCGTGAAGTGTCGTTGCTGCTTCGTCGTCCGCCAGGCCGTGAAGCTTATCCGGGTGATGTGTTCTACTTACACTCACGTCTGTTGGAGCGTGCAGCGAAAATCAACTCAACCCAGTCGGTTGCTGAAAAAATGAACGATGTACCTGATTCCATCAAGCATTTGGTGAAAGGTGGCGGTTCATTGACAGCTCTTCCGATTATCGAAACACAGGACGGTGACGTTTCTGCATATATCCCGACCAACGTAATCTCCATTACCGACGGTCAGATCTTCCTCGAGTCACACTTATTTAACGCAGGTATTCGTCCGGCGATCAACGTGGGTATTTCCGTATCGCGTGTAGGGGGTAAAGCTCAGATCAAAGCGATGAAAAAGGTGGCCGGTACGTTGAAGATCGACCAGGCAGAATATCGTGAGCTGGAAGCGTTCTCTAAATTCGGATCCGATCTGGATGCGGCAACTAAAAACGTACTGGATAAAGGTGCCCGCAACGTGGAGATCCTGAAACAAGGCCAGTTTTCTCCCGTTCGCGTGGAAAAACAGATTGCCATTCTCTATTGCGGAACCCGTGGTTTGATGATGGAAGTTCCTGTTTCACGTGTTGACGAGTTTGAGGCTGAATTTATCCGTGTGCTGGAAACGCAATACAACGATGTGCTGGTTACCCTGAGCCGCGGTGATATTAACGATCAGGTAACTAAGACGCTGGAGTCGGTAGCCAAAGAGGTTTCTGCTAAATTTAAAGCATAAGCCCATAAACGAATAGAATATGGCGAATTTAAAAGAAATACGAACCCGGATTGTCTCTGTCAAATCGACGCAACAGGTGACCAGTGCCATGAAAATGGTTTCGGCAGCCAAGTTGCGGAAAGCGCAGGATGCTATTATCCAGATTCGACCCTATGCTGAAAAGCTGAAGAGCGTTTTAGCCCACATCACTCAGAATGTGGAGCCGGGGATGAATCAGAAGTATGCACAGCGTCCGGTTGTTACCCGCGTTTTGATTGTGGCTGTATCCTCAAACAGGGGACTCTGCGGCGGTTTTAACGTGAATGTGGTGAAGAAAACGGTTGAATTGCTGAATACCACCTATGCCGATCATTACCGCAGAGGAATGGTGGACATCCTGGCGATTGGTAAAAAGGCCGCAGATGCGCTGAAAGCACGTAATATCCGTAATGTTCAGCTGAATACTGAACTATACGAGAATCTTTCTTTCAGCAAGGTTTCTGATCTGAGCACACAAATCATGGCTCAGTATGCCGACGGAACTTACGATCAGGTGGAGCTCATCTACAATCAGTTTAAAAATGCAGCCGTGCAAAAGCTGGTGGTAGAACAGTTCCTTCCCGTGGTCGATAATAGTGACGAAGCTTATGCGCACAAAGGCGGGCTAAAGCCGGTTTACTTTTTTGAGCCTTCCATGGAAGAGATCGTTGAGTCGGTAATTCCCAAATCGTTGAAAGTACAGTTCTATAAAGCGGTGATCGATTCCGTTGCTTCCGAGCATGGAGCGCGAATGACGGCTATGCACAAAGCGACCGATAATGCTGCAGAGTTATTGAAAACGTTGAATCTGACCTACAATAAAGCACGTCAGGCTTCGATTACCAATGAAATTCTGGAGATTGTGAGCGGTGCAAATGCGTTGAACGGATAATTCAGAACCAAGCCGCTATCTGCCGGATAGCAGGACTTAAATTGATGATTGAATTTTATTTTCAGGCTTTGTAAAAGGCCAATAGCTAACAGCTAATATTCAAAAGCAATAAAAAAACAAAAACATATGAGTCAGTCCATAGGCAAAATCATACAGGTAATCGGACCTGTAGTTGACGTTAGTTTTGAGCAGTCCGGAGGTGAATTGCCCAAAATCTATGACGCACTGGAAGTGAAAAGAGAAAATGAGCAACCGTTGATCCTGGAATGTCAGCAACACATTGGCGAAAATACTGTACGTACAGTGGCCATGGACTCGACAGACGGACTTTGGCGTGGTATGGAAGTTTATGGAACAGGCAACGCGATCTCTGTTCCTGTAGGAGGTCAGATCCGTGGTCGTCTGTTGAATGTAATCGGAGAAGCGATTGATGGTATCGGACAGTTGACGAAAGAGCAATCTTACCCGATCCACAATAATCCGCCTAAGTTCGAAGACCTTTCTACCGAGAAAGAGGTGCTTTATACCGGTATCAAGGTAATTGACTTGTTGGAGCCTTATTCAAAAGGGGGTAAAATCGGTCTCTTTGGTGGTGCCGGTGTAGGTAAAACGGTATTGATCATGGAATTGATCAATAACATTGCAAAGAAATACGACGGACAATCGGTATTTGCCGGAGTAGGGGAGCGTACCCGTGAAGGGAATGACCTGCTTCGCGAGATGATTGAGTCGGACGTAATCAAATATGGTGAAGCCTTCAAAGAAGATATGGCCAAAGGCGGCTGGGATTTAAGTCTGGTGGACGAAAAAGCATTGGCTGATTCCAAAGCAACCCTGGTGTTCGGTCAGATGAACGAACCTCCCGGTGCACGTGCCCGTGTAGCATTATCCGGTCTTTCGGTAGCGGAGTATTTCCGTGACGGAGACAAAAAAGGCAAAGGAAACGATATTCTTTTCTTTGTGGATAACATCTTCCGTTTCACTCAGGCAGGATCTGAGGTATCGGCGTTGTTGGGACGTATGCCTTCTGCGGTAGGTTATCAGCCAACGTTGGCTTCTGAGATGGGTTTGATGCAGGAGCGTATTACTTCAACTAAATACGGTTCAATTACCTCTGTGCAGGCTGTATATGTGCCTGCGGATGACTTGACTGACCCGGCACCTGCTACAACATTTGCCCACCTGGATGCAACGACGGTATTGAACCGTAAAATCTCTGAGCTGGGTATTTATCCTGCAGTTGACCCGTTGGCTTCAACTTCCCGTATTTTGAACCCGATCGATTTGGGTAAAGCTCATTACGATACCGCTCAGCGCGTAAAAGAGTTGCTTCAGCGTTACAAAGAGCTTCAGGATATCATTGCCATCCTTGGTATGGATGAACTTTCGGAAGCGGATAAACTGGTGGTACACCGTGCGCGTCGCGTTCAGCGCTTCTTGTCGCAGCCTTTCCACGTAGCGGAAGCCTTTACCGGCATGAAAGGGGTTTGGGTACCAATCGAAGATACCATCAAAGGATTCAATGCCATCATTGACGGTGAAGTGGATGAGTATCCCGAGACTGCATTCAGCATGGTGGGTACTCTGGAAGAAGCGATCGATAAAGGAAAACGTCTGTTGGCGGAAGCTAAATAACATGCGACTATGCATATAGATATAATTTCCCCCGAAAAGATTCTGTATTCCGGTGAAGTTGACCTCGTACAACTTCCCGGAGCTCACGGATACTTTGAATTGCTGAAGAATCACGCGCCTGTTGTCTCCACTTTGCAGAAAGGAACGGTGAAAGTGCAGGATGAGAAAGGTGTATTTTCGCATTTCAAGATTGAAAGCGGAGTCGTAGAGGCTTCGAAGAACAATGTGAGTGTATTGGTGGAAGAATAACCCTTTCCCTAGAGAATAAAGAAGCTCCGTTTTGCCGGTATCATTTACCGGTAAAACGGAGCTTCTTTTTTTAGATCAAGTCTGTTCAGGCAAACCCATTTTCGTCAGAAGTTAAACCTGTCTGATCAATAGTAAGCCAGGGATGGCCTGGGTTTCTTCTTTTCCCAGAATTTCTTATTTACATAGTGTGAAAGGTAAGCACTCCCGCTTCCAAGCAGAGCTCCCGCTAATACGTCAGAAGGATAATGGACGCCCAGGTATACTCTTGAATAACCTACCATGCAGGCCCACGTCATAGTGGGCGCTATAACATACCATTTCGGATAGATTAGGCTTAAAGACGTGGCGGTTGAGAAAGCCGAAGAGGTATGTCCTGAAGGGAAAGAGTAACTGCCACCGGAGGAGTATTTGAAAATTTCATCCGGATATGCGTTGAAAGGTCTTTCCCGCTTAATGGTGTTTTTTAATCCAACCGTAAGTATGCTCGAAACGGCAAAAGCTCCCATATATTCAGTCAGCTTTTTAGCCATATCGGGATCGTCCTGTAATTCACCAATGGCAAATATCGCTACCGGAGCAGCAATCAGTACCGGAGTGATGCTGTTGGAGAAAAACTGAAAAGTCTTTGTAGCAGGTTCGGCCTGATCCGGATTAATAGCCTTTGAGATCTGATAATCCAGTCCCTGAGCCCTTAAGGGAGCAGCACCGAATACAAACAGTAAAGAGAGAAAGATGGTGAACTGTTTCATTGATTCTTTCAGTGAGAATTTATAGTTATTCGTTTACCCTTTTCAGGTACTCCTTGTGTGTTAGTCCGAAAGACTTCGCATTGAAGGATTCGACTTCAATCTTCCATACTTTGACATTCATGATTGCAGGATGCGAGTAGGTAAAGGGTTTGTCGGTATAGTGTTTCATCATGATGTTCATGGCGTTGACTTTTTCCTCTTTATCTTCGATAAACTCTACCTTGCCGCGGCAAATAACGCTTTCGGAACGCATACTGTAGCTACATGCTACGGTTTCATCCTGATAGACTAACTTATCACCTGTACAAAACGTAATACAAATCTTATTATTGCGTTCCAGAATATTCAGATGGCGGCCTTCCGGACCGGAATGCAGGTAAATAACACCATCCTGATACCCGAAGTTCATGGGTAATACGTAAGGAGTACCATCGGTATCGGCCAAACCGGCATAGCAGATGCGACATTGAGCAATGATTTCTTCAGCTTTGTCCTGTTCTTTTGTATGTATTGCTTTCATAGAATTATTTGCTTATTTAGTTCGTATTATTTCAATTATGAAAAAGGGTACAGCGGGATTAGTCAATCAAACGGAATTCGTACCCCTCGCTTTTCAGCCATTCCACTGCCAGAGGAAGTGCGTAATGCAGGTTCTTTTCTGATTTCAACGAATCGTGGAAAACGATGATAGAACCGTTTCTCGCCAGTCTTTTGACATTGTTCAGGACCTCTTCACCGGAAAGAATCTTGCTATAATCCCTGGTCACCAGATCCCACATGATAATCCGGTATTTCCGGCGGAGGAAAAGGAACTGCGGGATGCGGATGTGTCCGTGCGGGGGGCGCATCAGGTTACTGTCGATCAGTTGGGCGGCTTTGGCTACATTACTGATGTAATTCTTTGTCCAGGTGCGGATTCCCTGCAGGTGGTTGAAGGTGTGATTGCCGGTTTTGTGGCCACGCGAAATTACGTTTTGATAGATTTCGGGGTATTTCCTGACATTATCACCCACG
>Ga0209464_10000037_pt1 | contig 46595 bp, 48 predicted proteins | sample DOMMetBare1Fresh_2_FD_187473 | JGI IMG/M metagenome (GOLD analysis project Ga0209464, IMG submission 187473) | Wetland sediment microbial communities from St. Louis River estuary, USA, under dissolved organic matter induced mercury methylation -... | ecosystem: Environmental > Aquatic >...
TAGGGTACTCAGGTTGGATGCCCAACCAGCTAAACGAAGAGGTTAAGGCTAAATCGTGGGTTGTAACCAACCTAAAGCCCGATCATATTTTTCAGCTACCATCAGATGCAATGTGGTCTGAATGTCTTAAAAGCCTAGGAGGAAAGTTTAAAGAATGGCTCAACTTTCCTGTTGATCCAATACTCAACTAGCCGTTAAAACATAAGCTTCTCGAGCTGTTGTTGGAGGTGCCTATACTTGGTGCTGTAGAAGCGTCTACCTCCAATTCCTACTATATTTCTTATACCAGATATGGCATTCGTTCCAAATGCCTCGTCAAATTCGCCAAAATCTTTTGATGTGATTGGCATTAGCTGTACCTCAAATCCCATTTTTGGAGCCAAATTGTGTATAATGAAGCTACGCATAACGCCTGCAACGCAGCCTTCTTGGAGGGGAGGCGTAATTAACGTATTCCCTTTAATTCCAAAAAAATTGGAGGACGATAGCTCTACATAGCGTCCATATTGATTTATGATGATGCAATCGTGCATCCTATTTTGTTTGGCAAACCTAGCAGCTTGTACATACAGAAGCGCATTTCCTGTTTTAAATGGCGAGAGCTCTCCTGCACATTTTACCTGATTGGGGAATACATCAACAATCATGCTAGGTAGCTTGTGCTCTAGATATTCGAATTCGAGCGGTGATGCTTGTATGAGGTAGCTTATGCTATTGTTGGAAGGAAGGTAAAGCCCGCCAGAGTTCCTAAAAACGGTTAGTCGAACTCTGGTGCTTTTAAACAGCTTGTTTCTATTCAAAAGGCGAGCAACTTCGGTTGAAATAGTGGAAGCTGTGAAATTTTCTGGTATTTCATAGCCCAAAATCTCCATTCCTTGAAGAAGCCTGTCAAAGTGCTGCTTAAAAAGGGGGATGGAGGTAGAATGAGCATGCATGCTCTCGAAAAGCGAATCTCCAAAATGGAGCGTTCTGTTGTTTCCATCCAACACAAAATCTTCCTCCTTTAGAAAATCTCCATTAAAGCAAAGAAAACGATCCATTTAGAGCTAGCTTTTAAAAGAAATGAGCTGGTTAAAAAAGTGGAAGAATAGGCTTGGACTAATTAACAAGGGGTAAATAAATCCAAAAACTGCTCCGTAAAAGTGAGCATCATGGTTAATGTTGTCCCCTTCTTTTTTACTCATATAGTTGGAGTATATAAGATACCCCACCCCAAATACGATACCAGGAATTGGGAGTACTGCAAAAAAGTACAACGGTTGCCAAGGATTAAAGAAGATGGTTGCGAAAACAACAGCAGAAACAGCTCCAGATGCTCCGACAGAAGAGTAGTAGTAGCTGTTGTGGTGCTTTTTTATAGAGCTTAATGATGATATAACGATACCTCCGAGGTATATTGTCAAGAAGTGTACAATAGGAGAGGAGATGTAGTCGTTGTAGTACAGCTGGTTAAACCACGACTCAAGTCCTAGTCCGAACGACCAAAGTACAAACATATTAACCAAAAGGTGAGTCCAGTCAGCATGAAGGAATCCATGCGTAACTATTCGGTGGTACTCCTTTTTGTGTATAACCTTATAAGGCGAAAGGAGCAGCCTACTAAAAAGGTCGCGATTATTAAACGCAATAATAGAAATAGCCGCTGTTATTGCAATAATTACATAGGTTATCATTGGTCGTTTTTTAGTGCATTATCTTAAAAATCAGCTCTTTTAGCAAGTCGTCGTCGCCAAGAGTAACATTGCCTATTCCTTTGCTTTTTAGGTCGTACTCTCTTAGGTACTCGATAGCTTTTACCGATTGACCTGCATTGTATCGTTTAGCCGCATCTTCGTAGTCGCGAAGAATAAATGCCGAACCAATACCTGTTGTCGAAAGCTTTTCGGCTTCGGTAGGAGCTTTGCCACTCATTTTTTTTGTGTTAAAAGCTAGCATCTGTAGCTTAAGTATCTTGGAGAAGTAGGTAAATAGCTGTCCTATCGTTACAACAAATGGATGATCTTTGGGTGATTTTGCAAAGTAGTCGGCAATCTTGTAGGCTTTTACAAAGTCTCTTTTCCCAATTGCATTGCATAGCTCAAAAACGTTGTAGTCTTTACTTATGCCTACATTCCTTTCAATATCTTCAGCTGTTATTTGCTTCCTATCCGCCGGAAGAACTGTTTTAAGCTTTTCAAGCTCGTGGCTTATCTTGCTCAAGTCGTTTCCAAGAAATTCGGTTAGCAGTATCGCCGCCTTTTCATTTATGGTAACTCCTTTCTGCTTTGCCTCGATGCTAATCCATTCAGGGATTTCGTTATCGTAAAAGGTAAAAGACTCAAACACTTCAGCGTGCTTAGCAGCCTCTTTGTAGGCTACCGATCGCTTATCCATACTTTTGCCCTTCATGCAGATAGCAAGTATGGTCGATTTAAGAGGCGACTTAAAGTACACCTCCATTTGGTTGAGGTTGGCCAAATCTTGCGCTTCGCGGATAACGATAACCTGGTAGTCGGACATCATGGGGAAACGCCTACAAGCAGTAATTGCAGCATCTACCTTGGTGTCTTTCCCGTATAGCAAGGTAAGATTAAATGCCTTCTCAGATTCCGATAGCACGTCATTGGCAAGTGTATTGGCTATTTTATCAATAAAAAGAGGTTCTTCGCCCATCAAAAGGTATATAGGCTTGAACTTACGTGCTTTTATATCTGACAAAATTCGCTGATAATCAGCAATAATCTCTTTCGCTTTTGGTTTTTTAGCCATTTTAAAATCTTAAGTGCTTAACCGACTTGCCTCCATTTAGCAGCTCTTTTAGCGAATCTATACCAATGCTAACGTGCTCGTTTACATACTTTTCGGTAATCAGTCTATCGCTTTCTTTAGTTTTGATTCCGCTCGATATCATTGGCTGATCAGAAACAAGTAGAAGTGCTCCTGTTGGTATTTCGTTTGCAAATCCAACCGTAAAGATAGTAGCTGTTTCCATATCTATTGCCATTGCTCGTGTTTTTGCAAGGTACTCTTTAAACTCTTCGTCGTGCTCCCAAACTCTACGGTTTGTTGTGTAAACCGTTCCTGTCCAGTAATCTTTTTGATGATTACGGATGGTTGATGATACTGAGCGCTGGAGGTTAAATGCTGGAAGTGCAGGTATTTCGCGTGGCATGTAGGAGTCGGAAGTCCCATCATTTCTTATTGCAGCAATAGGAAGAATGAAATCGCCAAGTGCGTTCTTCTTCTTTAGTCCGCCGCATTTCCCTAAGAATAGAACTGCCTGAGGGTGTATGGCGCTGAGCAAATCCATAATAAGAGCAGCATTTGGGCTACCCATTCCGAAGTTGATTATTGTTATCCCTCCTGCAGTCGCAGTAAGCATATTGGCGCTTTGATCTACGATCTGAGTGTTCATAAGCTCGCAAAATATGCGAACGTAGCGGTTAAAGTTAGTTAGCAGTATGTACTTACCGAAATCTTCGATTTTTTGTCCTGTGTATCGTTCCAGCCAGTCGTTTACAATTTCGTGCTTTGTTATCATGCTAGGTATTATTTAGGGGATATTCGTATGTTTGTAGCCCTATAAACAAAGATAGAGGCTATTTGGCACATTTTATCCAGTTAAAATACGAATAGTTTTTTGTTAATAAACATTGACAAACAATTATAGGTGCTTTATATTGCAGTATAGAAGAAAGGATTGCTATGGAAGTTTTGAACCTGCCAACTTGCGACGTAAAGCTACGGCGAAACGGAATTAAGAAAGAGATATTTGATCCCATACGTAAAAGATTTGTGGCCCTAACACCCGAAGAGTGGGTTAGGCAGCATTTTATTCAATTTTTAATGAACGAACGTCATGTTCCTGCTTCGCTTATAGGAGTGGAGGTTTCGCTCAAGTACAACGGTTTATCAAAGCGAAGCGATATTGTTGTGTTCGACCGAATGGGGCAGCCTTCGTTAGCGGTAGAGTGTAAGGCAAGTAACGTAAAGATCGACCAAAAGGTATTCGATCAGCTAGCTCGTTACAATATGGTGCTAAACGTTCAGTATTTGGTTGTAACAAACGGGTTGGCGCACTACTGCTGCCGAATCAACAAGGAGGAGGGTAGCTACATCTTTTTACAAGACATTCCTCCGTTTGAAATGCTTTAGCATTTCGATATCAAAGAAAGAGGGTTGATGCGCTGTAGCGTATATTCGCCAATCCAGCCATTCTTTGTTCTTATCCAATCTCTTTTAAGGCCCACAACCTCAAAGTCTTGGTTTGTAAAAAGCTTAAGGCTTGGATCGTTGTTGCTTGCAATATTGCAGTAAAGCTGGTGAAGGTGCAAGTATTCGAATGCGTAGGCAGTGAGAAGCTTTAAGGCCTCAGTTGCGTAGCCTTTTCCTCTGTGCTCCGTATTATGGATAAGGATACCAATGCCAGCCCTTTGATGGAACGGATCGTAGTCGAATAGATCGATTATTCCTACAGGGTAGTTCATTAACGACGACTGATCTTTGGCCTCGATCATTAGCCTAAGCTGCTTGGTTTGAAATAGGTCGAGCTTATAGTTTTCTATGTACTTGGTTAATGAGTGCCTCGAAAAAGGTGCAAGGGTGTTGCTAACCCTCCAAATTTCCATATTGTTTTCCCAAGCGTAAAGGGTATCAACATCGCTTAGCTCTGGAGCTCGAAGCTTTACAACTTCATTTTCAAGCTTAATCATGCTCTATTCTATTTTACTTACTACTACTTACAAAGATAAAGAAAAAGGGGTAGATATACTCTAACCCCTTTTCTTGCTACGTTTATTGGTGATTTTATAGGTCGGATTGAGCAAACTGCTCAAGGTTTTGCGCTATACGTTTTAGGAAAGCTCCTCCAAGTGCTCCATCAATTATACGATGGTCGTAAGAAAGCGATAGTATTGCAATATGCCTGATGCCTATGGTGTCGCCAAGCGGACCTTCGATAACAACAGGACGTTTTTTTATACTACCTACCGCAAGTATGGCTACTTGTGGCTGGTTGATTATGGGTGTACCTGCAAGGTTGTCAAAAGCACCTAGGTTGGTAATCGTAAATGTTCCTCCTTGTATTTCGTTTGGCATCAGCTTAAAGCTTCTTGCGCGACGTGCCATATCGTTAACGGCATGCGCTAGCCCTGCAAGGCTAAGCCTTTCAACATTTCTGATTACCGGTACAATTAGGTTATCGTTGGGGAGTGCAGTTGCCATTCCGATGTTAATGTCACGCTTGATATGGATCTGATCGTTAACAACCGAGCTGTTAAGGATGGGGTATGCGAGAATTGCATCGGCAGCAGCACTAAAGAAAAATGGGGTAAAAGTTAGCTTTTCGCCATTAAGCTTAGCAAACTTATCCTTATTCCGATCTCTCCACAAAACAATATTGGTCATATCAACTTCTATAAACGAAGTTACATGGGCAGATGTTTGTTTAGATTGCGTCATGTGCGAAGCGGTTAGCTTTCGCAATCTATCCATCTCTACAATATCAACATTCCCTGCTGCTGGTTGTCCCTGTTCTGCTCGGATGCTGCCTTTTGAGATGGTTTCTATTGGAGTGGTAGCGTGACTAAACGTTGATTTAGGGGTGTTCGCTTTGTTATTGATGTAGTCAAGCACATCCGCCTTTGTAAGCTTACCTTCTACGCCCGATCCTTTTATGCTTTCCAGCTCTTGTTTAGAGAGGTTTTCTTCTTGGGCAATCTTTCTTACCAGAGGAGGAACAAACGATCCGTTTGTTAGCCTTGAAGGAATGCCAAGTTGTTCGTTTGAGGTTTGCTCTTTGGAGGGTTGCTTTACTTCAATGCTTTCATTAACAATAGGTGTAGGTTCAGAAGTGGAGCTGCTTGAAGTGCTCTCTTCTTCACCTTCCACTTCAATAACAGCCAGCACTTGTCCAACTTTAGGGATGTCGCCTTCCTTTAGTAGTATTTTGGCAACCTTACCAGCTACAGGCGATGGTACTTCTGAATCAACCTTGTCTGTTGCGACTTCTACAATAGGAGTGTCTATATCTACAGTATCACCTTCGTTCACAAGCCATTTCGTTATTGTTGCATCGGTAATTCCTTCGCCCATTGCAGGCAGCTTTACTTCGGTAAACTTCATACTAAAGGTATTTTTATTCCGATGGTTAAACAGCCCAGCTTGCTTTTTGTTTGAAAGCATAAGTGAGGATTTGCGTAAAATGTGTAATTTTTTTGGAGGTGGCGTATTGAAAAAGGGAGCCTGCGAACCCGCAGTCTCCCCATCCGTTTTGTTTGTAGCAGCTTATTTATTGATAAAATGTCCGAAGTTAGGTTAGTTTTGCTTAGTACGTTGGTGTAGCTTGTTTTGCATTGGTCTCTATGCTAATCGCTTTTGCTAATCGCTTTATTCCTTCCTCATTCTTTTCCAAGCTCATATACGAAAAGTTTAAGCGCATGGTATTTTTCCCCTCCCCATTGTAGTAAAAGGTAGTTCCAGGGACATAGGCCACCTTTTGTTCTATGGCAGTTTGGAAAAACTCCGTGGCATCCATGTAGTTGGGCAGGGTTAGAAATATAAAGAGCCCGCCCTCTGGATTGGTCCAAGATACCTCTTTGGGCATATACTTCTCTAAACAGCTTATAAAATGCTCCTGCTTTTGCTTGTATGCAGCAATTATTATCTCAAGGTTTTTGTCAAAGTATCCTTTTTCGATAAAACGGGCAGATATGCGTTGTACAAAGGCTGGTGTGCAAAGATCTGTGGCTTGTTTTGCTACAACTATTTTGTCAATAATTTCTTCGTTAGCAACAGCCCATCCGATTCTAAAGCCAGGAACAAACACTTTAGAGAATGTTCCAAGCTGTATCACTCTGCCTGATTTATCAAGTTCGAGCATCGTTTTTTGAGGTACACCAGCAAAGCGAACCTCTCTGTAGGGGGAGTCCTCTAGAATGATAACGTTATACTTTTCGGCAACTGCAACTATTTCCGAACGCCTCCACTCGGGCATTGTAATACCTGTAGGGTTTTGGAAATCGGGGATTGTATAGATAAACTTAGGATGTACGCCCTTGCTTTGGAGCTCTATAATTTTAGCTTCCAGCAAATCGCTTCTCATCCCATGCTCGTCTAGCAGTACGCCTTCTAGGTTGGCTCCGTAAGAAAGAAAAGCGCTCAAAGCTCCTAGGTATGATGGTAGTCCACAAATTACGGTGTCTCCGGGGTTAATGAATATCTTAGAAACAAGATCTAGCCCTTGTTGCGAAGCAGTTGTTATGATCAGGTTTTTCTCTTCAATGGTAATGCCTTGCTTTTGGTAACGTTCAACAAGAAGCTTTCGGAGGAGTGGGTCGCCCTCCGTAGTGCCGTACTGTAACGCCATTGATCCTTCGTTTATAAGAACATCGTTGGTTACTTGCGCAAGCTCTTCGGTTGGGAAAAGGGTTGGGTCTGGTAGGCCTCCTGCAAATGAGATTATTTCAGGACGCTGGGTCAGCTTAAGTATCTCTCTAATCGCAGATCGTTTCATTCCGCGAATGTTGTTCGATAGAAAGCTTTCAAGTTCGTTTACCATGGTTCAACTATTTTGGCCTTCTGCTATCTCTTTTTACGGTTGTTTAAAACGAGATGTTGCTAGAAGTGTTATTGTATAACTTAAATCGGCTACAATATTAAAAAATGTAATCTTAAATGCAATAAATGTTTACAAATTATTTTCATAAATTGATTATAATGTTAAAACTATCACACTTGTCTAGAAAAAGAAAAGGCTCGCAATGGAGCCTTTTTATGGATTACTGATCTTATCTCTACTTTGCACATTCTGCGCCATACTGTACGCATCCGTTCTTGTTGCCTAGCCTACACGATCGTTGAAAATCGGCACAGGCATTTCGTTTATCGTTGGTTTTTAGGTAGGCCATTCCTCTACTAAAAAACGTTTGTGGATTATTGCCGTTGAGGTTAATGGCCATTGAGAAGCTATCTAGAGCATCGCTGTACTCACGGAGCTGGTATTGGGCATAACCTAAGCTAGCATAGGCTGCTTCGTTTTTATCGTTTAGCGCGATTGCTTTGCGCGCATTGCCTTTTGCACTTTCCAGCTCATCCATCTGGTTGTTCATTGATGCAATGTTGCTGTATATGGTCGATTTTAGCGAATCGGGGGCATTCGCCAGTGCTTTTTCAAACTCCTTAGTAGCAATATCGCTCAGGTTTCTTAGTCCGTAGTACTTGCCACTGATAATAAGGATTTTGGGGTCGTTGGGTTTTGCGCTAACAGCTTTGTCAATCGCGGGCTGCGCATCCTTAAGCTTTTCTAGGTGCGAATAGGCTACGATAATCCCAGAAAGAGCCTCTTCGTTAGTGGGCGATTGCTGCAATATTTCGTTGAATGTTTTTGCTGCATCTGCATAAAGCTTTGCATCAAGCTGCTTGTTGCCAGCTTCTAGCTTACCTTTTAGGTTTGCTGATGGCTGCGAATATGCGGCTAAACCTGTGGCTAGAATTGCTAAAATAGCGATGATAGTCTTTCTCATACTTCCTTACTTAGTAAAGGGAGATCGTATAATTTGTTTGTACACAGAAATTTAGTAAGATTGTAAGTCTTGCTTTATCCCTCTATTCGTTTCGACTAATATAGCTAAAATACTTTTGGTAGTGCTTATTTTGCACCTAAACAGCCTAAAATGTGCAATGTTACCTCTGAAGATTAGCTGCCATCTCCGAATGTCTTTTCAAAAGGCATACGATTTTTGATCGATCGTCCGAGCGTTATCTCGTCGGTGTACTCGAGCTCATCGCCAAAACCTACGCCCCTCGCAATGGTCGAAATATTTACAGGCATGGATTTTATCTTTCGGTAGATGTAAAAGTTGGTAGTTTCGCCCTCCATGTTGGTGCTTAGGGCTAGAATCACCTCCTTAACATTGCCATTGGCAATACGTTCTACAAGGCTTGTTATGGTAAGATCCCCAGGTCCAACCCCATCCATAGGAGAGATAAGTCCGCCTAAAACATGGTAAACGCCATTAAACTGGTGGGTGTTTTCGATAGACATAACATCTCTTATATTCTCGACAACGCATACCGTTTCGGCATCTCTAGAGCTGTTGGAGCAGATTTCGCAAGTATCGTTGTCGGAGATGTTGTGGCATACGCGACACCTTTTTACCTCATTTTTGAGGGTAATAAATGAGGTGCCAAAACGTTCTACCTCTTCGTTGGTCCATTTTAGCATATGTAGCACGAGCCTTAGGGCTGTCTTTTTTCCAACACCAGGAAGCTTTGATAGCTCGTTAATTGCGTTTTCTAGTAGCTTAGATGGGTATTCCTGAGCGTTCATACATTTTTCTTTACCGAACAAATGTACAGTTTTAAAGCCATAAATTTTGTGCTATTTTGTAATCTCCTTAAGCTTTTCGGTTGCGGGTTGATACCCATTTTTCGAGGCTTTTTCGAACCAGAGCCTAGCTTTTTCGATGTTTTTTTCTACACCCTTCCCGTTTAGGTAAAGCAAACCGAGCGAATACTGGGCTTCACGTTGGTTGTGTTCGGCAGCTTTGTTGTACCAAATCGCAGCTTGCGTAAGATCTTTGGGTAGTACACTTCCACGTTCGAGAGACATTCCTATGTAGAATTCAGCATCGGGATATTCGTTAGCACCTGCTTTAAGTAGCCACGTGCTACCAGCTTTGGTATCCTTTACTTCGTTTATGTAGGTAAGTGCGAGCTCAAATTGAGCCTTTGGGTATTCCATTCCTGCTGCCGAAAGAAGGTTCGCAAATGCTTTTTCTCCATTTTTTTCGACTCCATCGCCTTGTTTGTACATTTGGCTAATCCGAAGGTATGCTTCGGGGTTTTTGAGGTTAGCAGCTTTGGTGTAAAGCTCCATTGCTTTATGGCTATCCTGTTCAACACCCAGCCCCTTTTGGTAGAGCTCTCCTAGGGCAACCATAGCATCAGAGTTACCATTTCCAACCGATAGGTTAAGGTATTCGGATGATTTTACAAAGTTGCGCTCTACTCCAATTCCCTCTCTTAAGAAGTGTCCATATAGGTACTGTGCGTCTGTGTTTCCAAGCTTGGCTGATTTCTCGATCCAATCAGCTGCTCGTGCTGCATTTTGATTTACAACCACTCCTTCGTAGTACATTAGCCCGACTTGTAGCTGTGCCTGGCTATTATATTTTTCGGCTGCTTTCAAGTACCAATCGAATGCCTTGCTGTAATCCTTAGAGAGTCCTAGTCCATTGAAGTACATATGCCCAAGGTATAGCTCTGCGTTGGTTACATTATCTTGTGCTGCAAGCATAAAGTAATCGTAAGCTTTGGTATAGTCCTGCTTAAGGTAAAGCCTTAATCCTTCTCTAAAATTTAGCTCTCCATTGCTAGGTTTTTGGGCATTGCTTCTTTCAGCACATCCAATTACAATAAACAATAGTAAGGTACGTAGTATCAGCTTCATTTGCTCTATTTTTCTATTTAACGACAAAGTTAACTCTAAGATTGTGCCTAAAGTAGGCTAATGCACTTTTTTGCACTCTTTACTACTTTTCTTAAAGCCTTGTTAAAGGATAGGGGATACTTAGCTTGACCGTTCTGCTTTCTTTTGCTAACATTGTCGCTCAAAAAATAACTAATTATGTCTCCACTATTTATTGCGCTCATAATTGTTATCTACTTTGCAGGACTGGTGCTTATTTCGTACCTCACAACTCGCAATGTCGATAATCAGAGCTTTTTTAACGGAAATAGGAGGTCGCCTTGGTACATTGTGGCTGTTGGAATGATTGGCACTTCAATCTCAGGGGTTACCTTTATATCGGTTCCTGGTTGGGTAATGACAAGCCAGTTCTCCTACCTTCAAATGGTTTTAGGATATTTGCTTGGATACTTTGTAATTGCAAATGTGCTGCTTCCGCTCTACTATCGGCTAAACCTAACTTCGATATACACCTACCTTCAGGGGCGTTTTGGATTTTGGTCTTACAAAACTGGAGCTTCGTTTTTCTTGCTTAGCAAGCTTATTGGTTCTTCAGTCCGACTTTTTTTGGTATCCATGGTGCTTCAAACTTTGGTATTCGATCCAATTGGTGTTCCGTTCTGGATTACCGTTGCGGGTACTATTGGACTTATTTACATCTACACATTTAAGGGTGGCATAAAAACAATTATCTGGACAGACCTAGCTCAAACTATTGCCATGTTGGCTGCCATGGTCTTAGCTCTTTTCCTAATAAAGGATGCTATGAGCTTCTCTTTCTCAGAAATGGTAAGCACAGTTGCAAAAAGTCCGCTGTCTAAAGTTTGGTTTTTCGACGATCCTAATTCGGAGCTATACTTCTGGAAGCAATTTTTAGGAGGTGCGTTTACTACAATTGTAATGACAGGGCTCGATCAGGATATGATGCAGAAGAATCTTTCATGCCGCAATCTGGGTGATGCTAAGAAGAATATGTACACCTATGGCTTTATGTTTTTGCCTATAAATATTCTCTTCTTATCGCTTGGTGCTCTTCTTGGTATTTTTGCAATGACCCATGGTGTTGCTATTCCTGATAGTACTGATAAGCTATTTCCGATGCTTGCAACTGGGGGATACTTCCATGCATCACTTGGTATTGTATTTATTGTTGGTATTGTAGCTGCGGCATATTCTAGTGCCGACTCTGCTCTTGCTGCGCTAACTACATCGTTTACCATCGATATTTTAGACTCTGCAAAGTACTCTGCAGAGCGACTTAAGCGAGTAAGATCTATCGTACACCTAAGCATGTCTGTAGCTGTGGTGATAGTGATTCTCCTTTTTAAAGCCCTAAACAATGATGCTGTTATAAAGGCTGTATTTACAATTGCGGGCTATACGTATGGGCCGCTGCTCGGCCTTTATGCCTACGGTTTGTTTACTAAGCTTCGGGTTAACGATAAGCTTGTTCCTTTTATAGCTATTGCTGCTCCTATAATTTGCTATGTGCTAAGTACTAATTCTGTGCGATGGTTTAATGGCTATAAGTTCGGATTTGAGCTGCTAATTATTAATGGTGCGCTTGTGTTTTTAGGACTACTTGTAACAAGTCCTCGTAAAAAATAGTATGACGATCGGGTAAGATTGCTATCACACTTAAAGCCAGTCAGCTGTAGGATTTATCCTTTTATGTTGATTGGCTTTTTTATTGGGTTATTTTTCTGAATGGTAAAGAGTTTCCTGTTGATAAATTTGTAGTGTTGCGGATTTTGCACGTATGTTGATTCATATTAAAGAAAGTTTCTTATTTTCGACACAAAAGAAGGCTATGTTTGAGCGTTTGGCAAATTGGCTGAGTGGGCATATGATACCCTGCTTGTTTAAGCAGGTATTCGGAATAGATTGTCCCACTTGTGGTATGCAAAGGGCCTTTGTAGAGCTAATAAAAGGAAACCTGTATCAAAGCCTAAGCTACCATTGGGCATTACTCCCTACCATCACGCTCGCATTATTTTTAGCAATTCATTTAAGGTATAAGCTATCGTTTGGAACACTGGTTATAAAAATACTTTTTACAGTAGATATTGTAGCCATTGCATTAAACTATATTTTTAACTAACTCAATGTTTTAACCTATGGAAGAAATGCGATTTCAGCAGTCGTTGCCTAATGCAAATCTAGTTCTTACGCTGTCTATTTTGTCACTTGTTACGTGCTGTTGTTTTGGGATAACTGGATTTGTACTTGCACTTATTGCGCTTATTATTGCTAACAGGGATATGAAGCTATACTACGATGATCCTCAGAGGTATTTGCCAGGGTCTTTTAGCAATTTATCTACGGGGCGAATTCTTGCCATAGTTTCGTTGGTACTAAATTCGGGAATGCTGGTACTAATGATTCTTAGAATATTCTTTGCAATTATGTTTCCTTTTGCGTTTATGAATGAGGTTATGAACAATGTCGAGTGGTAAGCACTGACTTGCTATACCTGCTGCTTTCGCGCAATCGGATTCGTATGTTTATGATACTTACATAGCGAGTAGTAATATAAAAGGGTATCTCAGCATATTTCTTATGAGATACCCTTTAATAATTTTGTAGCTCTACTTTTTGCGTATAGGTTGTAGGCTTACTTTTCGAAAATAAAGTGAAGCGGGAGCAAGCTCGCAGTAGAAGGAACTTCGATAATTCCTTCCGACCCGTAGCAAATTACTTTAATAGGATCGCCGTTGCGTTGCTCGCTTTCCAGTAATACCTGACGGCATGACCCACAGGGGAATACTGGTTTTTTATTGGCCACCATATTGGTTGCAGAGGTTATTGCAATGGTTTTGATCTTCTTGTCAGGATAGTTAGCTTGTGCATAAAAAATGGCTGTACGTTCTGCACAAAGTCCAGATGGGTATGCCGCATTTTCTTGGTTGCTTCCGGTGACGATGCTACCATCTTCGAATAGGATTGCTGCACCTACCTGAAAGTTAGAGTAGGGCGCATAAGCTTTGCTTTGTGCATCAAGTGCATTGGCAATTAGCCTTTGGTCGATATCCAATAGCTCCTCCAGCCTTTTGTACTCTTTATAGTTAAAGATGAAAGTTTTCTCCATAAGGATTATTAAAGTTGGTGTTATTTCAAAATTGGATTTGTAAAAATAATCCTTTGAAATTATTTTTAGCACCACAAACCCTATTTTTAAAATGATTAAAGTTCGTCCATTAACGTTAGTACTCGTAATTGCCTTTACGTCAGGAGCTAGCTTTGCTCAAAGAATCTCTAAAGAAGATTACATTGATAGGTATAAAGGCATTGCCATTGAGCAGATGAAAAAGAATGGTGTTCCTGCATCTATCATAATGGCTCAAGCGCTTATTGAATCGGCCAATGGTAATGGACGTTTGGCTCTTGAGGCAAACAACCATTTTGGGATTAAATGCCACAAAGATTGGAATGGCCCAACTATCCATCACGATGATGATGCTCCTCAGGAATGCTTCAGAAAGTACGATGATGTTAGGCAATCTTTCGAAGATCATTCGAAATATTTGCTTGCGAATAAACGATATGCTTTTCTTTTCGAACTTTCGGTAACCGATTATAAATCTTGGGCATACGGATTAAAAAAGGCAGGGTATGCAACTAACCCTCGATATGCCGAGATACTTATCAAGCAAATTGAAGATAATAAGCTCTACCTGCTAGATCAGGGGGTTGATATTACTTTTGCAGCAAAGCCTTCATCTGCAAACACTGGTAATACAAAGCGTAGTAGGCAAGGCTCTAAGGCTGCAAAGGATGATGCTTTTGTGGTAGATATCTACAATACTCATAGCACTTCAGAATGCAATGGAGTTAAGTTTGTTGTTGCAAAAGAGGGAGATACTCCAGATAAGCTCTCGGATCAGTATGGCTTGATGCGCTGGCAGCTCTACAAGTATAACGAGCTTACCGAAGACTCAACAATTCATGCTGGCCAACGCATTTACATTCAGCCAAAGAAAAGCAAAGCATCAAAAGGTAACGAGTTCTACTTTGCAAAGGAGGGTGATACCATGTATCAAATTGCTCAAAACTATGGTGTTAAGCTAAAATCGTTGTACAAGAAAAACGAAATGAAGCCAGGTGAGGAGCCTGCTGATGGCCAAAAAATATACCTCCGTACTTACAAATCAGGAAAGAATTGGCTTGAACGTCTATTTGGACTATAGAACGTTTTAAGCATTGACTAAAATTATAGAGGGTAGCATTTTTGCATAGTGCTATCCTCTTTTTTATTGCCAATTTGTGTAACTTAGATATCTATCGTAAAACCCTATGAGCATGAAGTATATTATTGATGAGGAGATATTGCAGGAGCTAAACCTTAACGATGCTCTAGCGGTAGAACGGACTAACTTGGCCATCGAACGAACTTTTCTTGCCTATTTTCGTACCTCGGTTGTTTTTGCTAGTGCAGGTTTTACCATTTTGAAGGTGGCTGCGCTTTACGAACAGATTAAGGAGCTGGGTATAATATTGTTGTGGGGATCGCCTTTGATTCTGATTGTTGGAATCTGGCGATTTATTGTTGTTTACAGGAAGGTTAGGCGTAGCTATATTCGAGTAATCGAGCGTATAAGAAAGGCTAAACAGCAGCGGTAAGATGTAGCATCATAGTAAAAGAGGGTGTCTAAAAGGAGAAACACGTATCTCTATATGCGAAATAAGAGAAGTTAAACCTCATTATAGCAGGTTTAAGTGCTTTCTTCGTGCTACGCGCTATGTCTGTCGTGATACTTTTAGACAGCCTCTTTTTATGATTTTACTTATCTCCTATTTTTTAGAAGCAGGAAAGCTAATGGGCATTCTAACTACCTTACCTGCTTGCGAAACGGCTACTTTACAGGTGTACAAGGTTTCTTTCCCATCAACAACCTTAAACTGGCAAACTTCAGGGTATCTTGCAGTAATTACAGCATCCTTACCTTTATCGTTTAGATTGGTTGGAAGCTGCTGTGCAATGCTTAGAGGTGTTACTTCTGCCATTATTGGTCTGCCTGATAGATCGTTTTCTGCAACTATACCTTTGCTCTCAGAGAATCTAAAAATGATGCCAGATGATTTACTACCGCCAGCTTTTGGTGTAAAATCGAAAGTGTATGAAAGCGTATCTACATATGTTTTACCAATAAACAGCGATAGGTACTCTTTTTCGAGCCTCGAAATCTCTGCTAGAGCAACCTTAAGAGCTTCTCCATTATTAAAAACGTTGTCTATATCGCCAGAAATTAGCTCTACTCTTCTTTTTCTTAGGTTAAAAATAAAGTTTGCAGCGTCCGAAGCACGAGTTTCAGCGCTCTTTTCTACCAGCATATTTTTTTGAACGGGAACTTTTACAAAGGCTGTATCCATCTTAACATCGCTAAAAAAGGTTGCATTTTCTTTGTAGATGTTTGGATTAGCGTTTAAGTCTGTAAATGGAGGTGCTGTTACGATGCTTTTGCTGGGTATTGTTTGGCTTGGAGCCTGTACTACAAATGCACTAGGTATGATTAGCCCTTGGTTGGTAAGCTCAAGAAACGACATATCTGTGCCAGGTGCTGCTTCTGCAATAAACTGATTTTGCGAATCTGCTTCTTCATAGGTGGTGCTAGACAAGGAGAGTATTCTGTAGTATTCCTTATCGTTTTGTTCGATATCGGTTATGCCAAGGTACTTTTGCGCGTATTGTGCATACGGACCGCTTTTGTATGATAGGTGTGCAGTGTTTACTCTTATTGCAATGGTAGTTAGTGGTAGCGAATACACGTAGCTCCCGGGCTTAGCGGTTTCGTTGGCAGGGTAGGAGTTTAGTTGTTTTTGTGCCATCATACTGGAGGATACGCCCAGTAGAATAAGTGCTAATCCTATTTTTTTGCTCATGGCTTTGTAATTTTAAGTTTGGTTGTTTTCTTAGTTCTGTCAAAGTTACGAATTTCTGATGTTCCACAGCATTTTAAACGCTTCTCCAATGTTGTCAATTATATCAGAAGCAGTTAGAGCTTCTTGTCCGACGTTTCGGGCAGCAATATCTCCTGCTAATCCGTGTATATGAACACCAAGTATAGAGGCCTCTTCGGGCGAGTAGCCTTGTCCGAGTAAGCTTAGAATAATTCCAGTAAGAACATCTCCGCTTCCTGCTGTAGCCATTCCCGGATTGCCTACTGACGCAAACCAAAGTCGTCCATCTGGCGATGCAACAACTGTATGAGCTCCTTTTAGTACCAAATAGCAGCTGTATTCCTTGGCGAATTTCATGGTAAGCAGCAGCTTTTCTGTATCGCTATTCCACTTGCCTGCCAAACGTTCGAACTCTTTGGGATGTGGAGTTAGTATAGCAAACTTAGGAAGTAGCTTTAGCAGCTCTTTATTGTACGAAAGCATGTTAAGTGCATCCGCATCAATAATAATTGGCATTCTTCGAGCGTCTGTAAGCAGCTGTGCAAATGTACTAGAATTGGTAGATGATGTTCCTAGTCCAGGTCCTATGCCAATCGCGTCGAATTCAGAAAGGCTCGCGAATTGGGTAAAATGTTCGTTACTATTATCAGCGTCTAGTATAACCTCGGGTACTGTGATATTAAATGCGATCTGGCATCCTTGCGGAATATGGGTAGTAAGGAGCCCTGCACCCGATTTTATGCATGATTTAGATGAGAGTAACGATGCCCCAAGCATTTTTTGTGATCCTGCAATGAGGTAGCAATGGCCGAAAGTTCCTTTGTGGGCAAACTTTCGGCGTTTGTACAACATTTTCGATGCCATAGTGCTTGTAACCATTTGCATATTGCAAGGAAAACCATCTAGTGCCTTAGGGTGTAATCCAATTGGAACAATTGCAAGCTCACCAACAAACGATTCGTTTTCTGGAAGTAGCAAGGCTAGCTTTGGTGTTTCGAGCGTAATCGTATAGTCAGCACATACGATAGCATCGAGATCGTTTGACGAGTTATCCTCAGCCATCAATCCAGATGGAATATCAACAGCAATAACAGTGCAACCACTGTCGTTGACGTATTCTACAATATGCTTGTTAAAATCATTTAGCGGGCGGTTTACTCCTGTTCCAAAAAGTGCATCTATGATTACAACATCAGTTTCTATAAATGGGATAATCTCTTCGGGTGAAAGCTTTGCAAGTGCAACTTGCCCATTTTGCTGAAGTAATATCAAGTTTGCTTGAGTATCTTCTGCTACTTGGGGCGTTGTTTGGACGAAGTATGCCTGCACTTTATAACCTTGTTCGGCAAGTTGACGCGCAATGGCTAAGCCATCTCCTCCATTTTTGCTGGCTCCAGCAAATACAGCAAACTCTTGTTCTCGATTGGGGTAAAGCTCTACAATCTTAGCTGTAACAGAGGTCGATGCCCTCTCCATTAGAGCGACAGATGTTATAGGCTCATTCTCTATTGTGTACTGATCTATTGCACGAATTAGCTCTGCGGGAAATATTTTCATTACTCTTAATGGTATTGCGGCGATGTTTAAATTACGTTGCAAGCAAATATAGCCAACAGTTAGGAAGGATGGTAATGTTTTTTTATCAATTGAAGTATTTGGAAGGAGATATCCGGTAAAACCTTTGAGTTTTACTGCTTGGGAGTGCAATTATGGGATACACGTGGTGTCAAATCGTAAGTGCTTTAATGTTCAATGTGTTAATTTTTAGGTAAAATCAACATGTAAGCTTTAATGTGTAACAAAGTTGACTTTTTTATTTTCAATTCTAAAGGGCTGGCTTGTATTATTTAGCATTATTAATATCTTTGCCACTAAGCACGCTGTTATTAACACTAATTAAAAACGACAACAATATGTTCAAAAACCATCCAAAAGGACTCCTGGCCTCTGCTTTGGCCAACATGGGGGAAAGATTTGGGTTCTACACGATGATGGCCATCTTGGTGCTGTTCCTTCAGGCTAAGTTTGGTTTGAGCGATGTAAATGCTGGTCTTATCTATTCCATTTTTTACTTCTCTATCTACATCTTGGCTTTTGTAGGTGGTCTTATTGCCGATAGGACAAGGAAGTACAAAACTACCATTCTTATAGGTTTGCTAATTATGACATTAGGTTATGTTATGATTGCAATTCCAACTCCAACACCAGTTCCTAACAAGACGTTGTTTTTAATTATCTCTTGTATTGGATTGTTTACTATTGCTTTTGGTAATGGTTTGTTTAAGGGTAACCTTCAGGCTATGGTTGGACAGATGTACGATAATCCAACATATAGCAAAATGCGTGATAGCGGCTTTTCTTTATTCTACATGTTTATCAATGTAGGTGCGCTATTTGCTCCTCTGATGGCTGTTGGTATGCGTAATGGATGGTTGGCAAAGTTTGGCTATCAGTATAATGCCGATCTACCAAGTTTATGCCACGAACATATAAATGGTACGCTAACTCCAGAGGCTGCTGTAAGGCTTCAGAATCTTGCAAACGAGGTTACTGGCAAGACAATCACCGATGTTACAGCTTTTGCTAATGATTATCTTAACGTATTTACACAAGGTTTCCACTATGCGTTTGCAATTTCCGTAGGTGCGATGCTTATTTCGTTGGCAGTTTACCTAACTAACAAAAAGAACTTCCCTGATCCAGGTCAGAAAGCTAAGGCAGATGGCAATAAGGTTAGCGCAAACGAAATACAAATGGATCTAAAGGAAATTAGACAACGTATTTATGCTCTTTTTGCAGTGTTCGGTGTCGTGATCTTCTTCTGGTTCTCGTTCCATCAAAACGGATTGACGCTTACCTACTTTGCTAAGGATTATACTGATTTAAGCGGTATCTCAATAGATCTTGGTTTTGTAACAATTAAAGGCGCAGAGATCTTCCAATCTATTAACCCTTTATTTATTGTTCTCCTTACCCCAATTGTGATGGCTGTATTTGGTTGGTTACGTGCTCGTAATATGGAACCATCAACTCCCAAAAAGATTGCAATTGGTATGTTCATTGCTGCCGTTGCCTATATGGTAATGTCGTTTGGCTCGTATGGTCTACCTCTAAAGGCTGATGTTAATGCAATGGGTGGTTTGGCTGATGCTAATCGTGTGACGCCATTCCTTTTAATTGGAACCTACTTTATTCTTACCATTGCAGAGCTGTTTATTAGCCCTCTTGGAATTTCGTTTGTATCTAAGGTTGCACCTCCTCAATATCAGGGTATTATGCAAGGAGGATGGTTAGGTGCTACTGCGATTGGTAACCAGCTACTTGTAATTGGTGCTATATTCTATAATAGTATTCCAATTTGGTTAACTTGGACTGTTTTTGTGGCAGTTTGTTTACTTTCAATGACAACCATGTTGTTTATGCTCAAGTGGTTGGAACGTATTGCAAAGTAGAATATCACGTTGCAAAAAGGCTCTGCAGCTGCACTTTTTTGAAAGCAGCTGTAGCTTGCTAAAATTATACATTCCCCGCTAGCGCTGCTTTGCGGGGAATGCTTTTATAATGCATCTTGTTAGTACAAGAAACACTAATGCTATGGTTAAGATAGAGTTTAAGCTTACAAAAGGCGATTACATTCAGCTTGCGCAGCTTATAAAAGCTGTTAGTATTTCGAGCAATGGAGCCGAAGCTGGTGTAATGGTCGACGATGGGGTTGTGACGGTTAATGGAGCTCCCGAAAGCCGTAAAAGGGCAAAGATAAGGGTGGGAGATGTGGTTGAATTGCTCGATCACCAGATTGTGGTTCGGTAGTATAGCGTAAAATAGCAGGCGGAGCATTCTTTCTTGAGGAAGGATGCTCCGCTTGCTATTTTTGTGGATGTTACATAAAAAATATGAGGATCATTTGAGCGATGATAACCCTTAGAAACATGCAAAGAGGATAAACCGTTGCGTATGATACCGATGGTTCGTCGTTATCAGCAGAGGCGTTGGCGTAGTTAAGTGCCATCGGATTGGCCATACTTCCGCAAAGCATACCCGAAACTGTAGGGTAGCTCATCTTTTTTACAACCAAGGCATAAGCACCCACTATAAGTACAGGGGCAACTGTAAGTATAAATCCAATGCCAATCCAGATAAGACCTTGTGCTTGAAATACCGTTTCGAAGAATCGAGAACCAGCATCTAAACCTAAACAGGCAAGGTATAAGCTTATACCAACCCCTCTAAGCATTAGGTTGGCACTTTTAGTCGTGTAGGTAACCAAATGAAATCTAGGTCCAAATGCACCCATAAGTATGCCCATAACAATAGGACCTCCTGCTAAACCAAGCTTTATGGGGAGCGACATTCCTGGTATGCTAATAGGGATAGACCCAAGCACAAGTCCGAGTACAATACCTATAAAAATTGCCACCAAGTTAGGTTCGTGTAAGCTTTTAAGTCTATTCCCAAGCTCCTTTTCTACCTTTTCTATCGAGCTTTGATTCCCTACAACGGTAACCTTATCTCCCACCTGAAGGGTGAGGTCTGACGTTGCTAGCAGATCTATTCCAGAGCGATGTATTCGGGTAATGTTTATCCCAAAGCGATTTCTTAGCCTAAGCTGTGCAAGCTTTTTGCCGTTTATTTCAGAGCGGGTGATAACTATTCGTTGAGAAACCAGCTGGGAGTCAATCGAATTCCAGTCTATGTCGCTTTTATTCCAATCATATGCAGCTTCCTGCCCGAAGAGTGCTGTTAGCGCTTTCATCTCCTTGGGGTCTGTTATCACAAGTATTTTATCGCCTTTATGTAGTATAGTTTCGGAGTTAGGGATGGTTACTACATCATCATGCCAAACTCGCGAAATCACGAACTTCTTGGTTATTATGGAGGCTATATCTTCGATGCTTTTACCATAGATAGCAGGATTGGTGACAAAAAAGCTGGCGATAAATGTTTCGCTTTGAAGGCTATCCTGGTCTGTTGCTGTTTGTAGGCTTTGCTGAGGCGATATCTTTTTTAGCAAAATAAGACCGATAATTACTCCCACAACTCCTAAAGGGTAGGTAACCGCACAGCCAAGGGCGAGGTTAGGTTGTGCACCAACAGTTTCAGACGAAAGCTGCTTTAGTACCTGTTGTGCCGCACCTAGTGCTGGGGTATTGGTAACTGCTCCACAGAATATCCCAGTCATTTCGGGGAGCGAGATGCTGGTTGTAAAGTAAAATCCTAGCATCATGAGCGTACCAACAAACACTACACCTAGGGCAAGCATGTTTAGCTTTACACCTCCCTTTAGGAAGGATGCAAAGAATGAAGGACCCACTTGTAATCCAAGTGCATAGACAAAAAGGATAAGGCCAAAGCTTTCGGCATAGTTAAGAATGGTTGGATCGATTGAAAAGCCGAGATGACCAGCGAGTATCCCTATAAAAAAAACAAACGTTACGCCTAGAGATATTCCTAAAACCTTAATCTGACCAAAAAGTAGGCCTGTTGCAATAATTGTAGAAAGAAGTACTACCGATTGTAAAATCGACTGATTAATGAATAGATTTTCGAGCCATTCCATTTGTTACGAAGCGTGTTTTGGGTTAAAATACTGTAGATCAGCAAGCTGTACCAGCATGCTTTTTCGTGCTAATTGTTTAGCAAAAGAATGAATAATTTGAGAATGGTTTGCTACAATTAGCGTAGAATTATCTTGTTTTAAGTTAACTCTAGAAGCTTGAGACCCTGTTTTTACTAGGTTTTTGGTGGTACAAAATAAAAAAAGGCACTTCTTTAGAAGTACCCTTTTCCCCAAAACTAACTATTAACTAATAACTAAAAGAAACCCTGCCGTGACAGGAGTCGTAGCGAGAGGCGGGCTTGAACCGCCGACCTCATGATTATGAATCATGCGCTCTAACCAGCTGAGCTACCTCGCCATTTCATCTTGAGGTGTTTTCCTCTCGATTGCGGATGCAAAGGTAGGTATATTTTCTATTCCTGCAATAGTTTTGCGGAAAAAACAGATCGAAATATTCTAATTTATTTTTCGAAAATCCTCTATTTGCAAGGCTTATAGTAGGTTACTCTATAATTGATGCTGCTGTTTTTTTCGAGGTTTTTCATTTTATTAAAATAAGATGGGGATATATGGCGTTTCATTATGCTAAAGAGGTACCAACTTGGCGGTTAAATAGGACTAAAGGCGATTACCGTTAAAAAAAACGTTTAACTTTGCAGGATAGATTAGGTTGTGATACCACTACGACACAATATAACGGACTTGTAGATGAAGGCATTAGATAGATTTGTACTAAAACACTTTTTAGGTCCCTTTGCACTAAGCTTTGTGCTAGTAATGTTTGTTCTGCTTATGCAGTTTCTGTGGAAATGGGTCGATGTACTTGTAGGTAAAGGCTTAGAATGGACTGTCATAGCAGAGCTTATGACCTACATTGGAATTGGACTTATGCCATTGGCGCTGCCTTTAGCAATGCTGCTCTCTACTCTTATGGCTATGGGGAATATGGGGGAGAATAATGAAACATTGGCATTAAAAGCAGCTGGGGTTTCGTTGGCAAGAATAATGACTCCGTTGTTTATTACCGTAGTAATGCTAACCGTTGGGGCCTTTTTTCTATCTAATAATATTATTCCATACGTTAACCTTAAGGCCTATTCGTTGCTGTACGATGTTCAGAAAAAGCGTCCAGAACTTCAGATTCGTGAGGGGGTATTCTATAACGGGATTGATGGAGTTAGCTTAAAAATAGGTCAGCGTAACGAAAAAACTAATCTCCTCAAGCGTATTCTGATATATAACCATAAGCAAGGTAGTGGCAATATTGATGTTACCTATGCAGATTCGGGTTATATGAAGCTTACCGACGATCAGCGATTTTTAGTTGTAAGCCTTTTTAATGGGAATATGTACCAGGAGGTGCAGTCGTCAAACAATCCACAGGGATACGAACTTAAGCCTTTTAGGCATACCTCTTTTGGTTCTCAGCAAGTTATAATACCGCTGGATAACTATAAGTTTGACAGAACCAATGAAAGCTTGTTTAAGGATAGCGAAAGGATGCAAAATATTGATCAGCTTGTTAAAAGTAGAGATTCGCTCGATAGGCAGCGTAAGTTTAAGGTAAATATGTACCTCAGCGGATATCTTCATACGGGTTATTTTAGAAAACCCAATGAGCTAGACACCTCGTATAAGACTGCTAAGCTAGAAAAGTTTAAGGCTTATAACGCAGACTCTGTTTACGAAAAGCTTAAAAAGGAGGAGAAGCTCACTTCTATAGAAAGTGCTCTTGCGAGCGCTCAATCAACTCAGCAGTACCTCTTAGCTAACAGCTGGGATTTACAAACGAATACTGAGCAGATTAATCGTATGGGTGTAGAGATGCACAAGAAATTTACGCTCTCTTTAGCAGCATTGCTATTCTTCTTTATCGGGGCTCCTCTCGGTGCGATTATTCGTAAAGGAGGTTTTGGTATGCCAATTATCGTGTCGGTAGTTTTCTTTATTAGCTACTACATAATTTCGATAACGGGCGAAAAGTTTGCCCGCGAAGGAGTTTGGTCTATTTTCTACGGAACATGGTTTTCTACCTTTATAATGCTTGTGATAGGTATATTCTTAACCTACAAGTCGATGAATGAGTCGCAGCTGTTTAGCTACGATGCATACGCTCAGGTATTTAAGAAAATCTTTAGGCAAAAAAGTAAGTAGTATAGCGTGAGAGTTGCCTTAAAGGGCAGCTCTTTTTCTTTGTAAGAATTGAATTCGAAGGTTTATTGGATGATGTGAAAAGAGCTACATTTGCTCGTGGATAGACGAAAAAAACAGTACAATGTCAACATATCAAGATGGCCTAGGCCAATTTAAGCTGAATAGCATTGAAGAGGCTTTACACGACTTAAAGGATGGTAAAGCGATTATAGTAGTGGATAACGAAGATCGCGAAAATGAGGGCGATTTTGTAGTAGCTGCAGAATCTATTACCCCTGAAATGGTGAACTTTATGGCTACGCATGGTCGCGGACTGATTTGCGTTGCACTTACCGAAGAACGATGCGAAGAGCTGGAGCTCGAAATGATGGTCGGAAGAAATTCTTCGCTTCACGAAACTGCTTTTACGGTTTCTGTAGATCTGCTTGGGGATGGCTGTACAACAGGTATCTCTGCGAGCGATAGGGCAAAAACAATAAAAGCTTTGGTAAACCCCTCTACAAAGCCAGAAGAACTTGCTCGTCCAGGTCATATATTCCCCCTTAAAGCAAAGGAAAAGGGCGTACTTCGTCGTCCTGGGCATACCGAAGCAGTTGTTGATTTAACCAGAATGGCTGGTCTTTATCCTGGTGGTGCCCTGGTTGAAATAATGAACGAAGATGGAACTATGGCTCGTCTTCCTCAGCTTATTGATATAGCTCAAAAGTTCGATCTTAAAATCGTTTCTATTGCCGATCTGATAAAGCTACGCCTTGCTCAGGAAAGCCTTATCGAAAGAGGTGAAAAGGTGATGATGCCTACCGAGTTTGGTCTATTTTCGCTTATTCCATTCCGCCAAAAAAATGGAGGGTTGGAACACGTTGCTCTTATAAAAGGAGAGTGGAACGAGGACGAGCCTGTTTTGGTTAGGGTTCACTCATCATGTGTTACTGGTGATATTTTTGGATCGTACCGATGTGATTGTGGGCCCCAGCTACATGAGGCTCTGCGAATGGTAGAGAAAGAGGGCAAAGGTGCTGTTGTTTATATGAATCAGGAGGGTAGAGGAATTGGACTCTTCAATAAGATCCATGCGTACAAGCTGCAGGAGGAAGGTTATGATACTGTAGAAGCAAATCTTATGCTAGGTTTTGGGTCTGATGAGCGCGATTATGGCGTTGGCGCAGCAATTTTGCGCGAGCTAGGTGTAAAAAAGTTACGGCTTATGACAAATAATCCAACGAAGAGGGTTGGTTTGGAAGGTTATGGACTCGAAATTATTGAAAATGTTCCAATTATAATAGAGCCTAATGAGTTTAACGAATTCTACCTCAAAACTAAAGAGGAGAAAATGGGGCATTGGCTAGGTTTGTTTAAAACAAAAAAAGATCAAAAGTAGGCTTATGAAGAAGCTACGCATTGTGTTTATGGGTACTCCGGAGTTTGCAGTTGCCTCGCTAGGTGCTTTGCTTAACAGCGAGCACGAGGTGGTTGCCGTGGTAACTGTACCTGATAAGCCAGCAGGACGTGGGCAAAAAATACATGAATCGGCTGTAAAGCAGTTTGCCGTAAGGCATGGTATCCCTGTGCTTCAGCCAGAGAAATTGCGCGATGAAGTCTTTTTAAGTTCGCTTGCTGCATTTGCTGCCGACTTGTTTGTGGTAGTCGCGTTTCGAATGCTTCCCGAAGTGGTTTGGCAAATGCCTCCTTTGGGTACTTTCAACCTTCATGGCTCATTGCTGCCAAGGTATAGGGGGGCGGCTCCCATAAATTGGGCGGTAATGAATGGAGATGAAAAATCTGGTGTTAGCACCTTTTTTCTAAAGCATGAAATAGATACAGGCAGCATACTGCTTCAGCGGGAAGTTGAAATCACTCCTGAAGATAGCGCAGGGGCGCTTCATGATAAGCTAATGGAGGTAGGGGCAAGGCTGGTTGTTGAAACAGCAAATCTAGTTGCGACAGGCAATGCTAATCCGATGGAACAAGAAGAGCTTGTTGCAAAAGGGATATTGCCACTTCATGCTCCAAAAATATTTAAAGACGATTGTCGTTTAAATTGGGGTAAAGCTACTGCCGACCTTCATAATCAGGTTCGTGGGCTATCACCATATCCTGCTGCATGGATAGAGATTGCAAAAGATGGAGTTGCTACCACAATGAAGGTGTTTGCGTCACGTTACGAGGTGGTTGTCCATAGCTACAGCATTGGAGAGATCTTATCTGATGGAAAAACCTATGTTAAGGTTGCTTGTACTGATGGTTTTTTATGGCTGTTAGATGTGCAGCTTGCAGGGAAAAAGCGAATGCCTGTAAAGGACTTCCTTTTAGGGTTTAAAGATATAGCTAGCTATAAGGCAAAGTAAAAAAGAGGATTAATCCTCTTTTTTTATTTCTGGTTCGCCAACAAGCTCTCTTAGCACAACGGAGGCACAGCAGCATCCAAAAAGAGGAGGCATGTAAGAGATAGTCCCCACCGTAGTCTTCTTGTTTTGCTCGTTTTCGGTAAGAACTACCGCTTCAGATCGTGCTTGCTCTGATGAAAAAACCACCTTAAATCCTTTTTTTATACCAAGCTTACTAAGCCTTTTGCGGAGCATATGTGCCAAGGGGCAGTGGTGTGATTTCGAAATATCTTTTATTTCAACTTTGGAAGGGTCGGTCTTAGCACCTGCACCCATGCTGCTAATAAGAGGGATCTTGCGTTCGAGCGTCTTCTTAATAAGGTTAACCTTAGGAGCAAGCGTATCAATGCAATCAACAACATAGCTATAGTTGGCCAAGTCTAGCAGCCTATCGGTCTCCTCGTCTTTTATGTACTTTGGAATAACGGTAAGCTTCAAATTTGGATTGATGTCCAAAAGTCGGTGCTTCATTACTTCTGCTTTAGACAATCCTACTGTAGAGTTTAATGCAGGAAGCTGCCTGTTTATGTTCGAATGGTTTACGGTATCGGCATCAACAATTGTCATTTCACCTACACCAGCACGGCATATCATTTCGGCAGCGTAGGCTCCAACACCGCCCAGACCTACAACCAAAACGTGCGATTTGCTCAACTTTTCAAGTGCATTGTCTCCAATTAAAAGTAGCGTTCTTTCAGTCCAGCTATTCATCTATTTTAAAAACTTTATCAAAGTTATGCTTAACCTGTATTGCAAGGCTTTGTGGATTAATATTTAAGTAGTTGGCAGCTATAGTATAGCATATTTCAATACCTTGACTTGCCTCGTCGGTTTCAAAAAACAGCCTATTCTTAGGAATGAGTCGTAAAAGCGAATCGCAGTGTTGCCTCTTTAGCTCCCTTATTCCAAATGAAAAGTAGGAGTTGCTATTACTGCTAAGTAAATCAACAATTTGAGGGCTACCCCAAAAAGCATGGAAGATGAGCTGGATATCGCTGTACTGCTTTGCTATTTGAACCATTTCTGGGTAAGCCTTAACACAATGGATTATTGCAGGCTTCCCAAGCTTTCTGGCGATGTCGAGCTGCTTTATAAATGCTTCTTTTTGTATGCTAAAAGGAACGGAGCAACGTTTGTCGAGTCCAATCTCTCCAACAGCCAAACAGAGGGTAGAGCAATTGTCTAAAAAAGCCTCCAAACCATGAGTAGGGCAGGAGGCTGCATTCCAAGGGTGAACTCCTATAGAGTAGTAGCCATTACCAAGCAGGTACGGAGTGCTTGGGTCGTATGCAACAACCTTTATGTGTTCAACTTCATCATTATTATGCGAGTGAACGTCTATAAAAGGCGATTCGTTCATCTACAGGAATAGATCTTGATTGCTAACAATAAGCAAGATAGAGTTGTGGGGCACAATAAAGAATTTTTCTCCATTAATCTCTACCTCCCAGGCGCTGTTTTGTAAGTAAACAACCATATCACCATTATGGGGTTGTAGCGGAACGTACTTAACCTGCTCCTTGTTATCCTTCCAAGGCTCTTCGGAATCGGTAATTGCAGGAATTGGATAGCCTGGTCCTACCTTAACAACATACCCAGCCTGGATGTACTCCTTCTCTTGAACACCCGGAGGAAGGAAGAGCCCTGTTTTGGTTCTATCCTGCTCGCTTTTAGGCTTAACTAGTATCCGATCGCCCACAAGGGCCACATTAGAGAAATCAATATTATCTAACGAAAGAGGCATGGGTTAATTGCTTGCGTTACTAACTATAAAAACTTGCTATTTCTTTGCTTCGTAGTAGCATCGTTTGGGAGAAACTACTGAACCTTCCTGAACAAGCTCCTTAATGAGCTTATCAGCAACTTTCTTGTCGATATTGGCTAGCTCGGCTGCTTCCCCAGCCTTTAGAGGTTTACCTGCTTGGGTAAAAGCCTCAAGTAACTTTTCCTTGTTTTCCATAGCTTCAATCTGTTTTGTTTTACAAAAATGACTCTTTTACCAATTCAAACAAACATTTTTAAGGAATAAAAGAGCGATGGATATAAAAAAATAGGGCTAACAGCTGTATGAAAATCGAATCGTTAGAAATGTTTAATCTATTTAACTTATGTGATTGAAATGATGTAATTTTCTACGAGTCAACTAGTAGTAAAGGTTGATGAATGCTAGGATGCGGGCTTTTTTAATAAAGTTATCCTTAAAAGAACGAAAAAGTGGAATAGGGGTATTGTGGTTTTGAAAAAATGATCTACTTTTGCATCGCAATCGAGACCTAGCGGTTGCAGCAAAAACGGTCCATTCGTCTAGGGGTTAGGACGCAAGATTTTCATTCTTGTAACAGGGGTTCGATTCCCCTATGGACTACTAGCAAAAAAGGCTACCAAGCGGTAGCCTTTTTTGCTTCTTTTTATTTGTCCAGAAATGGATCTTTAGTAACTTTAATTCCTAATCTAACGAAGTGAATATGCGAGTAATTGAACCTTCAGAACTATTAATTAAAGATGATGGCAGTATCTACCACCTACACCTACGACCAGAGCAGCTTGCTGATACTGTAATTCTAGTTGGCGATCCAGGAAGAGTTGAAACCGTCGCCTCATATTTTCAGACCGTAGAGTGCAAGGTATCTAACCGTGAGTTTTACACCATTACAGGTGTGTACAACGGGAAGCGTATTTCTGTAATTTCTACAGGTATAGGAACCGACAATATAGATATCGTAATTAATGAGCTTGATGCCCTTGTGAATATCGATTTTGCTACTCGAACCGTTAAGCCAGAGCTTAAAAAGCTTACGCTAGTTCGTCTTGGCACATCTGGGGCAATTCAAGGTAATATTCCGTTAGGTTCTCACCTAATATCAGCTATTTCAGTTGGTTTTGATGGACTTCTTAACTTCTACGCAAGCAGAGATAACGTTAGCGACCTGAAGATCGAAGAGTCGTTTAAGAAGCAAGTTGGCTGGAACCCACAGCTACCAAGTCCATATTTTGTAGCCTCTTCAAAAGAACTTTTAGACCTATTTGCTGGTTTTACCATAAGAGGAGCTACAATTTCGGCTCCTGGGTTTTACGGCCCACAAGGTAGGGTGCTGCGATTGCCGTTAGCAGACGCTAATATCAACGATAAGATAGAAGCATTTGAGCATAACGGAGTGAAAATTACCAACTTTGAGATGGAAAGTTCGGCATTAGCCGGATTGGCAAAACTCCTAGGACACGACGCAACCACTATCTGTACAATTATAGCAAACCGAGTTAACAAAACGGCTTTGGCCGATTACTCCAGTGCAGTAAATGCTATGATTGAAAATACACTTAAATGTTTAGTGCCTTAAAAGATCTATGGTAAACGAGGAAGTAAAAGCGCTAATCGCCCTTATTGACGATCCTTCACCAGATGTATTTGCAGCAGTTTCGCAGCGATTGTATGAGCTCGGAAGTGCTGCAATCCCATCACTTGAGGAGTATTGGACTCACTCAACATCGGAGCAGCAGCAAAAGCTAATTGAAGATGTGCTGCAACGAATTAATAGCAAGCTGCTTGGTGATCAGGTCCAGAAATGGCTGGATGAAGGCTGCGAAAATATCGTAGATGGAGCACATATTGTTGCTCAGCTAATATTTCCAGAGCTAAAGCTTCAGGATTTAAAAGATCAGGTGGATAAGCTTGCAAAAGAGGTTTGGGTTGAAATAAACAACAACTTAACGGCATTCGAAAAGGTAAAGCTTATTAACCACATTCTTTACGAAAAGCATCACTATTCGCCCGATCCTTTAAATCTCTTCGCGCCTCACTACTTCGCCCTTAATCACGTTATGCTTACCCAAAAAGGCAATCCGTTAAGCTTGTCGTTGCTCTATATGGCAATCGGACAACAGCTCGGCATGCCAATTTACGGTATAAGCTTGCCTCGAAACTTTATTCTGGCCTACAAAGATCCATATCATGGAGATGATGTAGACTTGCTCATATCGCAAAGGGTGCTTTTCTATATTAACCCATTTAATAGGGGGAGCGTACTAAGTAAAAAGGAGATCGACTACTATCTGAATCAGATAAAGGAGCTTCCTCAAGAGTCATACTATCTCCCATGCGACAACCGAACATCTATTGTAAAGGTTCTCGAAAATTTAAAGCTCGTTTACGAACAGGCTAAGAACGATGCGCAAGTAAAGCGAATTGAAATGCTCATCGAGAAGCTCGGCTAGTCGAACTTTATACGAAGCTGCGCATTTCGGTTTTGTTCCTTCTTAAGTTCCTTTGAAAGAATTCCAGAAACAACCGATTTGCACCTGCCACAGCCTGTCGTCGCCTTTGTAATAGCTTGAATATCGAGCATTGTAGCAGCCCCTTTACGAACAGCCTTTATTATTTCGTCCTTGGTAACGCCTTTGCAGCTACAAATAATCATAGAATTAAGGTTAAGTATAGCACAAAATGATTTGCGAATTAACGAAAAAAGCGTAACTTTGCGACCTATTTTAACAAAAACAAAAACAACGTCGTATGTTAAATCAGTACGAAACCGTTTTCATTCTAACTCCCGTTTTATCTGAAACACAGGTAAAGGAAACGGTATCAAAGTTTAAAAACGTTATCGCCGAAAATGGTGGCGAAATCGTTTACGAAGAAGATTGGGGCCTTAAAAAGCTTGCTTACCCTATCAACAAAAAAACTACAGGTTTTTACTACCTAATTGAGTTTAAAGCAGATGGCGACGCTATCAATAAGCTAGAAACTCAATACCGTCGTGATGAGCGTGTGATTCGCTTCTTGACCTTCAGAATGGACAAGTTTGCCGCTGAGTACGCTGTTAAGAGAAGAAGTAATAAGTCTGTAGAAAAAAAAGTGGAGGAATAAGTCATGGCTCAAGGACAAAGCGAAATCAGATATCTTAACCCACCTACAGTAGATGTTAAGAAGAAAAAATACTGCCGTTTCAAAAAGAACGGGATTAAGTATGTTGATTACAAAGATCCAGAATTCCTAAAAAAATTCTTGAACGAGCAAGGAAAAATCCTTCCACGTCGTCTAACTGGAACTTCTCTTAAGTTCCAACGTAGAGTAGCTCAAGCAGTTAAAAGAGCACGTCATCTTGCACTGCTTCCATTCGTAACCGACATGTTGAAGTAAAAACCAGGAGGATTAGTAGAAAATGGAAATCATACTAAAGCAAGATGTAGAAAACCTTGGACACAAGGATGATGTAGTAGTAGTTCGTGATGGTTATGCAAATAACTTTCTAATTCCTACTGGCAAAGCTATCGTAGCAACTCCATCTGCAAAAAAAATGCACGCTGAGAATCTTAAACAACGTGCTCATAAAGAAGCCAAGATAAAGAACGATGCTATTGAGCTAGGCCAAAAAATCGAAGCGCTTAACCTTACTATTGGTGCAAAGGTTTCGAACACTGGCAAGATCTTTGGTTCTGTTAATAACATTCAAATTGCTGAGGCTCTTGAAGCACAAGGTTTTAGCATTGAGCGTAAGATGATTGTTGTTAGCGAAGTTAAAGAAGTTGGTAGCTATACTGCTGATGTTAAGCTTCATAGAGACGTTAAGGTTAAGGTTAACTTTACCGTTGTAGCTGAGTAATCATTACTACAAAATATTAAGTAGGTCATCATTTAATGATGGCCTATTTTTTTATCCCCAAGCGAACCCCTGCTTTTATAGGAAAGTCTGTGATTTGTCAATTCTTTTAATAGTGTATATTTGTATAACTAGATTTGAATAGAAGTATGAATACGCAAGAAAATAGCCTTTTAAACCTTGCCGATAGCTTTGTTCGGTACACCAACAAAAACATATTTTTAACAGGGAAAGCTGGAACTGGTAAAACAACATTTCTACATAAGCTTCGTCAACAGAGCGCTAAGCGTATGGTTGTTGTTGCTCCGACTGGTGTTGCTGCAATAAATGCAGGGGGAGTTACCATCCACTCATTCTTTCAGCTCCCATTTGGACCAATTTTGCCTACGAATATGCAAAAAACGGCTCCAGAAGCCACGGTTAACCCAGATGTAAGTAGATCATCGGTAAAAAAGTTCAGCAAAGAAAAGATTAACATTATCAAAAGCTTGGATCTGCTGGTTATTGATGAGATAAGCATGGTTAGGGCTGATGTGCTCGATGGTATTGATGAGGTACTTCGGAGGTATCGTGATAAAACGCGACCTTTTGGAGGCATACAGCTTCTTATGATAGGCGATTTGCAGCAGCTTACGCCAGTTGCTAAGGAAGAAGAGTGGAGTATACTCAAAGGGTATTACGATTCGGTGTTCTTTTTCAGCAGTAGGGCGTTAAAGCAAACCGAAATGATCTCTATAGAGCTTACGCATATTTACCGGCAAAGCGATGGAACCTTTATTGATATACTTAACCGAATACGAGAGGGGAAGATAGACAGGGATGCATTGGAAGTGCTGAATTCTAGGTTTATCTCAGGCTTTGAGCCGACGGAAGGTTACATTACACTTACCACGCATAACAGTGCTGCCAAGCAAATAAACGAAGAAAAATTAGAGAAGCTCGATTCTCCATCGTATAAGTATAAGGCAGAGGTAACGGGCGATTTCCCAGAGTATCTGTATCCAACAGATTCTGAAGTGATCCTAAAAAAGGGCGCTCAGGTGATGTTTGTAAAGAACGATTCGTCACCAGAAAAGCAGTTTTACAACGGAAAGATTGGTAAAATTGTAGATATAGATGATGAAGATATCTACGTCTTATGTGACGGAGATGAAGGTCCAATTAAGGTCGTTCCGCTACGATGGGATAATACGAAGTATAGTTTAAATCCAGAAAATGATGAGATAACCGAAACTGTCATCGGAACATTTGATCAGCTTCCACTAAAGCTTGCATGGGCAATAACCATACATAAGAGTCAGGGGTTAACCTTCGAGAAGGCAGCTATTGATGCTAAGGCCGCATTTGCAAGTGGTCAGGTTTATGTTGCACTCAGTAGATGTAAATCACTCGAGGGCTTAGTGCTAACATCTCCTATATCAGGCGATAACATCATTGTTGATCAGGTTGTAAAAAGGTTTAGTACAAGCATAGCGCAAAATATCCCAACACCACAACAGCTAGAGCTTGGCAAACGTGATTATCAAAAGCAGCTGCTGGTTGACCTTTTCTCATTTGATGCAATTGCTAGATCGCTAAGGTACATCTGCAAAATAGCAAGCGATCATCCCGAATCGATTAGTGAGCAGCAGGCCAATCTTTTAAATGAATTAAGTGCCACATTTCGTAAGGAGATTGAAGATGTGTCGAGCAGATTTAGAAACCAGCTATTACTCCTTCTAGAGCAGCCAATTGATGTAGAAGAGTATGAGGTGCTGCAAGAACGTGTAAAAAAAGGAAGTGAGTACTTTAATCAGAAGTTAGAAGAGCTCGTTAGAAAGGGGCTAGAGGCCATCTCTTTAGATATTGATAACAAGGCTATAGCCAAGCAAGTAGAAAGTTCGCTATCGAATATTGAAGCCGAATTGGCACAAAAGACAGCCTGCTTAGAGCTTACCCAGGATGGTTTTAAGATGTCTACTTTTCTAGAAAAAAAAGCAAAGGCTTCCATTAGTAAGGATCGCACAGAAGTAGGAAAATCAAAGAAGAACGGGAGCGCACAATCCAACAATAAGCAGCTTTACCAAGCATTGAAGGCATGGCGAGAGCTAAAGGCTGAAGATATGGGTGTCCCCCTTTACTTTGTTTTGCCACAAAAGACAATGCTAGAAATATCGGAGTACTGTCCGTCCAATATAAAAGAGTTGAAGGGTATAAATGGATTTGGAGAAAAGAAGCTTAAGCTGTTTGGCGAAGATATTTTAGGAATAGTTGCCGACTATAGTGCTACATCAGAACGTCAGTATGCACGAGCGAAGGTTTCTGATACTTCAGACTCAGGACAAAGGCAAAAGCAGAAAGGCAGCTCGAATATAGAAACCCTCAGATTGTTTAACGAAGGGCTCAACGTAGCACAAATTGCAGAACAAAGAGGCATGGCTATTTCGACAATAGAAAGGCACCTTGTTAATATGATTGAAGAAGGGCTGCTTGCTAGTAGTAAAGTTTTAAGCGAAGAACTTTGCAACGAAATTGTCCGATTTCTTAAAGACAACCCGCATAAATCAAGTAGTGAGATCCGGCAGCTATCGGAGGGTAAGTATAGCTATTCCGAAATTTCAATAGCTAGAATCCAATTGAGAGATGAAGATGTGTGATTGAAGCTTATGGTTGAGGTTGTCCTCGTTTATAGAAGGTGGGTTAACGATTAGGCACAAAAAAATGTTGAACCCTTATCCTTCTGTAGAGTATATTCGTTGTGTATTGGTCTAATACTTTGATTATAAATGGATCAAAAAGGATGTTTTGGGATCAATTCAGAATTCGGGTGGATAAATTAGTTGGGGTGTAATTTCAGTGACAGGTTAAGAAGTGACAGGTGACTGGGAATAGGTGTTCGGTAATCGTTAGTCGGAAAAGTAATCTAAGACTTAACTCGTTGTAACACTGTGTCTTTGCGTCTGTGTGTTAGTTTTTTCGGGAATCGTATGTCTTATTCCATTGCTGAACGACAGCTGTAATTCTAACGATCCACTTCAATAGTCAATTGATCCATATTTTGGTAGAGGTATTCGCATATATACAAAAAAAGAGGAAGTTGACCTTCCTCTTTTGCTATGATATCAATTCTTAGATGGCGAATTTTCGTTTGGAGCAGCAGGCAGTATTCGTTTTGCCTTGATAAATCGCTTGTTAAAGTAGGCTGATTTGGTAATATCTTCCACAACAACACCTCTTGATGTAGAAGAGTGAACCATTAGTAGGCTACTGTCGTTGGCCTGAACAACCATTCCAACGTGGCCAACACCGCTTCTTCTTCCTCTGCCCTTAAAGAACACCAAATCACCAGGCTTTAGTTCGCCTTTTTCAACTGATTCACCTACTTTAGCCATTGCAGAACTGCTTCGTGGAAGTTCATAGCCCTTATTCTTAAAAATATGGCCTACAAAACCAGAGCAGTCGAAACCAGAAGTAGAGGAACCACTGTACCTATATGGAGTTCCAAGATATTGTTTGGAGAAGGAGAGTAGGTTTTCCACAACAGTATCGGCAACATTGGTTATTGCCTTTTCTAGAATAAACCTCTCTTTTTTGATAACCGTAGAATCGGCCTTTCTAACAGCATGGTGGCGTTTTGTACGCCTTGCTGATGAATCTAGTGATAGAAACAGCAGAAAAGCTACAACCAGCGTTATAATTGTCGATCTATACATCATCCTCTCAACTCGTTTTTTGCAAAATTAGAAGAATCTTTGGAATAATCTAATCTTTTATGCGTTTTAAGCATTAGGCGATTGAAACAACTTTCTTATTTTTGAACTTCTTTTATCTGAAAAATAGGGAGTTATACGCGTTGTTAATAAAAAGCTAAATAATTATGGCAGAGGATATTTTGATTTCGAAAAATGCAAGTAAAGAGGAGATGTATAAAGAGCTATTACCGCAAATAGCATCGCTAATTGAGGTCGAAAGCGATTTGGTTGCCAATCTTGCAAATATTGCAGCTGCACTTAAATATGGGATGAATTTTTTTTGGGTAGGGTTCTACCATGCTAAAGAAGGGGAATTGGTACTAGGGCCATTTCAAGGACCTGTAGCATGTACGCGAATTCCTTTTTCGAAAGGAGTATGTGGAGCATCATATACCCAAAAGAATGTTGTTATTGTAGAAGACGTTGACCAATTTCCTGGACATATAGCTTGTAGCTCGTTATCAAAATCGGAAATTGTGGTGCCAATTTTCGCAAACGGAGAGGTGGTGATGATTTTAGATGTTGATAGTGAAGAGCTTGCATCGTTTGACGAGATAGATGAGAGGTACCTAAATGAACTTGCAAAGATGGTAGAAGCCAAGTTGTAAGAGGCGGGATTTGTTATCGAATCACGTAGCAAGATATGCGTATTACGAGAGGAGAAAGCCGATTAACTCAACTCAGGGAAGCATTTTGTGATACTTGCTACGTGACTCGTGATGCTTTCTTTGTATCGTATCACGTAGCAAGATATGCGTATTACGAGAGGAGAAAGCCTATTAACCCAACTCAGGGAAGCATTTCGTGATACTTTCTACTCCTTTTACGTATCACGATATACGAATCACGACAAAGAAGAACGGTCAACGTTTTTTAGGCATCGACATCGTGATACGTGCTATGCTACAATAGCTTATATTCGAAATACTCGCCATTTTTGGTAAAGCCCAGCTTCTTAAGATAGCACTGATGCTGCTTATTAAAAGCCTTGGTAGTAACATTTCTAAAACCAATCTCGGTTAGAATGTTGGATTTAGCGTATAAGTACCTGCCTGGCTTATAATCTCTGTTACTTGGTGAAGTGTAATCAACCTCTACAAAAAGATCGTTTTCGGCAACCTTACGTCCAGCAACGATCCCAATAACTTCCATATCGCGAGTTTGAAGCGCAAGTATCTCGCACTTTTGAATTGCTTCCTTATACTTTGGAAAGAAAAGAGCAATGTCGTTAGCAAATTTGTCGATAAAAAGGTTGAGGGTTTTCTCGTTCTTTTCGACAAGCAGGACATGGAAGTTGCTTGTAGCACGGTATATTTGAACGAGGTAGTAAGCATCAATAAAAACGATAAGCGTATTGAATGCTCCAACAGGAAGTGCCCCAATTAAGAAACCGTAGGTTGCAAAGATTGCAGAACCTATCATATTAAGCCATCGTAGCTTTAAAGGTGCGCTCATGAGTAGAGAAACAGCCGTAACTACTGATGCCAAATATCCAATCCAAGTAAGAATGTCTATGTTTTGCATATTGTTAAAATTAAAAAAAGGGCACGAATATAAGAAAACCTGCCCAAACTCTAGCAAAACAATTAATAAAAAAGATAGAACCTTAGTTTGTAGGCTCTAAAGTGCCAGAAAACCTCATGCTCTCACGATTGTTTGATAAAACCGTAAGCGAAGCCGATCCGCTGGGTGCTACTGAAATAAAAATAACATACTTCTCGGGAGTATCTTGTGTGTTGATAGTAATGTCGAATCCTCCTTTTTTAGACTGTTTGTAAGCGTATTCGCTTTTAGTGCTGGTAAACTTAATACCACCATCAGAACCACCATAAGGAACGCTGTAAGCTCTACCAAAGAAGGGGAGGTATGAGGTGGTAGTATCGCCAAGCACCTTTAGCTCATAATCGGGAGTTAGGTATTTAGCTTGACCTCCAGAAGGATAGGCAAAGCTAGCAACAAACTTAAAGTGTTTACTGGTAACCGCCTGCTTTACAGCTATTGCAAGGCTATCTTTTTTATTGGTTTGAGGGATTGACGAAAAAGCAATAGAGGAAGAGGATACAAGAAACACAAACGTTGCTAACAACTTGATAGTCTTCATATCTACAAATATTAGGTTAGACAAAAAACAGAGAGGAGTATACCTCTATACGTGGATTAAACAATGTTTATTCCACATTGTCTATAATTAGCTTATATTTTATTTCGTAAGCTTTTTATCACGTTCAATAGTTGTAGAGGCTACAAGACGAGTGTACAAATCACGGATGCCTTTATAGTATGAGCAAACTTGGTAGGAGTTTTCGGTTTGGCTGAAGTTTCCTTCAGGAGTGAGCGATGTAGCCTCATGTCCATTAGCATCTCTGACAACATAGCAGTATCCGTAAAAGCCCTGCTTAAGGATTAAAGGTAGCTCGTAGCACGAGGTTTTATTGTTGTACATCATACGGTTAGCGTTAGTGCTGCTCCAGCCAGAAAGTTCGCCTTCTACGTAAACGTCAAACTTGTTGCCAAGGAATTGGCTCCCAAGCGAAAAAAGCACATTGTAGTAATCGCAATCGGAGTCGGGATTGGAAGAGGAGAGTCCAGCTATAATCATCTTTCCATTGTAATCGTATGCCGACGAGTAGGGGAGTGAAGAACGATCTGTATCAGGGTTTAGAAGTAAAAAGTATTCGCCATCAACTAGCTTGCTCGAACGGACATTTGTAGAAACATAGTGAACATCACGAATGTCTAACGATCTGTACTCGTTACCAGCAAGGTAAACGTTCTTATCGGATCTAGAATAGCTGATTGAAGTTGCAGTGATATTAGTAGGCAAAGGCTGAAGGTCTTGGGGTAGGAGCTGGAAATTTTGGTAAACTTTAGTCTTGATCTCGGATGAAGGATTCGAAGGTGTAATACTTACAAATCGCAAATCCAGCAGCAGCTGATGTGAAGTTTCGTAGCCAATGCCCGAAGGAATTTTGACTGACGCATTGTGTATAGCAGACTTTTCTGAAAGCATAAAACCAACCCTTAAAATAGCCTCCTGCGAATCAGAATCAATAACTGTGAGCATGTAGTTGCCCGAGATCTTAAGCTTGACATCGTTATTTGGAAAGGTAATTGAATAGTGAACATACCTAATGGTGGTATTGTTAGAATAGGTTTTGCAGTAAAGAGGGTTTTCCTGAAAGCCATCAATAAAAACCGAAGGGTGAAGATTTTCGTCATTCCAACCCTCATCGCAATGAGTAATTCTGTACGTGAGATTACGAGGAGCGCTTTTAGCAAGATCGTCAAATGAACAGGTAACCGTTTCGTTAGTCCCCAACGTAGCAGAAGGGAAAGATGTAATATTTTGATTAGCAAACACCTGAACGGATTTTATGTTAGGGTCGAGCAGCTGAACCAAACCCTGACCAAACGAGGAAAGAGGTGTAAGAGCTAAGGTTGGCAAAAGCCACTTAAGCCAAAGACATAAAAATGAGTATTTCTTCATCATAATCGAAGCTCGTTTAAAAGTCAAGTAGTCAGTCGGTTTAAAGTAAGGCTAACCAGTTGTGAAATAAAAGTTAAAAATATGAAAGAAGTAGGATGAAGTGCTACTAAAAGAATGATTTTAGGATAGAAAAATATAAACATTTTCTTTCCTTTGTGTTTGTATATTCACAGTTTGGATTAGGAAGCCATTTCCAAGCTGTTACATGAAATGTAAGTTTAAAAAAAGCACAAGCATGTCAAAGATTTACAGGATAACTAAAGGCTTGGACATCCGATTGGTTGGAAAAGCTGAAACAGTTGTCACAAAAGCCCCGTTAGCAGAAGCCTACGCCCTTAAGCCTGCTGATTTTCAGGGACTAGTTCCCAAGTTGCTTGTAAAGGTTGGAGACAAAGTTAAGGCTGGTACCCCTGTCATTTTCGACAAGTACAACCCTAGCATTGTTGTAGTATCGCCAGTTAGCGGAGAAGTTACAGCCATAAATCGTGGCGAGCGACGTCTGCTACTAGAAGTGGTGATAACACCCGATCAAGAGCAGCAGCATGAAACTCACGAGGTTGGCGAAATCGAATCGCTTTCACGCGAAGAGCTAGTAGCAAAGCTACTTGCCTCAGGATGTTGGCCATTCTTTAAGCAAAGACCTTATGGAGTATTAGCCAACCCAAGCAACACCCCTAAAGCGATTTTTATTTCATGCTTCGACACATCTCCACTAGCACCCGATTTTGAAACGCTTGTTAGAGGAGACGAAGAAAGCTTCTACAAAGGAGTTGAAGTACTAAAAAAGCTTACAGATGGTATGGTGCATCTTGGAGTAAGCGCAAAATTTGCATCCCCAATCTTCGAAAAGACCAAAGGGGTAACAGTTAGCAAATTTGATGGACCACATCCCGCCGGCAACGTAGGCACTCAAATCAGCTTAGTATCACCAATCAACAAAGGGGATATTGTTTGGACTATAGATCCACAGCACGTAGTGTCTATTGGGCGATTTGCACAGACAGGAACCTACGACGTACAGAAAACCATTGCAGCAGTAGGTTCGGAAGTAAAGAAGCCACGATACTACAAGATAATACAAGGAGCCACCATCAAGAATTTGCTAGAAGGAGGAACTTCAACCGATAAAAAGGTACGCTTTGTAAGCGGAAGTATCCTTTCAGGCACCAAAATTTCGGCCGAAGGTTTTATTGGATTTTACGATAATATGCTTGCAGTAATACCCGAAGGCGATGTTTCAGAATTCTTTGGATGGGCGCTTCCTGGGTTAGACAAGTTTAGCTTTTCAAAGTCGTTCCTTACCTGGTTGATGCCAAATAAAGAGTATGTTGTTAATACCAACTATCATGGCGGAGAACGTGCTTTTGTAATGAGCGACGTTTACAACAAGGTTTTCCCATTTGACATCTATCCAGTATATCTACTCAAAGCAATTCTTGCCGAAGATATTGATGCAATGGAAAAGCTAGGGATTTACGAAGTTGTAGAAGAAGACTTTGCACTTTGCGAATTTGTTGACCCATCTAAAATCGAAATTCAGGCGATTGTACGCAAGGGCTTGGATCTGATGATTAAGGAGATGAGCTAATCTGTTAACCCTTAATATGATTAAAAATGTCGTTGAGAAGTTATTTAGATAAAATAAAACCCAACTTCGAAAAAGGCGGAAAGTTTGAAAAGCTGCAATCTACATTTGATGCTTTTGAAACGTTTCTGTACGTACCGAAGAAGGTAACAACCCACGGAAGCCAGATTAGGGATGCCGTAGATTTAAAGCGCATTATGTCTGTAGTTATTATTGCGCTACTACCATCGCTGCTTTTTGGAATGTGGAATGTTGGATATCAGCATGCCCGTTCGATAGGAGAGCTAGACGTATGGAACTTTTGGCAGCTATTTGGCTTTGGAGCATTAAAGGTAATGCCAATCGTAGTAGTCTCGTACGGAGTTGGACTCGGAGTAGAGTTTATAGCCGCCCAAATGCGAGGTCACGAAGTAAACGAAGGATTTCTTGTTTCGGGTATGCTGATACCTCTTATTATGCCTGTAGATGCACCACTATGGATGGTAGCAATATCTACAGCATTTGCCGTGATATTTGGTAAAGAGGTGTTTGGTGGAACAGGGATGAACATCTTTAACCCAGCGCTTTTGGCTAGAGCATTTATGTTCTTTGCCTATCCCTCAAAAATATCGGGAGATTTTGTATGGATTGCAGGTTTAACCGATGGTAAAGGTATTGTAGATGGATTTTCGGGAGCAACGCCATTAGCTGTTGCAAAATCGAACCTAGTAGAAAAGCTTCCAAGCGCATACGATATGTTTATGGGATTCATACCAGGGTCGATAGGCGAAACCTCAACACTTGCAATACTTATTGGAGCCGCAATTCTGATATTTACAGGAGTTGGAAGCTGGAAAATAATGGTTAGCGTATTTGCCGGAGGAGCAGCAATGGGTTGGATTTTCAACCTAATTGGAATTAATCCATACATGGAGCTACCATTCTACTACCACTTTATAATGGGAGGATTTGCATTTGGCGCAATTTTTATGGCAACCGACCCAGTAACAGGCGCACAAACCGAGGTAGGAAAGTGGATTTACGGCTTCCTGATCGGATTTATGGCTGTACTAATACGTGTATTTAATCCAGCCTATCCAGAAGGAATGATGCTATCAATTCTACTGCTCAATACGTTTGCTCCGCTTATCGATCACTTTGTTGTAGAGTCGAACATTAAGCGTAGGCTTAAACGCGCAAAGGCGAGGGCATAACAAAAAACAGAACAGCCATGAATAAAGAGAAAAATACCTATATTTTTACCTACTCGGCCGTAATGGTTATACTTGTTGCCATTGCCTTAACCCTAGCGAACATCTTCTTAACGCCAGCTCAGCAAGCCAACATTCTTGTAGAGCAGCAATGGCAGATTCTTAAGTCGGTAGGGAAAGCATTGGATGCCGATGAGAAGATCAACAAGGTAGAGTACATAAAAGGTATGTACGAAAAGTACATAACCGAGTCGTTTGCAGTAAATAGCAAAGGCGATAAGCTCGAAGGTAAAGATGCATTTAAGATAGATCTTAAAGCAGAACAAAAGAAAGAAGAAGGACAGAGAGAGCTCCCTGTGTTTGTATATAAGGGCGACAACGGAGAATCGAAGGTAATAGTGCCGATCAGAGGCAATGGTTTGTGGGGGCCAGTATGGGGCTACGTAGCTTTAGAGGCCGATTACAACACCATCTGCGGAGCAGTATTCGATCATGAAGGAGAGACCCCTGGTTTAGGAGCCGAAATTAACACCCCTGAATTCCAGAAACGTTTTGTTGGCAAAAAGATTTTTGAAGGCGAAAGCTTTACCTCTGTACGCCTTTTAAAAGGAGGCGCAGATCCCAACAACCAGCATGCCGTTGATGCAATTTCGGGAGGAACCTTAACCAGCAACGGGCTTGATGCCGCACTAAGTAATAGCTTGAGCCCATATCAGGCTTTCTTTAAATCTCAAATGAAAAAATAGCCATGAGCCAAAAAGAATCATTGTTTTCAGCAAAAAACATGAAGCTGCTCACGGGGCCGCTTGATAGAGATAACCCTGTAACCATACAAATTCTTGGAATTTGTTCGGCATTAGCCGTAACAGCGCAGCTTAAGCCCGCGTTGGTAATGGCAATATCGGTTACGGTGGTAACAGCATTTGCAAACCTCATTATTTCGATGATGAGAAACGGCATACCTAACCGTATCCGTATTATAGTGCAGCTGGTAGTAGTTGCAGCACTAGTAATTCTGGTAGATCAGGTGCTTAGAGCATACGTTTATGATGTAAGCAAGAAGCTATCCGTATTTGTAGGTCTGATTATCACCAATTGTATTATTATGGGTCGTCTTGAAGCATTTGCTTTGGGGAATAAACCATGGCCATCGTTCCTAGATGGACTAGGAAATGGTTTGGGCTACGGTTTAATACTTGTTGTAGTAGCATTTTTTCGAGAGATTTTTGGATCGGGAACGCTACTTGGAATGCGCATAATACCAGAGTCGCTCTACATTGCTAACGGCGGTTTTTACCAGAATAACGGATTTATGATTCTGCCACCAGCAGCGCTTATTATAGTAGGATGTATTATATGGTTCCAAAAGAGCCGTAACAAGGATTTACAAGAGAAATAAGATTGAGGCATGGAAAACTTAATTAACATATTCGTCAAGTCGATTTTTATCGACAATATGATATTTGCCTTTTTCTTAGGAATGTGCTCTTACCTAGCGGTTTCTAAGACAGTAAAAACGGCAATGGGATTAGGTGTTGCTGTAATTTTTGTAATGATGATTACAGTGCCAGTTGACTTCCTGCTAAACAAGTATGTACTAGTACCAGGAGCATTAGAATGGTTGGGCACCGATTTTGCCGGTGTTGACCTAAGCTACCTATCCTTTATCATCTTTATAGCAGTAATTGCAGCAATTGTACAAATTGTTGAGATGGCTGTAGAAAAGTTTTCGCCATCGCTATATGCAAATCTCGGCATTTTCTTACCGCTTATAGCAGTAAACTGCGCCATATTAGGAGGTTCGTTATTTATGCAAAAGCGTGAGTACGAAACGCTAGGCGAGGCAACCTCATTTGCAGCAGGATCGGGGATAGGTTGGTTTTTAGCAATTGTAGCGTTAGCTGCGATACGCGAAAAGATGAAGTACTCGAATGTACCAGCACCACTGAAGGGTATAGGAATAACCTTTATCGTAACAGGGCTAATGGGGATAGCATTTATGAGCTTCTTAGGTATTAAGTTATAACAATTAAAAACAGAATGATGATTTTGCTATTTAGTCAAACATCTCTTATCATAACTGCTGTTATAGTCTTCCTATCGTTAATTCTGCTTTTGGTTTGGCTGATTCTATACCTTAAGAAAAAGCTGACCCCAGGAGGCATGGTTAAGGTGGACATAAACGGAGAGAAAGAGCTAGAAGTTGAGTCGGGATCGACCCTACTAAGCACCCTTGGAAGTAACGGAATCTTTTTGCCCTCTGCATGCGGAGGCGGTGGATCTTGTGGAATGTGCAAATGTAAAGTTACCGATGGAGGAGGAGAGATTTTACCCACCGAAACCGGATTCTTTTCGCGTAAGCAACAGCAAGAAAAGTGGCGTTTAGCATGTCAGGTGAAGGTTAAGGAGGATATGAAGGTTGAAGTACCAGAAGAGGTGCTTGGAATAAAGAAGTGGGAGTGCGAAGTGGTATCGAACCACAACGTAGCAACCTTTATAAAAGAGTTTGTAGTTAAGCTTCCGGAAGGCGAAAACCTTAAGTTTAAATCGGGAGGTTACATACAGATAGATGTGCCTAAGTTTGAGACTTCGTTTTCGGACTTTAACATCGAGAAGGAGTACCATGAAGATTGGGATAACCTAAAGATGTGGAATTTAAAGACCAAGAACGAAGAAGAGACATTCCGAGCATACTCTATGGCCAATCATCCTGCAGAAGGTAACATGGTAATGCTAAACATACGTATTGCAACGCCACCATGGGATAGAGCAAAGGGCGAGTTTATGAACGTGAATCCAGGTATCTGCTCATCGTACATCTTTTCGCGTAAGCCAGGCGATAAGGTTACCGTTTCAGGACCTTATGGCGAATTCTTCCTTAAAGAGACCAAGAATGAAAGATGTTTATAGGAGGAGGAGCCGGTATGGCCCCAATGCGTTCGCACCTATTCCATCTATTCCTAACTGAAAAGCATCAAGAGCAGACAACTTTCTGGTATGGCGCTCGTTCGCTAAGAGAGGTATTCTACGAAGATGAATTTAGAGCAATCGAAAAGGATTTCCCTAACTTTAAGTTTAACCTTGCACTGTCGGAGCCAAAGCCCGAGGATAGCTGGACTGGTTACACCGGATTTATCCATCAGGTAATATTCGACAACTACCTGAAAAATCATGATGCTCCAGAAGATATAGAATACTATCTCTGTGGACCACCAATGATGAATGCAGCAGTAGAGAAGATGCTCTTTGATCTTGGAGTACCTAGGGAGAACATCATGTTCGACGATTTTGGCGGTTAATTCGCTATATTTAAGGCTCCCATTCGGGAGCCTTAGTTTTTTATTTACCCATCTAAATACAAAGTAATGAAGCTTAAAATTGCGCTACCTATTTTGCTGCTAATTGCACTTGTATCGTGCAAAGATCGAGAAAAGGAGTACGTAAAGTTTGGCGGTTTTGCGCAAGGCACAACCTATAGCATTGCCTATCGAGATGCAGAAAAACGGAACCTACAACAACAAATCGATTCGGTGCTTAACGATTTCGACTTTTCGCTATCTATCTATAACCCCAAGAGCATTATTAGTAGAATGAATAGCAACGATACTTCCGTTGTTGCAGATGCCTACTTTACTGAGTGCTTTAGGCTATCGTCGGAAGTAAGTAGAGCAACTGATGGTGCATTTGATATAACAGTTGGACCGTTAGTTAGAGCATGGGGGTTTGGGCTAAAGAATAAAGATAAGATCACTCAGCAACACATCGATAGCTTAAGGCTGCTAGTAGGGATGGAAAAGGTAGCACTTAAGGACGGTAAGCTCGTTAAGAGTAATCCAAAAATATTTGTAGATGTTAATGCAATTGCGCAAGGATACTCGGTAGATGTAATAGCGAACTATTTAGAGAGTAAGGGCATTACGGAATACTTGGTAGAAATTGGAGGAGAAACTTTTGGTAAAGGGTTGAATTCGAGAGGTAAACCATGGACAATAGGTATTGACAAGCCATACGATGGAAACGTTGCACCAGGAGAAAACCTGCAAGCAAAAGTAGAGCTACCAAGTGGAATGGCTTTAGCAACCTCGGGGAACTACCGTAAGTTTTACGTAGAGAATGGCGTAAAGTATTCGCACACAATAGATCCAAAGCTTGGCTATCCAGCAAAAAATACCCTTTTAAGCGTATCGGTAGTGGCTAAAAGCTGTGCTGATGCCGATGCCTATGCAACGGCATTTATGGTTATGGGTGTAGATAGAGCAAAGCAATTTCTTGCAAAGCATCCAGAGCTAGAAGCTTACCTTGTGTTTTCGGGAAGGGGAGGTAAGTTTGAAACCTATGCAACCGTAGGATTCGAAAAGCTGATAGTAAAAGAGTAGAGCATAATTGGGATCACATCAAATATAAGGAGGATCAAAAAAAGGATCAATTGACAATTGGGGTGGATTAAATAGCACGGCGTAGGATTTGGCTACTCTGTTTAGACGTTGTATGCCGCTAGTAGGCGACAGGTGACTGGGAATAGGTAGCAGGTAATCGTTAGTCGGGAAAGCAACCAAAGATTTAAC
>Ga0209464_10000038_pt1 | contig 45742 bp, 41 predicted proteins | sample DOMMetBare1Fresh_2_FD_187473 | JGI IMG/M metagenome (GOLD analysis project Ga0209464, IMG submission 187473) | Wetland sediment microbial communities from St. Louis River estuary, USA, under dissolved organic matter induced mercury methylation -... | ecosystem: Environmental > Aquatic >...
AGAGTTGTCAAGGCAAAATGGCAGCAAACACGCGAATCTAACTCGTTTCAAACCACCATTCGTATTATTGGCGAAGATCAAATGGGACTACTTACCAGAATATCGGAAGTACTATCGAAAGAGATGAAGGTTAACCTGCGTTCGGCCACTTTTGATACCAAAAAGGGACTTTTTGAAGGCAAGATTAAGGTATACGTTGAGAATATCAAGCAGCTTGATATGATTATTCACCGAATAAATCGCATTAAAGGAGTTATAAAGGCAAGCAGAGTTGCCACTTCGGACTAAAAATCAGGGGCCAAAAAAGATACTTTTTTGGCCCCTGATTTTAAAATCTTGCTCAGCTTAACCGCGATGGCTATCGCCTTTTAAACAGCTCGTTAAGCGTCTTTTTAGCCGCATCTTTTAGCTGCTCTTTCGAGTCTTTCTTAGCCGTATCTGCCTTATCCTTCGAACCACCAAGAACCTTATCCAGCAGCTTATCGGCCTGCTTGTTAACCTCCTTAGTAGCCTCTTGCTTAACCTTCTCCTGAACGGCATCTTTTACCTCTGCCTGTACAGTTTTACCGCTTGCACTAGCAACATTTATCAGCTTGATAGAGGGCTTAGCGTAGGTTCCTGTAACACCAAGGGTAACCTTCATATCGTTGGATGTTGGGGCAGCACCAAGGTATTTAGACATTGCGCTATTAAGCGACGTAGTTACCGCATTAGCAGGAACATCCATCAGCAAGTTGTAGTTGATATTACCATCGAGCGAAGTATAGCCGCTAACGGTAGTTTTACGTCCATGCAACGATATATCAAATGGCTTAACAGAAAGCTTTCCATCGCTTAGCGTTGTTGACATCGCCAGCTCCCTTAGCTCAGTCATGGCAGTTGCAGTAGTTGGTTTGGCAAACTGAGAAACTAACGAAGTAAGCTTGGTATCTTTTAGGGTTCCGCTTAGCACCTTAACCAAACCACCACCATTAAGCGACTGGATGTTTGGCATCATATCTTTTGCCAAATCGCCTTTTAAGTTAAAGTTAAGATCCATATTACCAACAACATACTGCGAAATTGGCGCATACTTCTGAATCGTTTGGAAAGTTTCAAAAGCTTTAGGAATAGAAACAGACTTGACAACCAAATCGAAGTCGAACTTTGGCTTTTTAACATTAGAATCGAAGTCGCCCTTTACATTTACCAATCCACCAATAATTCCCATATTGGCATCCTTTATGGTTAAAACGCCATTAGAAATGCCTACAAGAGCATTAACATTATCTGCAACGATATTGTCGTAGGTAAATTTACCGATATGAGCTTTTAAATCGAAGTTGATATTCTTAGGAATCATTGAAACGGCAACGCTAGAATCTGACTTGCTTGGCTGCGAAGCCTGCTGTTTTGCAATAGCTTCATTATCGGCAGGAGTCATCCACTCGTTAGCATTAAATGTAGGAATGTTAACCGTAAGGTTACCACCTAGAACGCCATCTGGTTTAAACAGGAATCCCATATAGTTTGAGATACTACCAACAGCTGAAATTTGGCTAGATCCTACTTTTGATTCGAACTTGGTAAGATTAACCGAAGCCGGATTAAATACAACGTTTGCAGCACTGATTGCTACACCCTGCTTAAATGAGGGGCTAGAGTAGAAGAAGTTGCTTACATTCATATCGCCAGAAGCCTTCACAGCTGCATAGCGTTTAGCCATAACATCAGACAGCTTGCCACTTGAAGCAAGATTGGCCTTAACATTACCCTTTAAAGTCATATCTTTAAGGTCGAAAATCTTTGCAATTTTGCCAAGATCAACGCCCCCAACCACCTTTACATTCCAAGCTAAATCCTTAATATTCTGCACGCTACCGCTTGCCACTAATCGTTCGCCTGCTAAGAGCATATTAAAGCTACCAATTTGTACCGTAGTATTAACAGCTTTGCCAGTTGTATTTATAGCCGATAGGTTAAAGTTTAGATTCTCGAGCGGCGTTGGAAGCATCTTATTCTGCACAAATCCGTTAGCGAGCTTGGCTGTAGCATTAAGAATCGGGAATTCACCTGTTTTATCATCGTAAACACCTTTAGCGTTAAGAGCTAAATCAAACATTCCTTTTATGGTCATGCCTTCGATAGGAAATGCAGAGGTTAGCTCGCCCAAATTTAGCCTTGCATTGACCTTTGCATCAACCGGAAAATTCTTAAGATTTGCCACCTTAAGATACCCATCAAACGGATTTGATCCAATTTTAAAGCTAAACCTGCTTATGTTAATCGCAGTATTAGGAATAAGTCCAGTTTTATTATCAACGCTAAGATCGATGTTGATATTTTGAATGGCCTCGGGAACTTTAGGATATTTAAACGAGGCATTCTTAGCAACAAGCTTAATACCAAAAGCAGGAAGCAGGCTATCTTTTAGCGTACCTTTAGCATAGCCACTAAAATCGAAATCGCCATCTGCCTTGATATCCCCAAAGCTTTCGGTATAAACCCCAGGAACAAGCGATAGCAAACCCTTAAATGAATTATCCAGCGCTTTAAAGGTAACATCCATTTTTACAGCATTTTGCACCATTTGAACCCACCCGTTAAAGCCAAAGTTAAAGTCGTTAACCTTAATCGAGTTGTCCTTAAAGGTGTACTTGCTGTTATTCATATCCATGTTAACAACAAAGTTTAAGTCGAGCGACTTATTGCTTAGATACTCGACACCTGCCATTGCAACAGTTGCTTTATCTGCTTTAAGCGTTGTTGTCAGATCGAATACGTTTTCGGCAAGATCGCCCTTACCGCTAATGCTAAGGTTCTTGACACTTGCAAACATTTTCGACTTCTGATCGCTGTATATAATGTCTGCATTATTAAGAGCAAGCAGCTTTAGCCTAAATTTAACAGGCTCCGACTTAGCGGTATCCGCTTTCGTAGTAGTATCAGGCTTAGCTTTGTAGATATCGTAGTTTGCCTTACCGTTTGGAAGCACAATTACGTTTAGCTTAGGCTCATCGAGAATAATTTTGTTTATCTCAATACGACCAGAGCTGATAAGCGCAAAGACATTTACAGTTACCTCAAACTTTTTAAGCTTAACAAGGGTATCACCCTTAAACTCGCCCCTACCAGCAACGGTTAAGTCCTCGAGGGCAACAGTAAAGTTCGGAAAGTGCGAAAGCATACCTAAGCTCAACCCATCTTGAGGAAAAGAGACATCGGCATCAATATTTTCGGCAATAAACTTATCTGCAGCTTGCTTGATGGTTGGTTTAAATAGGTAAGGCAGTATCAGTATTGCAAGCAGCAAAACACCGAATACAATTCCAGTAATAATCAGGAGCCTTTTCTTTTTCATACAATTAAAGTTTGAAGTTGAAGTATAACATCCACACTTTGCTCTATTTCAATGGTGTAAACACACTGAAGAGCATCCAACAGTAAAATAGCAGTTGGGGTTAATTTAAAATCAAATCTAGCTAAAATAGAATGTAAAAGCGATAGAAGTACTATTAAATACTGCCAATAATAAAAGAGACTGGCAAAAAGGGATCTATTGACAATTGAGGTGGGTCGTTAGAATTGCAATGGAATAAGACACAAGATTGGCGACACACGACACACGATTTCCGAAAAAACGAACACAGAGACACAAAGTCACAGATACACAACAAGTTAAGTCTTTGATTACTTTTCCTACTACCGACTTACCTGTCACTGAAATCATACCCCACCAAGCTACCAACGGCACGCAACGTCTGTAAGTAGCGCAACCCTACCCCCGTAGGCACCGTGGCGAAGCCACACCAGACCGCACGAATTCTGTCTGCGCGAGGGAGCGTCTGCTAGCAACCGAGCTGTGAAACGTGCCGCCAGCAGCAGCGCAGCGTAGAACGGCGGGGAACTGGCGCGAACGAGCAAGTTAATTCGTACAAAGGTTTTTTTGGTTACTTTTTTGACCACAAAAAAGTAACAACAGGAAATGCATATACCCACAGCTAGGCTAGATAGATACGACTTGCGACAAACGATTTCCGATAAAACGAACATAGGGACTCAAAGGCACAGATTTCCACCGAGTTAAATCTTAGGTTGCTTTTCCGACTAACGACTTACCTGTCACTGAAATCACACCCCACCAACCTACCAACGGCACGCAACGTCCGTAAGTAGCGCAACCCTACCCCCGTAGGCACCGTGGCGAAGCCACACCAGACCGTACGAATTCTGCCTGCGCGAGGGAGCATCTGCTAGCAACCAAGCTGTGAAACGTGCCGCCGCCAGCAGCAGCGCAGCGTAGAACGGCGGGGAACTGGCGCGAACGAGCAAGTTAATTCGTACAAAGTTTTTTTTGGCTACTTTTTTGACCTCAAAAAAGTAACAACAGGAAATGCATATACCCACAGCTAGGCTAGATAGATACGACTTGCGACACACAATTTCCGAAAAAATGAACACAGAGACACAAAGCCACAGATACACAACAAGTTAAGCCTTTGATTACTTTTCCTACTACCGACTTACCTGTCACTGAAATCATATCCCACCAAGCTACCAACGGCACGCAACGTCTGTAAGTAGCGCAACCCTACCCCCGTAGGCACCGTGGCGAAGCCACACCAGATCGTACGAATTCTGTCTGCGCGAGGGAGCATCTGCAAGCAACCGAGCTGTGAAACGTACCGCCGCCAGCAGCAGCGCAGCGTAGAGCGGTGGGGCGCTGGCGCGAACGAGCAAGTTAATTCGTACAAAGGTTTTTTTGGTTACTTTTTTGACCACAAAAAAGTAACAACAGGAAATACATATACCTACAGCTAGGCTAGATAGCCGAGAAGAATAAGGCATATGATTCCCCGTCATCTGGCATTAAAATTACGCCCTAGCTATTTTTATCCTCCCAAATTATGAATTGATCCGCAAAAAGGAATTTAGGAGAGAATTAGGAAGATAAAAAAAGCGACCAGCAAAAAATGCTAGTCGCTTTGTGCCCAGGACGAGACTCGAACTCACACGGCCTAACGGCCACTACCCCCTCAAAGTAGCGTGTCTACCAATTCCACCACCTGGGCTTTTGTTTGTTGCGTACCCGGAACAGGACTCGAACCTGCACGCTTTGTCAACACTAGTCCCTGAAACTAGCGCGTCTACCAATTCCGCCATCCGGGCAATTGACGAGCAAACTGTTCCAATGATTGACGGTGCAAAAGTATAGATTTTTTGGGGATCTGCAAGTAGTTTTCTATAAAATTTTACATCAAAAAAGCTGCTGGTTATAATTTCCCCAGCAGCTTTTTGTGGTATTTTGATAAGCTCTTACTACAAATTCTTATCAAGGTAATCTATAAACTTGGTAAATAGCTGTAACCTTGTTTTCCCACCGTAGATGCTATGATTCTTATCAGGATAAACCATCATATCGTACTGCTTATTGTGCTGTATTAGCTTGCTAACAAGCTCAAATGTATTTTGTATATGAACATTATCATCCGCACTACCATGCACAAGTAGCAGCTTTCCTTTTAGCATATGAACGTAGTTAATAGGTGAATTAGAGTCATAACCAGAAGGATTATCCTGTGGTAGTCCATTAAACCTTTCGGTGTAAACACTATCGTAGTAACGCCAATTGGTAACAGGTGCTACAGCAATTGCAAGCTTAAACACATCGGCTCCTTGTAGAATACAGTTAAGCGACATAAAACCACCGAAGCTCCATCCCCAAATGGCAACTCTATCCTTATCAGCATATGGTAACGATCCAATGTACCTTGCTGCACTTATCTGATCTTGAACCTCGTACTTTCCGAGCTGACCGTAGGTTTGCTTTTTAAAGGCCTCTCCCCTTGCTCCTGTACCTCTTCCATCAACACATACCACTAGGTAGCCTTTTTGCGCCAGAACCTGTTCCCAACCTAGCTCCCAGCTATCCAATACCTCTTGCGATCCTGGACCGCTGTACTGCGTCATAAGAACGGGATACTTCTTATTAGGATCAAAGCTTGCAGGTTTCATCATCCAGCCATTTAGCTCAACCCCTTCGGGAGTTGTAAACTTAAAGAACTCCTTATTGATGATACTATACTCATTAAGCTTCTGCTTAAGCTCATTGTTAGCCTCTAAAACCCTAATTAGCTTACCATTAGATTGATGCAAGGTAATTTCGGTTGGGTCTGAGCTACTGCTATAAAAGTTAATGTAGTACTTAAACCCTGAGCTAAAGCTGCACTTGTTGGTGCCTAGCTTGGCAGAGAGCATCTTTATGCTGCCATCTTTAAGCGATGAAGTATATAGCTCACGCTGCAAAGGCGATTTTCCAGCAGCTATAAAGTAAGCTAACCTGCTTTTCTGATCTACACCTATGAAGTCGGTAACATCCCAGCTGCCTTTTGTAAGCTGCCTAATCTGCTTACCATTCATATCTAGCAGGTACAAATGGTTGTAGCCATCCTTCTCACTATTAATAATAAGCTCCTTGCCATTATCAAGAAAAGTCAGGTAGCTATCGGTAACCTCGGTAATGTACTTCGTATTTTTTTCGGTGTAAAGTGTTGATGTAGTACCATCAGCAGCATTCCCAAGCAGGATATCCAGCTGGTTTTGCAATCTATTAAGACGTATCATAGCCAGCTTTTGCGGATCATTACTCCAAACAATACGAGCAATGTACTGGTTGTCCTCGTCCCCTACGTTCATTTTAACGCTTTCCTTGCTATCTATTCCATAGCAAAATATCGAAACTACTGAGTTTTGTTCTCCTGCTTTGGGATACTTGTAGGCATAGTTCTCAGGATAAAGATGATTCTCAAACTTGGTCATATTAAATAGCTTAACACGACTCTCGTCAAATCGATAGTAGGCAATTCTTTTACTATCGGGCGACCACTCAAAGCCCTTTACAAAGCCAAACTCCTCTTCGTAAACCCAATCGGTAGAACCATTTATAATGCTATTAAACTTGCCATCGTTGGTTACTTGAACCTCCTCACCTGTAGCTATAACAGTAAAGAACAAGTTATTTCCTCTCACAAATGCAACCTTCTTTCCATCAGGCGAAAAGGTAGCATAGCTCTGCTTACCTTTGCTCGAAACGGGTTTAAGCGATTTGTCTGATCTGTTGTAAATGTAGTAGCTAGCGGTATAAGAACGCCTGTACACTGGCTCTTTTACATTAACAAGAAGCAGCTGCGTTTCGTCGTTGCTAAATTCGTAGCTGCTGAAGCTGCTCAAACCCAATTTCTCGAGGGTTTTATGAGATAGGACTGTATCAACAGCCTTACCAGTTTGGTAGCTGAAGGCCACAATATCGCCGCCAGCAACTGCGGTATAGTTAACGCCATCTTTCATTGATGTAAGGCCTGCCACCGTTTTTGCACGGAAGGTCCCCTTTTCCATCAAATCCGCTAATGTAACATCCTTCTTTTGTGCAGCTGCTGCTGTTGCAATTACTATAGAAGCAGCGAGTGCAATTGCAGATAGAAATTTATGCATTGGGTTCGTTTTTATTGCGTTCGTTTGGGCTTTAAAAATATTAACAATATCGAAAGTTAGACAAGGCGTGGCATCAAAACTGGCACTTCTTGTAGAAAAATCGCAAGTCTTACTACTCATTTTTATGATAACTTTGCGTAAAAACAGAACAATGCAGCAAGCTAACGAACTTATAAACAAGCTTATTTCGCTAGGTAACGACAAAGAGCGAGAAGCTGTTGCCTACTTTTTTAAAACAGGTAAAGGAGGATATGCCGAAACGGATACTTTTTTAGGAATTAAGGTTCCGGTTGTTAGAGCTACCGTTAAGCAACACCTTAAAGCATTAACGCCAAGCGATGTAGCAATACTAGTTAAGTCTGACTACCACGAAATTAGGCTAGCAGGACTTATTGCATGGGTAGAGATGTACAAAAAAAGTAAAGATGAAGCTACGCAAAATGAAATTGTAGAGCTGTACCTTAACCATACGAGCTACGTGAACAACTGGGATTTGGTGGATCTTAGCTGCGAGTATATTTTGGGTGAGTACCTGCTTGACAGGCCAAAAGATTTGCTTTTTGAGCTAGCGTCATCTGCTAACATGTGGGAACAACGGATATCCATAATTACAACTCTAACATTTATCCGTAAAGGCAGCTTTACTACGACGCTAGAGCTTGCCGAAATTTTCCTAAACCACCAGCACGATTTAATGCATAAAGCCACAGGGTGGTGCTTGAGAGAAGTTGGAAAACGAAACCTCGACATACTTCGCACATTCCTTAATAAGCATGCTGCTGCTATGCCGCGTACAATGCTTCGTTACAGCATAGAAAAAATGGACGATGCAGAAAGAAAGCACTATATGGGAATTAAAAGATCGAAATCTTAGGATGTCTGGACTATTTTTGCAAAAAATTGCATTTTTATTTTTGCAAAAATTAAAAAAAGAACTACTATTGCACTAATAAGATGAACGTTATTTAACACAACGATATTTCTCAGCATTAATATGCTTAGCAAGGAATCCTGCTTGCAGGAGGTTTGTTAAGACTGTTGATTTGGGTTTGGTTGATGCAGAATGAAAGTTCTGTAGTTTGCTCCGCTTAATTTCGGGAAATCCGGCTAACGTTGCACAATTGCTGAGTGAGTGTGGCGTGTGGTTTTTGAGAAATAACCTACTAGTTGAGCAATGAAAAAATAAGGGGTCGATAAATATCGGCCCTTTATTTTTGCCTAAAACGTAGCATATCAAATTGAATATCAAGGATCAATGGACAATTGAGGTGGATCGTTAGAATTACAATGGAATAAGACACACGATTGGCAAAAAAAACGAACACAGGGACACAGGGACACAGATTTGCACCGAGTTAAGTCTTCAGTTGCTTTTCCGACTAACGACTACCTACTACCGATTCCCTACAAACCAACCAACGGCACGCAACGCCCATAAAGAGCACAACCTTACCCCCGTAAGCACCGTGGCGAAGCCACACCAAACCGTACGAATTCTGTCTGCGCGAGGGAGCATCTGCAAGCAACCGAGCCGTAAAACGTGCCGCCGCCAGCAGCAGCGTAGCGTAGAGCGGCAACGCGCTGGCGCGAACGAGCAAGTTAATTCGTACAAAGGTTTTTTTGGTTACTTTTTTGACCACAAAAAAGTAACGGTAGGAAATGTATATTCCTACAGCGATTCTAGATAGATAGGAAGAATAAGGCATACGATTCCCGATCCCCCGTCACCTGTCACTGAAATTATGCCCTAGCTAATTTCACCCACCCGAATTATGAATTTATCCTTGAATATCAAATAAATATATAACATAAAAAGGTTTTCACAAGCCTACCCTTGCTGTTTGTAGTAGAGCATTTCCCTACCCAAAAAAGAAGTAAATACGCTCTCAAAATCACAAAAACAGTAGCTTCATTTAACGAGCCAGCTTTACAGCATATCGAGCAATTCAAAATATCTTCATTACCTTTGAGAGATTCTAGGAGCATATAATGTCAGAAAAAAAGGAACATAAAACCATTTCGGTTAGAGGTGCTAGAGTGCACAATCTCAAGAACGTAAATGTTGATATACCGCGTAATAAGCTTGTTGTTATTACAGGTCTTTCCGGTTCTGGAAAATCTACCCTTGCCTTCGATACAATATTTGCTGAAGGGCAGCGTCGTTATGTCGAAAGCCTTTCGGCCTATGCACGCCAATTTCTTGGCAGGGTAAACAAGCCCGATGTTGACAGCATAACAGGTATTCCTCCTGCAATTGCAATAGAGCAAAAGGTTAATACGCGCAATCCTCGATCGACAGTAGGAACATCTACCGAAATATACGATTACATAAAGCTTCTGTTTGCTCGAGTTGGGAAAACCTACTCTCCTATAAGCGGTATTGAGGTTAAATCGCATTCGGTTAGCGATGTTGTTGACTTTATAACCTCACAGCCCGATGGCACCCGAATGCAAATTATGGCTCCCTTTTCATTCGACGAAAAAACGGGCGCAATCTCCAAGCTAACCCTGCTTATGAAAGAGGGGTTTCAGCGACTTGAAGTAAATAACGAAGCCATACGCATTGAAGATGCAATCAAGAATATCGACTCGATTAATCCTGAAGATATTATGATTGTAATAGATAGGATTGCCGCAAGTAAGGATGACGACTCGGTGAGCAGGTTTGGTGATTCGGTTCAAACCGCTTTTGCCGAGGGCAATGGCACCACATTTATTAAAGTCTTTATCCCTGATAGCAAGCCATTTACCGAGACATTCTCTAATCGCTTTGAGGCTGATGGAATGGAATTTGAAGCCCCTAACGTTCATATGTTTAGTTTCAACAGTCCGCTCGGTGCATGCCCTAAGTGCGAAGGTTATGGTAAGGTTATAGGCATAGACGAAGATCTGGTTGTCCCAGATAAAACGCTTTCGGTTTACGATGATGCAATAGCTCCATGGAGAGGAGAAGGAATGAAGGTATGGAAGGAGGAGCTTATCTACAATGCTGCACACTTTGACTTTCCAATACACCGAGCATACTGCGATCTTTCGCCAGAGCAGCGTAAGCTCCTATGGAAAGGGAATAGCCATTTTACAGGAATTAATGGCTTTTTCGATTATTTAGACGAGAAAAAGTATAAAATACAGTATAGGGTGATGCTATCGAGGTACATGGGCAAAACGATCTGCCCTGTATGTAACGGAGCACGACTAAAACCCGAAGCCAGCTACGTTAAAATTGGAGGTGCAACCGTAAGTGAGCTTGTGCTTATGCCAATAGACGAGCTGCAGCAATTCTTCGAAAAGCTTAACATAGACGAGCACCAATCAAAAGTTGCTCGGCGTATCCTAGTTGAGATTAGAAACAGGCTGCAATTTTTAACCGATGTAGGGCTTGGCTACCTAACTTTAAACAGGCTATCGGCAACGCTTTCTGGGGGCGAATCGCAGCGTATTAACCTAGCAACATCGCTTGGTAGCAGCCTCGTTGGGTCGCTTTACATCCTCGATGAGCCAAGCATTGGACTACACCCTAGGGATACCAACCGCCTAATCAAAGTGCTAAAGCAGCTTCGCGATCTTGGAAACTCGGTAGTTGTGGTGGAGCACGAAGAAGAAATTATGCGAGCTGCTGACGAGATAGTGGATATTGGTCCATTAGCAGGGCAGCATGGCGGGCAAGTTGTATTTCAGGGACCACATACCGAACTTAAAAATGCTCAGAATTCGCTTACAGCCATGTACCTAACTGGTAAAGAGCGTATTCCAATTCCTACTCAGCATCGAAAATCGAGCAGCTATGTAGAAGTTGTAAAAGCAGCAGAAAATAACTTGAAAAATATCACAGTCAAATTCCCTCTTGGAATTATGACAGCTGTTACAGGTGTTAGCGGATCGGGAAAATCAACATTGGTTCGCTCCATCCTACATCCAGCGCTAAGTAGGGCAATTCTTGGAACAGGTGATAAGCCAGGAAAGCATACGAGTATAGGAGGTGACATACAATCTATTAAAGGAGTTGAGATGGTTGACCAAAATCCAATTGGAAAATCATCGAGATCGAATCCTGTTACCTACATTAAAGCATACGACGAAATACGCAAGCTCTTTGCCGATCAGCAATTTGCCAAACAAAACGGATTTACGCCCTCCCACTTTTCGTTTAATATCGATGGCGGCAGGTGTCCAGAATGCCAAGGCGAAGGTGTTATTAAGGTTGAAATGCAATTTATGGCCGATGTAACGCTAGTATGCGAAAGCTGCAACGGAAAACGTTTTAAGCAGGATATTCTGGAGGTTAGGTACAAGGAGAAAAACATCTACGATATACTTGAAATGACCGTAGATGAAGCCATAAGTTTCTTTGGCAGTCAGGCTAATAGCACTGCAAAAAGAGTAGCAGACAAGCTTAAACCACTTCAGGATGTTGGTTTAGGATACGTGCATCTCGGACAATCATCGAGTACACTATCTGGAGGAGAAGCGCAGCGAATAAAGCTAGCTTCATTCCTCTCTAAAGATAGCACCAATGGGCCTCTACTCTTTATCTTCGACGAGCCAACTACTGGATTGCACTTCCACGATATCAGAAAGCTTTTAGATGCATTTCAAGCGCTACTCGCTAACGGGCATACGATTATCATCGTAGAGCACAATATGGATGTAATAAAGTGCGCCGACTGGGTAATAGACCTTGGTCCAGAGGGCGGAGAAAAAGGAGGTTCGCTTGTTTTTGAAGGTACCCCCGAACAGCTAGCCAAACAAACCGACCTACACACAGGAAGGTTTCTTGCCGACCATATTAAGTAGCTCAATTATCTTGTAATCAATTTAAAATGGAAAATAACTTTCAGCTAGACTCTCAAATTAAAAAGCTGCTAGAGCTGGTTCAGCAGCTTCGCAAGACCGATAACGAAGCTTTTGCAAGCTACCTCGAGGAGGTTCGTTCATCATCAGATATTCAGATAATACCATTTTTGGTAGAGCTCTTAGGCGAAGCTACTTTTGCAGATGAAAAAAAAGAAGCTATTCTATCGCTTATAATGGATATTAAGCACCCTGATGCGCCAGCACTACTTGTAAAAGGGGTTGCTCACCTTAAAGGAACCGATAGCTTGCAACCCTACCTGTCTGCATTATGGCAAAACTCTCTTTCGTTTGCTCCTTACCTCGACACCTTTGTTGATATTGCCTTAACAGCCGACTATCTAACTGCCTACGATGCATTTACTATCATCGAAAATTCGGGAGGTGATGCCACCGAAGAGGTTAGAGAGGCAGCCATTGTAAAGCTTAAAAATGGCTATGCATCCGAAGATGAGAGCAAGAAACCTATGATTTTAGAGCTTATCAAGGTGCTCGAAGACTTTAGGTAAACCTTATACCAAAGTAAAAAGCTGCTCTTTAGGCAGCTTTTTACTTACTCATACACTTGTACTTTACACTAATTTTTGCATTTTTAATATGCTATTTTTCTGTACAGAAAAATAGTTCGGTTACTGTTGCTTTTTAATCGTAGATAAGTCCTATCACATCTGGATTGCAGAATAACAAGCAAGCTAGATATTTAAACTATAAAATGATTTACTAAAATTCAATATATGAGAATAGCTGATGCATTTTTTGCTATTGCAGTACTATTGTGGATCGCTCATCCCAGTATTGCACAAAAAAAGAATCGCAGTAAAGAGAGTAAACCTGTGGATGTTAACCAATTTGTGGGAACATGGCAGCTAAAAAACGATACGTGCTGCTTTACGGTAGTACTTTACAGGTGCACCATCGAAAGGTTGTATGCAGATTATCGAGGTGTATGCGGAATGTACTCCTATGAGCTTAAGGGAAAGCAGGTTTACAGCAGCCTAGACATGAGGGTTGATACTCTTGTCAGAATTGCAACTGTATATCATCCTATAAATGCAACACCGTCTATTGATAATGTTGACGATCGCAGGCTATTCCTTATTTTTAGCGATAGACCAGTAGATAAGGTTACTACAGGATACCTCGAGATTAAGGATGGCAAGCTGGTGTGGAGTATTCGTCCTATTGTAGAGCAAATTTCTGCTACCATAAATGGGAAATCCACCTCACCTATATATCATGGGTGGTCTGTTCCTGTTAAGGCAACGCTAACTAAAATTAAGTAGAAAATTGATTTACGATGGTGTCCAAAAAAGATAAGCCCGCATACCAATATGCGGATCAAAACAAATCTCATTACATACACATTAGTAGCATTTGTAATGTAAGAAATGCGGGGATAATATTTTTGGACACCATTCGTTTATTCGTTACTGCTATTCCGAACCACCATAAGCTCATCAATTATGGCATTAACCTGATCTTTAAGCTCGACTGGTGATAGCACCCTAATATCGCCACCTCCCATAATTACCCACCTCGAAAACCCCATTAGATCGGCATTCCTAAAGCTTAGCTTGCACCACTCATCGCTATACTCCTCCTCGTAGGTAAAGCCATACCAGTACTTAGATTCCTTTATATGATGTAAGCAGCTCCGTCTTACTAGCAGCTCTATCTTATGAAGCTCGTCCGTACCCATCGATCTCGAAAAGTAGTCGTCGAGCGTAATATGGTTCTTTTGTGTAAACGGCTCATCAAGCATCTCCACAGAAAGAACTCTATCAACTCGCAAATCGCGATAGTCGTTTCGGAGTAAACAGTAAGCTATTAGGTGCCAGTTGTTTCCGTAAAAAACCAACCCTATTGGCTCAACCTTACGTTCCGATTTACCATTATTATAGCTAGCATGGTAGTGCACACATAGGCACTTCTTTTCTACGAGCGACTTCTGGACTATGGCTAAAATTGCCTTTTCGCGATTATCGTTATGCTTTTGCGAACCAACTACATGAATATTGTTTTGGAGAATATCAATGCTCTCCTTTTGCTTTCCGCTTAAAACCGAGCGTATCTTAAATAGCGCAGATTGAAAGCATTGCTTTGTTTGCTCATCGCTCATCTCCTCGACAAACTTCGATCCAATAAGCAGAGCACAGGCCTCATCGCTGGTAAACATTACAGGAGGAAGATGGTAGCTATCGTCTAAAAAATAGCCAATACCAGCCTCGGCACCTATGGGTACTCCTGCCTCCTCCAAAGCTCTAATATCGCGATAAACAGTACGAATGCTTAGTCCAAACCGTTCGGCTAGCTCGTTAGCTGTTACCACTTTTTTACTTTGCAGGTGTATCAGAATGGCCTGTAGCCTATCTATTCTATTCATACAAAAAGATGAGCGTTGCTACTACTTTCTTGGGAGTGTTTGCTTTTTATTCTCTGCCATTTCAGCAGCATACTTTAGATATCCAACTTCCTTAATTCGTTCAATACAACGTCCCCTATCCGAATTAAACACAAAACCAAACATCTTGGCAACAAAGCTATTAAACAGCTTACAAGTAGTATGTCCAACATCTTTACAATCGGCACAGCTTGCAATACCATTCGAGCTGCAACAAGCACGTACCTTACACCATGTAGCTTTATGATTTTCTGCACAACCCGGACACTTACCAGAAGTATGCCGCTTACAAGCAGCACAATACAATCCACAACGGGCAACCTTGCTAACATCTGTTATAACTTCCATATCTTTATATAATTGGTATTCTGTAAACGTAGTAGTTGGGCTATGGCAATGCATAGCCCAGAATGCTTAGGTAATTTCTACCTGAATTTCGGTAATGCAATTTTGCGGATTTTCGAAGTCGCAATTTAGGTAGATTTCGCGAGATGTACCAGTAAAGACAAGGTTCTGCTGTTCAAGTTCCTTCATAAGCACGCAGTACGAAGTTCCTAGTTCGCTCCATGCCCCTTTATGAATCATCGAAGCGCATTTAATAGGTGCTAGCTCTGTAAATGTAAAGCCGTTTCCATCATCAGCCTTTCTATCTACAGGAATAGAAATTAGAAGGTCGAACTCCTTCTCTACATCGCCATCGCAACCCTTATACTCCCATACTTGAGCACCAGTTGGATTAACACCTAGCTCAGCAACACGCTGCATTAGCACCTCGGCCTTACTGCCAACATTTTCTAACATATTGGCAAGATTAGTTCTTAAAGATGTACCTAATACCAAAATCGAATCTACATGCTTAATTTCCATAGCTTTTATTTTTTTGATTACATCACAAAGCTACGGCAGTGGAATGACAACAGTATGTCAGCATGATTTCATTTTTTGGATAAATAGCAAAAATAATAGAAAAAAGAGCTGACATATTCATACTCAATTTACTAACTTGAACTAAATTAATGCATCCAACTATGAAAGCTGTTACTTTTAACCCTACAAACGACACCTATACGGTTAAAGATCTTCCATTTCCAAAGCTCGGAAGTAACGATGTTTTGGTTCGAGTTAAAGCATGCGGACTAAACCCTATTGATGCAAAGATGCCTCTTTGGAAAGGAATTGTTCCTGATATGAACGATAGCTGGGTTCCAGGATTAGACGTATCAGGAGAAGTCGTAGAAATTGGTAAAAAAGTTACACGATGGAAACCAGGCGATAGGGTGCTCTACCATGGCTACATGCTCCGATCACATGGAGGATTTGCAGAGTATGCTGTTCAAAACGAAGAAGCAATACTGCACAACCCTATCCTACCTCACGATATTGCAGCAGCAACGCCATGCTCTGGGTGGGCAGCGTATCGCTGCATTAAAGATAAGCTTAACCTCAGATCAACCGAATCGCTACTCATTATTGGAGGAGCAGGCGGAGTGGGTAGCTTTGCAACTCAAATTGCCCGCTACATGGGCGTTCAGAAAATTATAGTAACGTGTTCGGAGCGCAATTTTTCGTTTGTGAAGGAGATGGGTGCTACCCATATCATAGATTACAGTCAGGAGGACATTATTAAGAAGGTGCTTGAATTTACAGACGGAATTGGGGCAAATAAGGCGATTGATACCATTGGAGGCGAGTACGATATAATAGCTGCCAACTCGCTAGCTTTTAATGGACATTTGGTAGAGCTGGTTGGCTATACCCGTCCAGAGGCATACCACGATGCTTTTCTAAAATCGCTTACCTTTCACCAATTTAGCTTAGGTGGTGGGTATGGTTATGGAGTCAGGGGACTGCTATCTATCATAGAAACAGGTAGATTGTTTACCGATATGGTGGAACGAAACCTAATTGATGTTCCTCTAAAAAAAATTATCAGCATTGACGATGTTCCAGACCAGCTGATGGAAATGCGAAAAGGAAGAACGGTTGGCAAGATTGTAATGCAGATTAAAAAGTAGTAGCTGTTAAGTAGTAAGCTTAAAGAGAGTGTCTAAAAAGATAGAACTGCATCTCTGCATGCGTATTGCTACAAGCTAACCCACATTACATCGGTTGTGGAGGCTTTTCGTGCAACGGGCTACGTGTATAGTGCGGCTTTTTAGACATCCCCTTTTATTTGCATATTTGCATAGCCATTTATAAATTAAATCTATGCAAGTAAACATCAGAGGCCGCGATTTCGTATCGGAATTCCGGTTTACCGCCTCGCGAAGTAGCGGAGCAGGCGGACAAAACGTAAACAAGGTAAACACAAAGGTAGAGCTGCGTTTTAGCGTACAAGATTCGCTGCTGCTATCGGATGACGAGAAGCAACGAATACTTAAGAAGCTTGCCAACCGAATTAATGCCGAAGGCGAGCTGATTATTACCTCACAAACCGAACGTACGCAGCTTAAAAACAAAGCTACCTGTGTACTTAAATTTTTTGAAATGCTTGAGGCTGCACTTAAGGTGCAAAAAAAGCGAACAGCAACAAAACCGACATTAGCCTCTAAAGCAAAGCGCGTTGAAGACAAAAAGCGCAATGCCCAAATAAAAAGCAATCGCAAAAAGGTTGAGATGTAAAAAAAGGGGCTAGCCGAAAGCTAGCCCCTCCCCAAAATAGATTCAATTCAATACAATTCAAATACTAGCAAGAATTCTCCCTGCAACTTCATCAATATCGCCGATAGCGTTAATTGTTACCGAAAGCTCTTTCTCTATATAGTATTGCCCAACGGGCTTTGTCTCCTTATGGTAAACCTCAATTCTACGTTCCATTATATGAGGATCTTTATCGTCAATACGGTCGGAATTTTGACTACGTTTAACGCCTCTTACAATAAGCTCGCTATGAGGGACATCTAGCACCAATACTTTTTTAATGCTTACACCATGCTTTTGTATAAGCTGATGCAACGTTTCTGCCTGCCTAATGGTTCGAGGATAACCATCGAGGATAATCCCTTTACCGTATCTACACTTTACGATTTCGTTCTCAATCATCTCCTCTAAAAGCTCATCAGGAACAAGCTTTCCTTCGCGAATATATGCCTCAGCACGCAATCCTAGCTCTGTATGCTTTTTACGCTCTTCACGCAGCATATCGCCAGTAGAAACATGCTGAAATCCTATTTTCTTAGAAAGAATCTCTCCCTGTGTTCCTTTGCCAGAAAATGGCGCTCCAAAAAGTATGAGGATTTCCATTTTGACTCCTTTTTTTGCAGGTAAACGAAAGCTATTGCATAGAAATAAACACTTTTTAAGAAAACGTTCGAGAAAGTATTTGGTTCATCTTTTGCTCAAAAAAGGTTGTAAGCCCTCCTACTTTTCCTTTGCAACTTCGTCTTGTATAACCTTTAAAACCTGGGGAATTGCAGCTTTGCTTTCAGCTTGATTCTTAACGTAGGCTAGGTACTTAATTTTGTAATCTTTGCCTACAACAAGCACCACTCCCTTGCCATCGCAATCGCCAAGCGACCACGCTTCTTTTACCTTTTCGCTCTCATCAAGTAGCACAACAGATCCTGGAAATTGCTGCTCTTTTTGGCGCGATTTTAGGCGAATTGCTCCATTAGGGATCCAAGTAGCTTTACAGTTGGCAATGCCAATACCAGCATACTTATCCTGAGGAAACTTTTTGGCTTTTATGGCGTCAGAAAGAGGGTCATTTACATCCTTAACATCCGGATCGGTGTAGAAGATTACTATAACCTTTTCGCCCAATGATGGTATAGCCGACACCTTATCGCTTGTATTGCTGATCTTAACATTTGAAACCAGCTTACCAACGGTAGCGTTTTGTGCTACGGCTAAGCTTGCTATTACAGCAACTAGAATTATTGCCAATTTTCTCATCTTATGATATTTGTGGTGAATAAACTTTTAAGCACGATAGGCAAGCACCAAAATAGACAAATCCTACCATCCCGCTTGCTGAACTAAAAAAAAAACAGGGTTAAACCCTGCTTTCATTAGAATACAATAGAAACGCCAGCCTTAAACCATCGTTTCGGTTGCTCTATATTTCCTAAGTCGTAGTAGCTCTTATTTAGAATGTTAGAAGCTTCTGCAAAAGTGGTGATACTGCCAAACGTGTATAGCACCTTAGCATCAAGCGTGAAGAAGGCGCTATAGGGTACCTCTACCCCACTTGGATTGGTGTAGGTACCCTTTCTGTCTTGGTAAGCACCTCTTAGGTTCACCGAAACATCTTTACAAATACCTAGCATGGTGGATAGCGTTGCCTTATAGTTTAGGTAATCGAGCACATACATTGAGATATACTGATCGCTATCTTTGTCCTGATCTTGATAGGTAAAAGAACCTGTTACACCTTTAAGAACCTTATAAGCAGGATTGTAGCTTGCAGTTAGCTCCACCCCTTTCGTTGTTATTTTTGTAAGATTTTCAGCTTTAGTTTTGGCATCAGCAGGAAGCTTAACCCTATCAATAGAATTATCAGCAACGCGCTTATATCCAACCAGCTGAATATTCCAACTTCCTTTTTCATATTTTGCACCAACCTCGTAAGTAAGAGCCTCTTCTGGCTTTAAAAAAGGATTCCCATCATGTACCGCACTTTTGTAGTACAAGTCGGTAAATGTTGGCAGGCGGTACGACTGGTTAGCTGAAGTAAAGATTTTAAATCCTGATGTTCCGAATAGGTAGCTTGCATCTGCTCCCCAAAACCAGCTAGTTCCAAAATCGTCAGCATTGTTAAGCATTAACCCTGCTGACAAAAACAAATCCTTATAGTTATACGAATGTTCGATAAAAGCGCTAGTGTTAAGCCTATCAACACCGTTGGTATAAAACAAGCTTGTCCCAACTATTTTAACAGGATTGTTTAGCTTCTCGCCAAGCACGTTGGAAAGAATTTCCTCTTCTCTTAGCTCCACTCCAACAAGTGTTTTGCCTAAAGCCGAGTATGCAGTTAGCTTTACATTACCACCATAAACATCAGTACGATGGTAGTTGTGATTCTTGTAGAATGGTTCTGGATTATACCTAAAAAGTTCAAAACGGTCGAAATGCCTACGCCAATATCCCGATGCTGCTATGCTAAATGCCCCAAACTCCTTACCCCAACGTAAGCTGCTAAAGTAGGTTTTGGTAGCTTCGTATTCGTTAGGATACTTAACGGAGTAGAAGCTGTTTGCGCCAAAACCTTTATCCTGAACTCCTGTGCTTAGGTCGAATTCGCCTAGCTCCGCTTTTTTGTATGTTAAGTTTCCGTAGTAGCTATTAACTTCGAAATCTGTATTGTTGATATAGCCAGTGGATTGCTGCCTATTTGCCGAAAAGAAAGCACCAAGAGCTCCTTTTTGTACAGAAGTTGAAGCTCCTAACGAAAGAAATCCAAAATCGCCTCCAGCAACACCTACTCTTGTTTGGTTACGGCTTGGAGAGGTTGTTATAAAGTTAATAGCACCACTAAAGGCATTGGGGCCAAAGCTTCTTGCACCTGGACCTTGGAGTATTTCGATACGTTCGATAGAGGCTATGTCAACAGGCAAATTCAGGTTGTGGTGACCAGTTTGTGGATCGGTAATATTAACTCCATTTAGAAGGATAAGCACCTGATCAAAAGAACCTCCTCTAACCGAAATATCCGATTGCACACCAACCGGTCCACGTGTCCTGATATCTACCCCTGCAGCATACGACAGAACATCGGCCACGCTTTGTACTGGAGCCATCTTTAGCTCCTCTTTGGTAATTGTGGAAACAACTCGCGTTAGCTTAGAGAAGGTATTTTTACGCTGCTCGGCTTTAACTACCACTTCGCTTAGCTTTTGGTGCGATGCAACGCCGGATGTATCAATCTGTGCAAAAGAGGCTCCACTTGCAAATAGCAGAGCAAATACTGAAATAATTCGTAACTTAAACCTCATAGAAGAGCAATCATTGTGGGTTCTGAATCCCATAGTTTGAATTAAAAATGGTTGCAAATATAACGAAACCCTAGAAATCGGTTTTAGCTGATGCCAAAGTGTTAAATTTGAGAAAAAACTCATTTTTTTATTCAATAGCTGTAACGTTTGATTAAAATGAAACGTCATTCGACTAGAAATGAAAAGATATGGAAGCAGGGTCTAGCTTTAAAAACATACATCAGGAGCTAATAGAGGGCTGTAGATCCTTCCGATCCGATTGCCAAATGGAGGTGTATAAAATATACTATAAGTCGATGTACAACACGGCTTTTAGAATGGTACACCATAGCGCAGAGGCAGAAGATTGCATGCAAGAAGCCTTTCTAAAAGCATTCACCAAGATTGAAAGTTACCAAAATGAGGTTAGCTTTGGGGCTTGGTTGAAGAGGATTGTCGTAAACACGTGTTTGGATAAGCTGCGACAACGAAAGCTTGAGCTTACGCCTGATGATAAGCTTCCTGATCAAATGGATGATTCGGCCGAAATTGATTGCGACGAGAACATTAGCGTCGATTGCATAAAGCGATGCATCGAGATGCTACCCGAAACGTACAGGATAATTATCAACCTTTTCCTTATGGAGGGATATGACCATGAGGAGATTGCTGAAATCCTGAATATTTCGAATGCGGCATCCAGAACTCAGCTGCATCGTGCCAAACAGAAATTGGGAGTTCTAATCAAAGAAAAACAAAAAAACGTTATATAATGGCTCGTATTGAGGATTACATCAGAAATCATCGTGAAGAGTTCGATTCAGAACAACCTTCGGATGAACATTTGAAACGCTTCGAGCAGAAGCTGGCCTTCGTAAGCTCATCGATACAACCCAAAGCTTCGCAAAAGTTCTCTTTTGCGCATATTGCTGCCGCTGTTGTTTTCTTGGTAGCTGCTGGTTTTCTTTTCGATAAGCTGTACACTCCTACTGGAAATGAGTATAGCAATGAGATTAAGGTAATAAAGAATAGCTACAACGAAATGCTTGATGCTAAGTATAAGCAAATTAACTTGGCAATGGACAAGCTTCCTGAATCGGTTCGAAAAGACTATGAAAGGCAGGTAGAGAATATCAAAAGACAAACGCAGGTTATGGAACAAGCTTCTAAGCTTTCGGAAAATAACCCAGAAATGCGCCAAGCGTTAATGATGCACTATCGCAAAACGGATAGAATCCTTACTAAAATGGCCATTAAAGCAGAACGGACTGAACAGCTCAACGAACAAAAAACAAAGTAACCATGAAACGAATACTACCCTTTTATACATACTTGCTTAGCTCAATTCTCTTTTTAAGCCTGTCATCGTTTACTGTCGAACCTTCGTTCGATACCGATTACGAAAACGATTCGAAGGCTGAAAAGATTATGACTAAGGAGTTTAATGTAGGTACAAATGCAGTACTTGATATAGAAAACTCCTACGGGAATGTCAAAATATCGCCATGGAACAGCAATAAAATAAGAGTTGATGTTTACGTTAAGCTAAACTCTAACGTTGCCAACGTCCGCGATTATGCTCTTAAAAACTTTAAAGTTAATATCAACCAGCAGGGCAATTCGGTTGTAATCAGAACCAACCACCTGAAAAACGAAATAAAGCACACGCTTAACTATGTAATTTACGCTCCTGCTTCTGTTTCTGCCAAGCTTAAGGTTGAGTATGGCGATGTAGCCCTTGGCAATTTAAACGGCTTCGTTGATGTTAATTTGGAGTATGGCGATTTGTATGCCGAAAAGCTAGGCTTTGGTAGTGCAGAAAAGGCAAACAGCATAAAATCGGCCTATGGCGATGTGGCTATTAAAGAAGCAGCTTGGCTAAACCTTACCATCGAGTATGGCGACTTTGCGCTCCAATCGGGATATGCTATCGGTGTAAATGGATCGTACTCCGATTTTAAATTCGACAAAATAAAGTTTATCAATGCAGCGCTCAGCTATTCGGATTTAAAGGTTGGTTCGCTTAACTCTATTAAGGGAAAGCTCATCAATACCGATATTAAGGTGGATAAGCTTTTCGATAATATGATTCTTAACCTTAGCTATAGCAATGTCATCGTTTACAGTATCGATAGCGGATTTAAGAACATTGAACTACAAGGTATTTATTCTGATGGAAAGCTTACCTTCCAAAATGATGCTTCGTTTAAGCTAAACGTGACTTCTAAAAATTCCGATTTTAAGCTATACAACCTTCAGGGTGGATCGCAAAGCTACGAGAACTCGTTTAGCAAGGTTATCGGCTCTAATCCGAATAAAAATGTAAGAATTAGCTGCACCTACGGCGATTGGACTTTACGTAAAAACTAGCATTTCAACCATAGAAAAGGGGTGTTCAGATGAAGTATGGTACTTTCTGAACACCCCCTTTTTTGCTTCTAACCTACAAGCTTAAGGCCGAATGTCAAGCTTTTTAAAATTTAAAAAGCTCATCCATTGGAACTTCTAATGCTGCTGATATTTCAAACAGCGAGTAAACAGTTGCATTTACAGCTCCATTTTCCAGCTTCTCAACCGCTTGCCTATCCTTTTGACAAGCTCTAGCTAAATCCGACTGGTTCCATCCTTTTTTTACTCGTAAATCGGCAATTCTTGTTCCTATTTTTTTTGTAAATTCAGCTTTTTTCATGCTGCAAAAATCATCTATTAAATTGAAATTACTATCACATATTTGGTTTACACGTGTAAATATTTATTAATGCAGCAATAGGCTAGATCGTAACATGCTCAATATCTACACCATAAAGCAAGAATAAAATATTAAGGCTTTATACATTTATGTATAGCATCAAAGGGCTGCTCAAAAGTGAGTAAATGTAGGGCTTGGTGGCTACAAACAGCCTCTTAACTTTATATAGGGATCAATTCATTATTTGTTGGTATAAAACTAGTTAATGCGTAATTATTATGACATGTGACGCAAATCGTATGTCGTATTCTTCTCGGCTATCTAGCCTAGCTGTAAGTCCTTAAACTTCCTACCGTTACTTTTTTGGGATCAAAAAAGTAACCAAAAAAACCTTTGTACGAATTAACTTGCTCGTTCGCGCCAGCGCCCCACCGCTCTACGCTGCGCTGCTGGTGGCGGCGGTACGGTTCACGGCTCGGTTGCTAGCAGATGCTCCCTCGCGCAGACAGAATTCGTACGGTCTGGTGTGGCTGCGCCACGGTGCTTACGGAGGTAGGGTTGCGCTGCTTATAGTAGTTGCGTGCCGTTGGTTGGTTGTAATTTCAGTGACAGGTGACAAAGTGACGGGCGACTGGGAATCGGTAATCGTTCGTCGGAAAAGCAACCAAATATTTAACTCGGTGGAACTCTGTGCCTCTGAGTCCCTGTGTTCGTTTTCTCGGAAATCATGTGTCGTGCGTCTTATTCCATTGTAATTCTAACGATCCACCTCAATTGTCAATTGATCCCTATGTAGCCGACCTATTTTTAACAAACGAGCTCTTGAAAAGGTCTTTTTTCTGTACTACCTTACAGTTAGAAAAACTAAAATGTATGGCAAGTATCAGGCTGCTTAAGAAAAAAATAAATACGCTTTGTGATGGATTTCAGAACGAGTGCTACGTTGAGCTAATGTTCGGAACTAGCAACGAGGTAGAAATGGTGTGGGGACTAATGGGTAGCTGCGACAAGCTGCACAAGAATACTCTATGTGCGCTTAACAGAAAGCTTAACAAAAGCTATTCTCGTAAGGAACGGAAAGCCTACTACCGCCATTTAACCGATGAATTTTACAAAGATACTTTTGCACTCATCAACGAGCTTAACTCTGTAATCCCCTAAAAGTAGCGGGTGCTATACTTTTTCATCTCCTTTGCAAGCTGCTTAGCTTTGAATCCTGTGTACTTATCGAGTAATGCCCAGAACTTAGGGCCATGATTCTTTTCAATTGTGTGGCACAGCTCGTGCAGTATTACGTAGTCGATTAGGTAGTCGGGCAGCTGCATTAGGTAGATGCTCAAGTTGATGTTGTTCTGAAAGGAGCAGCTACCCCATCTCGATTTTATTTTCTTTAATGATAATCCGGCATAGCTTAAACCGTAGGTTGATGCAAGCTGAGCCACTCTTTGAGGCAGCAGCTCTTTTGCCTCTAGTGTCCAAGCCTTTTCGATTGCCTTAACAGTAACACCTTGAACTTCTTCTCTCTCAATTTCAACACCTTCCGGAACTGTTACTCTTATTTCTGTTTTTGAAATACGTACTGCAATTGTACTCTCCGATGCTGCTGAACGCACAAAGGTAAGTTCCCTTGTGCGGGTCTTAAACTGCGATGTTTCATCGAAGATGGTCTTACGTGTTTCTAGCTTTGCCATTTTTGACTTAGCCATTGCTATCCATTCTAGCTTCTGAGCGACAAACCTTTCAGCATCTTCGTACTTAAAGGAGTATGGCATAGATACAACTACACCTTTAAAGGGTTTTAAAACAATCGAAACTCGACGTACTCCCTTCTTCTTCACAAAAAAAACATCCCCAATTGAAGGGAAAGACATAGTTCTCGACAGCTTATCCATATCCTACTTAGAGCTTATCCAACCATCAACTCCCAAGGCTTTCACCCTGTTTTTTTCTGCATCTGCATCATCGTAAGTTTTGTAGGTTTTCGATACAACCGAATACCTTTCACCTCGATGTAATACCATTGCCTTAATTCCCTTTTTCGAGAGATATTCTACATGCTTTTGTGCATTCTCGCTCGTAGCAAATGATCCTAGTACAACAACGTAAGTCTTCTCCGCACCACTGCTTGCCTTTTCTTTGCTCTTTTCTTTAGCTTTTTCAGCTTCTTTACTACTGTTTTTTTGCTTCTCTTTGGTTAGCTCGCCTGAAGCTTTTACGTTGTTCTCATCGTTTTTCTCCTTTGCAGCAGAGCTGCTAGCAGCCTCATTTACGCTACGTTCTACAGTCGAAACAACTTCATTATCAATCGCATCCTGAACGGCCTCTTTGGTTTCTACCTTATCTTGTTCTGCCACTTTTGTCTCTTGGTCTATCGGATCAAGAACAATCATAGGTCTAGAACTTTTATCCGAACTTCCTACCAGCTCGTTCCAAAAAATATTAATAGCAGCAAGTAATCCTACAAGAAGGATAAAGCTGTAAAGCAGTAGCTTTGATCGTTTCCGCGATGGAGGAATGTTATTCTTTGAGCCAATTGTCACAGCCTTTTCTAGCTTTTCTTCCTGCCTAAACTCTTTAAGCGTATCGGCATCAACCTTAGCGGTTGTGGTGATGGGCACTTCCTCTATTCGTGCAGCTGTGCTTTCTTGCGCTGCAGGGGGCTCTGCTACCGATGGTTCTTCTTCAACGTGTGCTAAATCTATTCCGATGCCTTGTTGTTCTTCTTCTTGATCTGCTTGCTCTTCCACCTCTGGTATTGCTTCATCAGCAATATTCAATCTAGCATCACCTGCTACGGTTGGGACAATATCCTTCAGCGGATTCGAATACGAGAATGTGGTGTTACCTTGCCTATCTTTAAAGAAAAATCCGAGCCCTTCTATCTCAAATGCTCCATTTTCGATGTACAGCCTGTACTTCACCTCTTCTACAAAAAGTGCAACTTTTGCTCGTGCTTCGTCTGTATGAATGCCATACCGGTGAGCAATCTCCGAGTCTAAAAAGCCATCGTTATACTTTAAAAATGGGCTGAACGTAACGTTATCCTTCGACAGAATGTTGCTCAAAGAGCTATCTTTTATAAGGAATGCTCCAAAATCGGGTATAATTACCCTTTTACCTTGCAGTACAATAGATTTTATAACAGTTCCCACCATAATGTTTTCAATCTTCTAAGTACATACAAAGTTACCTAATTTTCATATTGATGCTTCATCATAAGCTTCATAGTTGCTAAAATTTCGTGATCATCATTTAATAAGTAACTTTGACAGCTCTAATTTAAATTTTATTCGATGGTAAAGAAGCTTATACTTGTTGCCACCGCAACAGCATCATCTTTTTGCGGATTTGCACAAAGTGATGATATTAAGGTAAAGATATCGGGATATGTAAAGGCCGACTATTGGATTGATACCCGCAAGCATTCTGAAGGAGTTGATGGTCTATTCAGCTATTTTCCTCTTGCTCCCGAATACGATGCTGCTGGTACTGATTTAAACGATGTTCCTACTGCTAACTTGTCTGCTCTTTCTACCCGCCTCCGCTTGCATGTTGCTGGTCCTGATCTATTTGGCGCTAAGGCTAACGCTATTGTTGAAACCGATTTTACTGGAACCAACGATGTTGCTCTTCTTCGAATTCGACTTGCAAACCTTACGCTAAGCTGGAAAAAGGCTACGCTAATAGTAGGACAAGCTTGGCATCCTTTTGTAATTCCACAGTTCATTCCTCGCACTGTAGGGATCAACATGGCTGCTCCTTTTCAGCCATTTAACCGCAATCCGCAGGTTACCTACACCTACAAGTTCGACAATGGGTTTAAGCTTCTTGGCTCTTTAAACTACCAAAGCAGCTACGAGAGCTTTGGTCCTAATGGCAAAAGCTCTATCTATCTTAGAAATGCGCTTCTTCCTAACCTCGATTTTCAAGTAAGCAAAGCTTTCGGTAAATCTACGCTCGGGGTTGCATACGATTACAAAATGCTTCGTCCTGCTATTAGCAACGTTGGTGCTGATGGCAAAAAGTATAAGAATAGTAATACGGTAAGCAGCAGCTCTTTTCTTGCTTACTACAACTACACTTCGGATAAGCTATTTGTGCTTGCAAAGCAAATTTATGCCGAGAATATGTCTGAGTTCTTAATGCAGGGAGGATACGCTGTATCGAGCACCAATCCCCTAACCGGAGTTCAAGAGTACACTCCTTCTAAGGGTAGCTCTACTCTCCTAAATATTAGCTATGGAACTCAGTACCGAATTGGCGGTACTTTTGGCTACTTTGCCAACGGTGGATTTAAGGATAACATCCAAAAGGGTGCTTCAACATATACCCGAGCTGTTGATCTTAAGCAGCTTTACCGAATTGCACCCCACTTTATCTACACCAATAAAAACCTAATGCTTTCATTCGAAGCCGAATACAACCGTGCTTACTGGGGCAAAGTTAATTACGACGACAAAGGAAAAATTGTTGACGCTAATGCTGTAAATGGATTCAGATTTTTAACTTCTTTACAGTATAATTTTTAGCATTTAATTCAATAATATTTTTTTCTTTGCATTAGTTTATTGATACCTATCTACTAAAGAAGGAACGATGAGGGATAATGCAACTGTGCTATCGAGAAGGTATGCTTTTTACCTTTTTTTGATTGGCTTTGGAATATGGCTTATTGCCATTACAATTGAGGCGCTTGTATCGAAACAGGCATTTTCGTTTGGCTTGATTTGGGATATTCACGTAAAGAACGTTTCTTTTTTCTTTATAGATATCATCCCATTTGCGCTTGCTGCTAGCGGCTATCGCTTTGGCAAGTACACTGGAGCAAAGGCTGACGCTCTTGACAAGATTATTGCTAACGACAAGGAGCGTAATAATACGCTTATTAGCCTTGTTGACGAGATAAAGAAGGGTAACTTTCAGATTAGCAATAACCTCGACAAGAAGGATAAGCTCTTTACTTCTATTCTCGAGCTTCGTGATTCTTTAAAATCTAGCAAAGAGGAAGAAGAGGTAAGGAAAAGTGAGGATGAGCAGCGCCACTGGGTTGCCCAGGGCTTAGCAAAGTTTGGCGAAATTCTTCGTGCTAACAACGATGATATGGCTGAGCTTTCCTACAATATCATCAGCCAGCTGGTTAAGTACGTAAGTGCCAACCAAGGGGGTATTTACCTTCAGACCGAAAATGACGAAGGAGCTCGTGCTTTCGAAATGAAAGCTTGCTATGCTTACGATAGACGCAAGTTTGTTGACAAGTACATCAGCTACGGCGAGGGACTTGTGGGTGCTTGTGCTAAGGAGGGTAAAACGGTTAATCTTAAAAAGATTCCAGATAGCTACCTAACCATTACTTCTGGTTTAGGTCATGCCAATCCTAAGTTTTTGCTTCTTGTTCCGCTTAAGTTTAACGAAGAAACTCATGGGGTGCTAGAAATTGCCTCCTTCAACGAGTTTCGCCCCCATGTGGTTGAATTTATCGAGAAAGTTGCAGAAAGTATTGCTTCTACAATTGCCAACGTTAAGATAAATATCCGCACGGCTTCGCTGCTTCGCGATTCTCAGGAACAGGCGGAAATTTTGGCTTCTCAGGAGGAGGAAATGCGTCAGAATATGGAGGAGCTTCAGGCAACTCAAGAGGATGCTGTCCGCCAAACCGAACGCCTTTCGGGATATATGAATGCGCTTGACAGCGTTTTGGTTCGTGCAGAGTTCGATTCTTTTGGTAATCTTGTTTCTGCAAACGACAGCTTCCTGGAGAAATTCGAGGTGCCTCACTTTGATGATATCTACGATAAAAACATCACTTCGTTTATTCATGCTGATGCTCTTGCTACGTTCAGAGCTAGCTGGGCTAACGTTGTTGCTGAGGATAAGTGCTACGAAGGGGAGCTTAAATGCTCAACCTTTATCAACAAAACTATCTTCCTAAAGGCAACGCTTAGCCGTATTAATCGTAATGATGGCGAGATGGATAAGGTGCTGCTGCTTGCTCTTGAGGCTACCGACCAAAAGAAGGAAGAGATTGAAATGCGTAGCATTCTTGCTGCTGTTGACGAATCGCTGCTTAAAGCAGAGCTTTCCAACACTGGCGATCTCCTTATGGTAAACTCCAATCTTAAATCGGAGTTAGGGTACGGTGCTGCTAGTACAATCTATAACATCAACGATTTTATCAACGATCTGGATAAACCTCAGTTCGAAAAAGCTTGGATGCGACTAGTTAACCAAGGATTCTTCCAAGGTGTTATCAACTTTACTAGTCTGGATGGCGAAGTTAAAGCCCTGGATATTACCCTTGTAGGCATTCAAAATTTTGCTGGTGACATCGCTAAGATAATCCTGATGGGTACAGACAAGTCGGCCATTAAAGCAGTGGAAGATAAGTACATGCAGGCTATCGGCGAGAATAACGAGCTAAAGGATACACTTGCCAAAACAGACGAGGAGCTTAACAAGCGTGTAAGAGAAGTTCGCGAACAGCTTGCTTTGCAGTACAAGGAGGTTGAGCGTATTCGAATTCGTAACGACAAGGCTGTTGATAACGCTCCAATTGCGATGGTAGGTTTCAACGCTCAGGGTATTATAGAGGTGTTCAACAAGAAAGCGGCTGAGATTTGGGGCTATAACGCTCAAGAGGCTATCAATATGCCTATTAGCAAGCTATTTGCAAAGGAGCATGTCGTTGAAGAAGGATTTGTAAATGCTATTTGCGATGTTGATAAAATTAAGCCTCTAAACCAACGCGAAAACGTGGTTATACTGGCCAACAACAACCAAAAACAGCATGTTTCAATAATCCTTGCTGATGCACGTGTTTCTAAGGAGCATAACTATATTGCTTATGTCGAGCCTCTAGCTGGACTAAACTAGCAGATTTCGAACCTTAGCATACCAAATAAAGGGTGCCCAAAAAGTATTAAGGTACACGCATCAAGTATTATGAAATGCCACCACAGCTTACTCTTGAGTGGCGTAACCTATCGTAATACGTATATCGTGATACGTGATCCTACTTTTTGGACTCCCTATTTTTTTGAATTGCGGTTAGGGTGATTATCTTTGTAGTACTTTAATGATTTGAAAAAAGAATGGGAGAATTCATTGTTTCGGCCAGAAAGTATCGCCCCGCAAGCTTCGACACCGTTGTAGGTCAGGGTTCTATAACATCAACCCTAAAAAATGCCATACTTCGTAAGCAGCTAGCACATGCCTACCTATTCTGCGGTCCTCGTGGTGTTGGTAAAACAACCTGTGCGCGTATTTTTGCCAAAACAATAAACTGCTTCTCTCCTACTGCCGATATGGAGCCTTGCGGAGAATGCGAATCATGCAAAGCATTCAACGAAGGCCGTTCGTACAACATTCACGAGCTCGATGCGGCGTCTAACAACTCGGTAGAAGATATCCGCACGCTAACCGATCAGGTTCGCATTCCTCCTCAAATTGGCAAGTATAAGGTGTACATCATCGACGAGGTTCACATGCTTTCTTCGGGTGCTTTCAATGCATTCCTTAAAACGCTAGAAGAACCTCCTGCTCATGCAATATTCATTCTTGCTACTACCGAAAAGCACAAGATTCTCCCTACCATTCTATCTCGTTGTCAGATTTACGACTTCAATAGAATGGGCATTGAAGATACCGTTAAGCACCTTGGTAAAATTGCACAAAAAGAGGGCATTACATTCGAAGAGGAAGCGCTAAACATTATAGCTCACAAGGCTGATGGTGCTATGCGCGACGCTTTGTCAATCTTCGATCAGGTGGTTGCTTACTGTGGTACTCATCTTGAGTATGCAAAGGTAATCGAGAACCTTAACGTGCTCGATTACGACTACTACTTCCAGCTTACCGATGCATTTCTTATAAAAGATCATGTTAAGGCGCTTATGCTGTTCGACGAAATCCTAGCAAAAGGATTTGATGCTCAGCATTTTGTAATAGGCCTTTGCATCCACTTTAGAGATCTTCTTGTCTGCAAAGATCCCCAATCTACCAAGCTACTTGAGGTTGGAGCTAGCATTGCAAGTAGGTACAAAGATCAAGCGTCCCGTTGTTCCGTTGGATATTTGTACGAAGCAATGGCCACAGCTAACCGATGCGATGTCGGGTATCGAGCGAGTAGCAATCCTCGCCTTCACGTAGAGCTTACACTACTTCACCTTTGCTACATTGGTGAAGAAAAAAAAAATTAGAGCACGAAACCTAGGCGAGCTGATGGGCAAGGTTGCCACTCCAGAACCTGCTACAGCTCAGCAGCCAGCCTCCAACCAAGCTAGCGAACCTGCTAAAGCAGCTACATCTACAGCTGCTGCTTCTAGCAAACCAAGCAACGAGAATTCTGCTCCTGCTCGAACTCCTCTCCCTACGCTTAGGCGTTCTGCATCTTTCTCTGTAAAAGATGCAATGGCGGGTAAGGTTACAACTCCTCCTGCTCCTACCGCTAGTCCAAACAGCAGTAGCTCCGACTCTTCTGATCTGGTTGAAGAAACGGAAGATATTATGGAAAACATTTTGGATGAGGTAGATCTCAACCAAAAAAACTTAGAGCAGGTTTGGGGTAAGTTTGCAAGCTATGTAAAAGTTTCTCGCCCAAGAATTGGTTTTGCTCTTATGGCTAACAAACCAAATCTAATTGACGACAGCCTTATTACCTTCGATGTTGTAAACCAGCAGCAAAAGGATGAGATAATGACCATCTATAACGAGCTCATTGTCTTCATTCGGAAATCGCTAGGCTCTCCGCTAATTGAGCTAGAGCTAAATCTTGCCGAAGTTGATACAACAAGCGCTAAGCCATATACAGTCGACGAGAAGTTTAAGCATATGATTGTCAAAAATCCTGCTGTTTTAACGCTAAAGCAGGCATTGGGACTAGACTTCGAGTAGCCTTTTTATGGGAAACGCCCACAATCGTTCTTATTTAAAAACAATTTAACTAATTACCGCAACCCAAGCAGCAAATAGCAGCAATAGCATGCTATTTTTGCTATCTTTGGTGTCGCATATAGTATGCAGCAGCAAATTGTGCTCAAAAACAAAACATTATAGGTATAATGAGTATAGTTAACACTCTTTTAAAGATCTTCTTAGGAGGTAGCAAGTCGGAACGCGACATAAAGGAGGTAATGCCTTACGTTCAAAAAGCGCTTGAAATCTACCCAAATCTAGCCCACATAAGCAACGATGAGCTCAGATTAAGAAGTAAAAGGCTCCGTGAAATCATCCAAGAACGTATTGCTGAGGATGAGCAAAAGATTAGCAGCCTCAAAGCTCAGATGGAGCAAGACGAAATATCCATCGAAGAGAAGGAAAAGGTTTACACCCAAATTGACAAGCTTACAAAGCAAGTTGAAGATACTATCGAGGAAGTGCTGCTTGAGATACTTCCTGAGGCATTTGCCATTGTAAAGGAAACTGCTCGTCGTTTTAAAGAGAACTCCGAGCTTGAAGTTACTGCAACCGAGTTTGACCGTAACCTTGCTGCTAAAAAGCAGAACATTGTTATCAAAGGGGATAAAGCTTTTTGGGCGAATTCGTGGACTGCTGGTGGTTCTACCATTACGTGGGACATGGTACACTACGATGTTCAGCTAATTGGTGGTGTTGTTCTTCATAAGGGTAAGATTGCCGAAATGGCTACGGGTGAAGGTAAAACGCTTGTTGCTACACTTCCTGTTTTCCTTAATGCTCTTGCTGGTAAAGGGGTGCACGTGGTAACTGTAAACGACTATCTTGCTCGTCGTGACTCGGAGTGGATGGGGCCAATTTACGAGTTCCATAAGCTTTCTGTCGACTGCATTGATAAGTATCAACCTCACACTCCCGAAAGAAGAGCTGCCTACAACTGCGATATTACATTCGGTACGAACAACGAATTTGGCTTCGACTATCTTCGCGATAATATGTCGTTTAGTCCCGAAGATCTTGTTCAGCGCAAGCATCACTACGCTATTGTCGATGAGGTTGACTCAGTGCTTATTGACGATGCTCGTACGCCGCTTATCATTTCTGGTCCTGTTCCAAAGGGCGAAGACCAGCTATTTAATGAGTATGCTCCAAACATCGAACGCCTATACAATGCACAGCAAAAGCTTGCAACACAGCTTCTAGCTGATGCTAAAAAGCTTATTGGTGAAGGTAAGGAGGAAGACGGTGGAGTACTCCTATTTAGGGTTCACAAAGGTTTACCAAAGTACAAGCCTTTAATTAAGTATCTGAGCGAGCCTGGCGTTAAGTCGCTTATGCTTAAAACAGAGAACTACTACATGCAGGATAACAACAGAAATATGCACATCATCACCGATGATCTTTTCTTTGTTATCGATGAAAAAAACAACTCTGTTGAGCTAACCGACAAGGGTATCGAAATGATTTCCAAGTCGTTTGATGATAAGTCTTTCTTCATACTTCCTGATATTGGAAGCACAATTGCCGATCTTGAAAAGAACTTCACCGATCCGGACGAGAAGATTGCTGCCAAAGATAGGCTGCTTGAGGAGTACGCTGTTAAATCAGAACGTGTTCACACTGTTAGCCAGCTGCTAAAGGCATACGCTATGTTCGAAAAGGATGTAGAGTATGTTGTGATGGAAAACAAGGTTAAGATTGTTGACGAACAAACTGGTCGTATTCTTGATGGCCGACGTTATTCTGATGGCCTACACCAAGCTATTGAAGCAAAGGAAAAAGTTACCGTTGAAGCTGCTACTCAAACATTTGCAACAGTAACACTTCAGAACTACTTCCGCATGTACCATAAGCTTGCGGGTATGACTGGTACTGCAGAAACCGAAGCTGGCGAGCTTTGGTCTATATACAAGCTTGATGTTGTTGTTATACCAACCAATCGTCCTGTTGTTCGTAAGGATATGGAGGATATGGTTTACAAAACCAAGCGCGAAAAGTATAACGCTGTTATTGATGAAGTTGATAGGCTAACAAAAGAGGGTCGCCCTGTGCTAGTTGGTACTACATCTGTCGAAATATCAGAGCTTTTATCTCGTATGCTTAAGCTTAGAGGTATTAAGCACAACGTTCTAAACGCCAAGCAGCACCAACGCGAAGCCGAGATTGTTGCTGAGGCAGGTTATCCTAGTCAAGTTACTATTGCAACCAACATGGCTGGTCGTGGTACAGACATTAAGCTAACTCCTGAGGTTAAGGCTGCTGGAGGTTTGGCTATTATAGGTACTGAGCGCCATGAATCTCGACGAGTTGACCGTCAGCTTAGAGGTCGTGCTGGTCGTCAGGGAGACCCAGGAACTTCATTGTTCTACGTATCGCTCGAAGACGACCTAATGCGTCTGTTTGGTTCAGATCGCATGGCCAAAATGATGGACAGACTTGGTCTTAAGGATGGTGAGGAGATTCAGCACCCTTGGATTTCAAAATCCATTGAACGTGCGCAGAAGAAGGTAGAAGAGAACAACTTCGGCATTCGTAAGCGTTTGCTCGAGTACGACGATGTAATGAACTCGCAGCGTGAAGTGATATACACCCGCAGACGACATGCGCTTAACGGCGAACGTGTTGAGGTTGATATCGACAACATGATGAACGACTTCTCCATTACCCTTGCCGAGCAGGCTCATGGAAAAATGGAGTACGATGAGTTTGTACTTGAGCTGATTCGTCTTGTAGGTATAGAACCATCTGTTACCGAAAGCGAATTCAAGTCGCTTAATGAGGAAGCATTATCGGATAGAATTTATGAAGATGTTCGCGAAGTATTCAACCGTAAATCGCAGCAAATTGCTCAAAAGGCATGGCCTGTTATTAAGGATGTTTACGAACACCAAGCTGCTCAATTCCAAAATATTGTAGTACCTATTACTGATGGGTATAAAACTTTCCGAGTACTTTCTAACCTCAAAAAATCCTACGAAACACAGGGTAAAGAGGTGATAAAATCGTACTGCAAAACCATTATGCTTGTCTCTATAGACGAGCACTGGATGGAGCACCTACGTGAAATGGATGAGCTAAAGCAATCGGTACAGAATGCAACCTACGAGCAAAAAGATCCGCTATTGATCTACAAGTTCGAATCGTACAACCTATTCCGAGGTATGCTTGAGAAAATCAACAAGGATATTATCTCACTTCTTGTTAGAGGTCATATCCCAGAGCTCGAAGCAGAGCAAGAGCGACCTCAAATGCGCGAACCGAAGGAAGATCGTCAGAAAATAGACCTCAATCGCCTAAGCACAAGTAGAAACGAGCTTAGCGCAAATGAGCCTGCAAAGCACGAACCGATAAAGGTTGCTAAGCAGATAGGAAGAAACGATCCTTGTCCTTGTGGTAGCGGCAAAAAGTACAAATCATGCCACGGCAAAAACGACTAAATAAAATGTAATATGAGGCGGCCTGTAGAAATACAGGCCGTTTTTGTTTAACAGTGTGTGGAATAAATTCTACACTTGCTTACCAGCTCCCCATTCAATAAATAAAATATATAAAACATATTAAATATTATATCGCTGATAAAGTGACTGTTAGCTGAATTCGCAAATAAAATAAATGGTTTGGCACGAGTTAGGGCACACAAGTTGTACTTATATATGTACATCTGCCAAAGTGTAGATCTTAGTTAGCCCCATTTTTCACACACGATAAAAGGACAGCGTATCTGAAAAGAACCTGTCCTTTTCTTATATTATACTAGTATAGCTCAATCATACGATATTCAAATCAGGTTAAAAGATATAAACAGCTAGGGATCAATTCACAATTCGGGTAGATTAAATAGCTCGGCGTAGAATTTAGCTACTCTGTTTATACGTTGCGTGCCGTTGGAAGGTTGGTGGGGAATGGGTAGCCAATAGTCGATAGTCGTTTTTTCTAGAATCGTATGACGTATGTAGGTGTAACACAGTGCCTTTGCGTCCATGTGTTTGTTTTCTCGCAAATCGTATATCGCAAATTCTAACGATCCACCTCAATTGTCAATTGATCCTTAGAGTTTTTCAGGGCTACGTGCATCGTAATACTTTTGGATAGCCTCAGGTGTATGTTTCTGCTGGTTTACAGTTAAATGAAGGTTCTAGACTGCAACTTAAGTTCGAGCTGCCAGTTGCGGGTGATTTCCTATCAAGGAACACAAAAATTGGAGAGAGTCACAAACCTTGATAAACCGCATGTTATATGCTATTTTTTATTTATTCATTCTCCAAATTTAACTTTTCCCAATCTTTTTCAATCAAAGAATATATCAAATCATCAACCCATTTTCCATTCACAAATAAGCTTTCAATAAAATGGGCTTCTTTTCGAAAACCAATTCTTTCAACAAGCTGCACAGAGTCTTTATTATTTGGGTCTATAGATGCAATAATCCGATGTTTATTCAGTTCTGTAAATAAATATTCTATAATTTTTCTTACTGATTCTGTTGCATATCCTTTTTTCTGGAAGTTCTTGTTCAAAGTACATCCTATCTCAACTTGTTTGTTTTCTTTATCCCAAAAGTGTATGCCTATATCTCCAATGATTTTTTCACTTTTCTTCTCAATTATCGAAAATTGAAACCAAGTTTCTGGTTCATTTATCTGTTTCTCAATATTATCAATAAACGATTCAACGTCTCCAATTGTTTTAGGAATCCAACCTTGATATTTATTCGCTTCCTTATCGGAACGATACGCAAATATTTCAGCCTTATCGTTAATATCTATCGGTCTAATAATTAATCTGTCTGATTCAAGTTTCATTCGTTAAGTTATCTGGTTAGCGTTTTTCTAAAATAGTACACAACGGAGAATAATCCTAAATGCTAACGCATATTAGCTACAAATTTTCACGCCCAGCGTGCCGTAGCCGATATCAAAGCGCAAAGTATGGCGAAGTTGAGCGGCAAAAGGTATGCCAAAAGGTTCAATGTGCTGATAACACGCACCTGCTAGCCGTAGTCTAAACCAGCATTCAAGGCTTATCGTAGCTTGGCTGCGCCGAACTCACTCGTTGTGTTCGGCTTACGTGTGTCGTGCATCGTGATACTTTTGGATAGCCTCATGTGTATATTTCTGCTGGTTTACTGTTAAATGAAGGTCCTAGACAACAACGTAAGTTCGAGCATCCGATTGTACTTACACCTTGAATTGGGGAAAATAAAAAAAGCGCCTAATTGATAAGCGCTTTTTTTATAAAGAGAACCTTAAAACCTCTTAATAACCTAACTCACCTAGCTAACTTTTAAGTAGTTAACCTTTAGCTGTTTGCTTTTCCACTCTTTGTTGTTATCAGATACAAAAGAGTTAACAACTTCTACATTGCCATCAATGTTGTAAACAACAACTACAGTAACCTCATCGGCATCTTTAGTAACATCTACCGATTGCAAACGAACCGCAATGCAAGTTGTATCCGTTGCTAAACCTTTAACATCGTTACAGCATATCTTAATAGGCTTCCCGTTAGAATTATACTCATTCGTAAGAATGTTCTTAATCTCGGATGTTGTTAACGACTTTTGTAGGAAATAGCTTCCTAAAATATTGCTTTCCTTTGGTGTAATTGCAAAAGACATACTACCTATAAGGATAAAAGCACCTGCTAATAAAATACCAATCTTTTTCATCTTAATACACTTTAAAATAAAACAAAACATGCCTTAAAAAAACCATCAATTACGATGGAGTGTAGATGAATAAGAATCGTGCACAATTTATTCTGCTACTTTGGGTTTGGTTGAATTTGCTCCTTTTTAATTTCGCATCTTCACCTATAAGACGTATGTAGCTTTAAAACGTAACACCAAAATGGTAATATTAGCTATACTTAACATTTGAAGCGTGTGAATATTTCTACAAAAATCTGTAAATCAACACTCTAACCCTTCTTGTTGGACAATTCGATTAGAGCAAACATTTCGTCGCGATACTTTGCTGCCTCAATAAAGTTAAGCTCCTTCGCTGCCTTCTCCATACTATCTTTTGCCAGCTGTATTGACTTTTGTATATCGTTTTTAGACATGTATGATAGCACAGGATCGGCGGCTACGTTTAGTATTTCTGGTTCTACATAAGCCTTTTCTTCGGCAGGCTTACTTAGTAAATCGCTACTCAAGGAGCCTTTAGACGACTTATAAACCTGTCGTGGAGTGATACCATGCTCAGCGTTATATCGGGCTTGCTTTTCGCGCCTTCGGTTGGTTTCGGTTATTGTGGTTTGCATTGCATCGGTAATCTTATCGGCATACATTATAACCAGTCCGTTTAGGTTACGTGCTGCTCGCCCTGCCGTTTGGGTTAACGATCGCGCCGAACGCAGAAACCCCTCCTTATCGGCATCCAAAATGGCAACCAACGACACTTCAGGAAGATCGAGTCCTTCTCTCAACAGGTTCACCCCAACCAGAACGTCAAAAAGACCTGCTTGCAAATCTTCCATAATCTGTATTCGTTCCAACGTCTCTACATCAGAGTGAATATAGCGAGTGCGAATATCCATTCGAACCAAGTACTTGGTAAGCTCCTCGGCCATTCGCTTGGTTAGAGTCGTAACCAAAACACGTTCCTCCTTCTCCAGCCTTTTGTGAATCTCTTCGAGTAAATCATCAATCTGATTTGCTGTAGGTCGTACATCAATAACCGGATCAAGCAGTCCTGTTGGTCTAATAACCTGCTCTACAATTACGCCTTCGCTCTTGGTTAGCTCATAATCAGCAGGAGTTGCGCTTACAAAAACAACCTGATTAAGAAGCGTTTCAAACTCGTCAAACTTAAGTGGGCGATTATCAACAGCAGCAGGTAGTCGGAAGCCATACTCTACAAGGTTATTCTTACGAGAGTAATCGCCCCCATACATGGCCCTAACCTGTGGTATTGTAACGTGGCTTTCATCTATAATAATAAGCCTATCGTTGGGGAAGTAATCGAGCAAACAGAAGGGTCTCATTCCAGGCTTTCGCCCATCAAAGTATCGCGAATAGTTCTCTATCCCAGGACAGTAGCCCAGCTCCTTTATCATCTCCAAATCGTACTCCACACGTTGTTTTAATCGTTTGGCCTCCTGATTCTTTCCTATGCTATTGAAGTATTCTACCTGCTGGTAAAGATCGTCCTGAATTTGCTTTATAGCAGCGTGCATTCGTTCTTTAGTGGTAACAAAGATGTTAGCAGGATAAATTAGCACCTCGTCTGGTTCATCGATTACGGCACCTGTAAGTGGATCAAATATCTGCAAGCTCTCTATCTCATCACCCCAAAATGTAACTCTGTACGCACTATCGCTGTATGCCAAATACACATCTACGGTATCGCCCTTAACCCTAAATCTTCCACGCTTAAACTCTATCTCGTTACGCGAGTAAAGGCTATCAACAAGACCGTATAGAAGCTTATTTCGACTAAGCATCTGACCTCTACGAAGCTTTATGGTTGTTGCATGAAAATCTTCCGGATTACCTATACCATAAAGACAAGATACAGACGATACAACAATAACATCACGTCTGCCCGATAGAAGTGCCGATGTGGTGCTAAGCCTAAGCTTCTCCAGCTCGTCATTTATCGATAGGTCTTTTTCTATGTAAACATCGGTGGTTGGAATATATGCCTCGGGCTGGTAGTAGTCGTAATACGAAACAAAATACTCTACGGCATTATTAGGAAAGAACGACTTGAACTCTCCATAAAGCTGTGCTGCTAACGTTTTATTGTGACTAAGAATAAGGGTTGGCCTATTTAGCTCCTGCACAACGTTAGCCATCGTGAAGGTTTTACCCGATCCTGTTACACCTAGCAGTACATTATACTTACTACCACCTGTGATGCTCTCTGTAAGCTGCCTAATTGCTTCTGGCTGATCGCCTGTTGGCCTGAACTCCGATGTTAGCTTAAATTCCATTGCCTATCGCTATTTGAGAATAGCCAAAGGTACGAAAAGAGAAACGAAATTATTGCTAGATATGCACTAGTAGCTGCGGAACACTCCCATCCTACCCAACGCTTGCATATTTTTTTTCACCCGATTAATATCTTCGGTAATAGCCATTGCCGAAATGGTTGCACCGCTAATTGTATCTACATCCTTACGAAATTCGAAGAGCCTACTAATTGGCTGGTTGACAAACTGCTTTAGCCAGTGTTTGCTGGCAATAGAGCCACCATACGGTGGTCGGTATTCCAGAATTTTTACACGTAAAGTATTAAGCTTGGTATCAAAGATGATGGCATAATCAAACGATTCCCCTCTCCCTTCTGCTCGTGATACGTAGGCGTAGCCAAGCGTATTTCCGCCCTTCCTCACTGCAAATAGAGAGCCATCGGGCATTGGTTTCTCCAAATGTTCCTGATCCTTTTCTGATATGGCAAGACAAGTAAGCGTATGCTCATCTTCAAAACAATCGTCGATAAGCTCCATAAGCTTTTTGTTGGAAAACTTAGATAAGCCAAGCTCGGCACCCTGCAACATGGCAAAGGTTCCGATGAATAGAAGCAAAAGGGCTACACGTTTAAAATTCATAGCTGCAAGAGTAGAAAGAAGCTGCCTAAAAAGGGGAGCATGTACCGCTTTGGCTGACCAACAAGCTGTTGGCTGCTGTAGCGTTGTGCAAAACATGCTCCGTAATACTTTTTAGACAGCCTCTATACGATTAAAAATTAAGTGACCGACATAAAGCTAAAATGTTACTCCAACCCCAAGGTTAAGCGTTCCTGTTGCAGAATCATCAGCCTTTGACTTAGACAGCTGATAATCTGCTTTTAAGACAGCTCCTCTTGCAAGCTTATAGCCCAAACCTACAACCCAATCCTGCTTGTTATAGGCATCTTTACGAGCCACACCACCTGCTGTTTCATAGTTGGTATCGTACTTTTCGTACCTTACAAATGGAGTTAAGACACCTTCTTCCCTACTCTCATTTGTAAATATATCGTAGGCAACTTCTAGGTAGTATCCCAAAACTGCCGAACCTAAATCTTTTTTTGTTAGCTTATTGTACTCGGCAACATTGCTAAGTACTCCATAAGCAGCAGTTCCTCTTGCTTTAAAGCTACCAGCAGAATAGCGGAAATCGGCACCAACCATAGAAATCCCGACAACCGATGAATCGGCTTTTGCCATTGCTTTGCTATCGCTCTTATCTACCTTATTAAACAAGGTGGAGCTAGTTTCGCCAAAATAGCCCGAAACGCCAAGCACTAGACTTGGAATAGCATCGTAGGTCATACGAGCAGCAATATTTGCGCTACCCATTATTGCCTTTGCACCTTTCTGGCGACCACCGCGCATTCCAGATGCACCTCCCATTAATCCTGTTCCATCGTAGCTTTTAAAGCCATTAACTACGTATAGCTGATATCCTAATCCTTGCTCAGAAAATCGCCCTTGTAGTCCTGCTCCAATTTCGCGCCACGTTGTTGGTATTATATTGCTCTCAACGGCTGGGCGTAACACTCCATTAAACGATGTTGGTTCGTGGTACTCATTTACTATTCCAAATGGAATAAGCAGCAGCCCCGCCTTAAAATTCAAACGCTCATCAAAGCGATGGTTCAGATAAGCCTGCTCTACCCAAATCTCCTTTACGTGTTCAAATTCAATCTCTGTATGAAATGTAGTTTTAGATGAGAACTGGTAGTTTAGCATCATAACAATTCGGCTAACGTCGAGATTGGCATTTTGCTTGTATCCCGACTTGATAGGCTGTGCGAAATCTATAGTCCCATAGCCTCCAATAGCTAACTTCTTGCTCCAATCTGAGCTCTGCTGTCCCAAGTTCTGACCGTAAGTGGCTGTTAAGCTTGCTGTAATTACCGCAACAACCAATAGTAGCTTCCTTTTCATATAGGTTTTTGTGTTAGCAGAGAAATGCTTTTTTGCTTTCCTCTTTTGATTCAATCAGGCATCAGAGAAATCAACTTCTCGATACTTAATTTAGACTCGATTAAAATAACATTGCAAAAAAAGTACTTCTCATCTGTTTTGCCTATACCTAGTTTTTGGTATTTTTGCGCGCTGTACCAGAATCTTACTTTACTTTAAATCCTTTATGGAAATAATTACCCTTATTGCCCTCGCTGTAGGTCTTTGCTTTGACACTTTTGCTGTTTCTGTTTCCAGCGGACTAATTAAGAGAGAAATCACCTTCAAGCAAGCTCTTAGAATTGCATTCGTTTTAGGATTTTTTCAAGGAATAATGCCTGCTATTGGCTGGTTTTTAGGAACTAGCATTAAGGATTTTATTCAAGAATGGGACCACTGGATTGCTCTTGTGCTACTTGCTTCGCTCGGTATAAAAATGATTTATGAGGCAGTATCGAAAAAAGATGATAAGGCTTTTAATCCGCTTGATTTTAAGGTAATGGTAGGTATGGGAGTTGCAACCAGCATCGATGCGCTTATTGTGGGAGTTAGCTTTGGTATGTTTAGCGTTAACCTTCCTTTGGCAGTAATTATCATTGGTGGCGTAACCTTTTTAGCGTCAATGCTTGGGATCCTTTTCGGGAAAAAAACGGGCGAGCATTTTGGCGAAAAGATTGAAATTCTTGGAGGGGTAATTCTCATTATTATTGGACTTAAAATAGTTTTTCAGCATATCTAGTGCACTTTACCCTCTAGCATTATGCGTAGCTGCTTGATTTAAAACATTAAAATTATACTTCCCTATAGCCGTTTATGCTTCTTCAAGAAAGCGTAAGCGGCTTTTTCTCAAAAAAGGTCAAAAGGGCTGCAACATAAACGAAAATTTAGCGTCTTATTTTAGATAGCTATTACGTTTTCCTAAATATGTTGCCAAAATGGGTCTATTCAGTTTTAAGCAGAAGAAGAGTGCAGCTAACACCAACCCCGAAAGTACCATCGATGCTGCTTCCGAGATAGCAGGAGGTTCGCAAAGTAGTGTAAATCCAGCTGTAATGGAGCAGCAAAGCTACGGCATTGATGCCATTTACGCTTTTCTACAAGCCGATTACGAAGCTAGAGGGTACAACGATGCGCTTACCAATCCAGACGAGAGCTACAAAGCCGATAACATCAAGCTTTTCCAGCACGATTTGCAGATTCTTATTCAACGTTCTTTTATTTTTTATGATGATAAGCTTAAGGAGATTGATTTTCATATTGGTTCGCGTAGCCGAGCTGGATTGGTTGATCTTGTAGAGGAGCTTAAAATAAAGAGAATGCTTGTTGTAGAGCATATCGAAAAGGTTAGAATGGTACAGCAAGAGACGGCTAATAATGGAGGTTTAAGCGAACGTGTCAGGCTGTCGTACCAACGCGGCTTTACTAGAGGCTTATCTGCCATTACGCAATCTAAAGTGATGAATATCAACTTATAAAACATTAGTAGTAAACAGTTTTTGCATTGTGAATATCAAGTGCATTAACCTACTACATCAACACTAATAAAACTCTTTTACAATGAAAGATTGGTGGATTAAGCTTGGTTGCTACCTAACGGGGTACAACTACAATATAGTTAAAAGTTCGAGCGAAGCTAGCGCAAAGGCTGTAAAGAAATTTGCATCAGCACTTCTGATTATCAGCATGGTATGGTGCTTTATAGGGTACGAATTTACTAGCCGATACCTTCACGGGTCAACCTTGGTATCCATTATCGGAGCCATAATTATGGTAGTTATGGTTATTCAGATTGAGCGACAGATTATCCTAACGATTGGGAAAAGCAGGTCTGTTAAGCGTTTTCGTATCATCATTGGGGTGGTTATGGCTATTATTGGCTCGGTTATTATCGACCAAGTAATGTTTAAGGATGATATTGAGCGCGAAAGGATTACCATAGATCAGGAGAAGGTGAATAAGGCCATGGCCATTAAAACCAAGGAGATTAACGAGCAGATTACAGTTCTAGACTCCTCGATTGCAAAAAAGGAGCGCGAACGATTAAAAACTATCGCAGATATCTCTAAAAACCCTACCATTACAGCCTACAATACCCAAACACAATCCCAAAAAGATACTAGCGGACGTATGGTTATGGTTGGAAGAGTTACAACCTCTCAGGCTATGCCAAATCCTAAAATTGAGATTCTAGCTCAGCTAGATGCACAGATTAAAACGCTTAGAGATCTTAAGATCGGCAAGGAGAATAGCCTCTTAACCATAAGAGCAACCGTAGAAAAAGAGGTTAAGAATAGCAAACCCTTCCTAGAAGAGCTGTCCATTCTATTTAAAATACTGATATCTAGTCCCATTGCATTTATTGTTTGGGCGCTCATTTTTACCTTCTTCTTCTCTATCGAGCTGTTTGTGCTTTACTGTAAGTTTGGTGACGATAAAAACGATTACGATAAAACAATTATGCATCAAATGCAGGTTAGAATGCAAATGATTGATAAGCTGAACGAGTAGCTCATTGGGACTACTCCCCTAAATACAGATCAATTCACAATTCGGGTGGATTAAGCAGCTCTGTGTAGAATTTAGCAACTATGTTTATACGTTGCGTGCCGTTGGTAGGTTGGTGAGGAATCGGTCGTTTTCTCGGGAGTCGTGTGTCTTATTCTTCTCAGCTATCTAGCATCGCTGTAGGTACATACATTTCCTGTCGTTACTTTTTTGTGGTCAAAAAAGTAACCAAAAAACCCTTTGTACGAATTAACTTGCTCGTTCGCGCCAGCGCCCTACCGCTCGATTCTACGCTGCTGCTGGCGGCGGCACGTTTCACGGCTCGGTTGCTAGCAGACGCTCCCTCGCGCAGACAGAATTCGTACGGTCTGGTGTGGCTTCGCCACGGTGCTTACGGGGGTAAACTTGTGCTATTTACGGACGTTGCGTGCCGTTAGTAGGTTGGTGGGGAATAATTTTAGTGACGGGGAGTCGCAAATCGTATGTCGTATGTTGGTGTAAATCTGTACCTTTGAGTCCCTGTGTTCGTTTTCTCGGGAGTCGTGTGTCTTATTCTTCTCGGCTATTTAGCATCGCTGTAGGTACATAAACTTCCTACCGTTACTTTTTTGTGGTCAAAAAAGTAACCAAAAAACCCTTTGTACGAATTAACTTGCTCGTTCGCGCCAGCGCCTCGCCGCTCTACGCTGCGTTGCTGCTGGCGGCGGAATGGTTCACGGTTCGGTTGCTAGCAGACGCTCCCTCGCGCAGACAGAATTCGTACGGTCTGGTGTGGCTTCGCCACGGTGCTTACGGGGGTAGGGTTGCGCTACTTATGGGCGTTGCGTGCCGTTGGTAGGTTGGTGGGGAATAATTTTAGTGACGGGGAGTCGGAAATAGTATGTCGTATGTTGGTGTAAATCTGTGCCTTCGTGTCCCTGTGTTCATTTTCTCGGGAGTCGTGTGTCTTATTCTTCTCGGCTATCTAGCATCGCTGTAGGTACATAAACTTTCTACCGTTACTTTTTTGTGGTCAAAAAAGTAACAAAAAAAACCTTTGTACGAATTAACTTGCTCGTTCGCGCCAGCGCCCTACCGCTCGATTCTACGCTGCCGCTGGCGGCGGCA
>Ga0209464_10000042_pt1 | contig 44578 bp, 42 predicted proteins | sample DOMMetBare1Fresh_2_FD_187473 | JGI IMG/M metagenome (GOLD analysis project Ga0209464, IMG submission 187473) | Wetland sediment microbial communities from St. Louis River estuary, USA, under dissolved organic matter induced mercury methylation -... | ecosystem: Environmental > Aquatic >...
TGATGGCCGAATGGTGCGGCAAATATCATGTAGAGATCTGGGCATGGTGCCTGATGCCTAATCACGTTCACTTGATTGCCGTGCCTGAAACCGAAGAAGGACTGGCCCGTGCGATTGGCGAAGCACACCGCCGCTATACCCGCAGGATCAACTTCCGGGAGAAGTGGCGTGGACACCTGTGGCAGGAACGCTTCGCATCGTTTCCGATGGACGAAAGTTATCTGTTGACAGCTGCCCGCTATGTTGAAATGAACCCGGTAGCGGCCGGAATTGTCGAACGCCCGGAGGAGTATCCCTGGAGCAGCGCCCAGGCCCATCTGCTGGCCCAGGACGACAAACTGGTCAAGGTTGAACCGCTGCTTTCAATGGTTGGAAATTGGAGGAATTTTCTGACGTTGTCATCCGAAGATGAAATGACCACCTTCCGCAAACACGAGCGCTCCGGCAGACCACTTGGCCAAGAGGCATTTATCGATCATATTGAGGCGTTACTAGACAGGACTATCCGACCAAAGAAGCCAGGGCCAAAACAAAAAGCGGAATAGTTCGATATATTGGCCCCCGAACTCCCGGGAGTCCAGGAAGATGCAGAGAAAATCGAAAACAACATAGGAGTGCCTTGATGAAAACTATCATTACGTCGAGCCTGTTAATTCTGAGTGCTTCAACCGTTTTTGCCGCTGGTGGTGTAAAGATCAATGGAGATGTGACACTGGAACAGGGGGCCGCCCCGCCTCGGGTGCTGTACTTTTCCAACGGTTCATCGCAATGGTTTGCCACTCCGTGGAGTTATAAAGCAGGCACCTCCGACATATATTACCTAGGTGGAAACGTCGGCATTGGCAACGCAACTCCATCAACAGCACTGGACGTTAACGGAACAGTTACAGCGACCGGTTTCAGTGGCAACGGTTCTGGATTGACTAACTTAAATGCGCCCGTCGCTGATGGCAGTATTAGTACCAGCAAAATTGCCGACGGTGCGGTCACTGACGCCAAGATCAGCGGCCCCATCTCGGCCGCCAAACTGGACCTCTCCACGGTACAGAAAAAATATGCCCGGGTTGCTGTCGTTGCTCTAACCGGCGGCGACTATACGGACCCGGTGGCCGCCGTGACAGACAGCAACACTTGGTGCCCTTCCCGTTCAGCCGATAACCGTTGCCTGTTGAAGATCATGCCGGGCAGGTATGAGGTGGGCAGCAATACCCTGATCATGCGCCAGTATATGGACATCGCCGGTGCGGGCATAAACAACACCATCATCAGCGGCAGCGTCACCAACAGCGCAACACCACCGGCTAACGGCGTCATCAACACCGCCAACGACTGCGAGTTACGCGATCTCACCGTAACCAACAGCGCTTCCGGCGCGTACGTTGCCGCGATTGTCAACAACAGTACCTCACCAAGGATCAGCAACATTAAAGCGACAACCACAGGAGCTGCAATCACGGCATACGGTATTTACAACTACTATGCCTCACCGATCCTGTCACATGTGACCGCATCATCATCCGGCGCCGGGGACAGCTACGGGCTCTACAACTTCCACTCTTCCCCACTCATTTCAGACAGCACTGCCAGCGGAGCGGGAATCAATTCCTGTTATGGAATCATGAACGAGAGCTCTTCGCCGATCATAGCCGATTCCAGCGCTCTGGCATTAAACAGCCCCTACAACTACGCCATCTTCAACACGTCGTCATCCACGGTAACATTAACAAACGTGACCGCCTCCGCGACAGGTAGTTCCGGTACGTATAACGGCGCAATCAACAATGTTTATTCAACGCTGATCATGAGCGGAGGAAGCGCCCTGGCATCGGGGGGAGCCTGGAACTACGGCATATCCAATTCGTCCTCATCAGCGACGATCACCAATGTGATCGCCAGCGGCAAAGGGGGTAGCAGCAATTACGGTATGGCAAACTACGACAATGATGGGAGCCCGCGAAGCGTAGTGACCGATCGCTCCACATTTGAAGGTTCCTCGGCCAGCATTAGCAACGCCAACAATTTTACGCTGAAGATCGGCGCCAGCAAACTGCTCGGCGGGCAGCTCAATTCCGTCGGGACGATCTCCTATCTTGCTTCCTATAATGACAGCACCACCCTCGACTCCCCCGTCATCGGCACCCAGACATTCCAAACCGGCGCGATCGGCAACAAGGGTCTCATCATCAAGGGGGCCTCCGGTCAAAGCGCCAATCTCCAGGAGTGGCAGAATAATAGCGGCACAACCGTGGCATCGGTTTCACCGGCCGGGGTAGTTACCGGCAACGGCTCGGGCCTGACCAATGTGGCCGCCGAGACGGCCACAACCGTCACCAACGGCGTTTATACGACCGGCACCTATGACAACCCGGCCTGGATCACGTCGCTGGCGGCCAGCAAGATAAGCGGGACGATTGCTGCCGCGACCATCCCCGACGGAGCAGTCACCGATATCAAGATCAGCGGGCCGATCAGCGACAACAAACTGACCGCCAACATGGCACGCCTCAACGCACCCCAGACATTCAGCGCCAGTCAAACATTCAGCAACGGTGCAAACTTCCCAGTCGCCCCGAGTTTCACCATGGTCTCCGGCGTCCCTTTCAACGTTTCATCAACCTATACGGTGCCAAACCTCAATGCCGACTACCTCGATGGTCTGCACGGTGCATATTTCCTGAATGCCGACAATCTCTCCTCTGGTACTCTACCACCGGCAAGACTTTCCGGCAGTTACAGCGGTATTACCACGGTAGGCACCCTGTCATCACTGGCAGTGACGGGCAATGCCAGTATTGGCGGCACATTGAGTTTTACATCACCCAAGACGGCCTATTACACTGTTTCGGCACCAGCCTTCACGCCGATCAAATCATCCGTCACATATGACACGAATTGGTCGGGTGGTAATGACCGTTATCTGACCAGTCCGACCGGAACATCCCAGTATCTGAACGCCAGCGCCAGCCTGCCCCATGGCGCAGTGGTGCAGAACGTCAGTTGCCGGGTCAACGATGCAAGTGCAGCCTATGAAGTTACTATCGGTCTGCTGAATTCTACAAATAACACCTGGGTATGCGGACCAACAACATCCAGCGGCTCATCGGGAATACGAAATGTGACGACCGGTACATGTAACGGTTCTTCTACGATTGACAATATCAACAGCAGCTATATGCTGAGAGTGACCAATGACCCCACCTGCGGTTCGGCATGTTCGATCTATTCCTGCACGGCGACCTACACAGTCACAAGTTTGCCCTGATTGAGAACAGATCTGTTTTTGATCAATGAAACGCGCTGATAAGAGGAGAACGACCATGAGACCTACTGTACGTCTTACATATCTGGCCCTGTTGGCAGCCATGACGCTACAGGTTGGACCGGCGCTGGCCGCCTACTCCCAGCCGGCCTCGACCTTTTCGGCCGGCGGTGGTGAATCTTCATCAACGCACTACACCAACCTGGGCGTCATCGGCCAACCGGCGATTGTCGGCAGCTCCTCCAGCGCCGGCTACAGCGCCAACCACGGCTTCCTGCCGGTGCTGGGTGATGGTTTCAAGATTCTCTACCCGGTGATTACGGCCACGCCGGGCACGCTGACGTTCTCGGTTATGGCAACCACATCAGGCGACCAGCCGCTGGCCATCAGCAACAGCGGCGGCAGCACCTTGAACTGGACCGTGACCAAGGTTGCCGCCGATCCCGGCAATATCTTCAGTTTCACCCCCGCCAGCGGCAGTAACGCCGGCACCGTCACCGTCACCGCCAATGCCGGCAGCCTGACACCCGGCAGCTACAGCAACTCCCTGAGCATCAGCGGCGCCGGCATCAGCCAGACCGCCCTGGTACAACTGGACCTGACCGTCACACCCCTGATGTACACTCTGGCGGTGACGCTCAAACTGGCTACACCCGGCAAAGGTGGCGGCACCGTGACCAGCACCGTACCGGACTCGCGCCTGAGTTGCCAACGCACGGGAGGGGCAAGCGATGTCACCTGCCAAGCCGACTTTCTGCCCGGCAGCACCGTCACCCTGCACCAGACCCCGGACAGCAACACAACCATGGCCACCTGGGGCGCGCCCGGTTGCGGCAGTAATCCCAATTGCCAGATCGTACTCAGCTCAAGCCAGGGGACGGATGTCACCTTCCCCTACTCATTCATGGCCAAGGTCCTTTCCAACAGCTACATCTCCGATTCGATCCTCTTAGCCTACAGCAACGCCGCTACCAGCGACACCATCAATGCCCGGGCCGTGACCTTCGTCGAGGGAACACCAGGTTCGTTGATCACACTCAACGGCGGCAAAACCATCAACCTGGCCGGTGGTCTGGATGCCTACTATCTTCCAACGGGTGGCTATTCGACTATTCAGAATGTGGTCAAGGTCAGAAGCGGCAGGTTGAACATCCGGGGAGGAGTGAAAGTACATCCCTGACCATGAAAACCGGTAAAGGGGTGTGGCAATAAAAAAAGGCCCGTGTCGCCACGGGCCTTTTTCATTGCTTGATCTGCATCAATGCTATCCTGTTAAACAGGATTAGGCATGGATAGCGCTTACGGGACAGGTATCCACGCATGCGCCGCAGTCGATGCAGGTATCTGCGTCGATGGCGCGTTTGCCAGCCTGTTCGCTGATAGCGTTAACAGGACAGGAGTCCTCACATGCTGCGCAGTTGGTGCAATCGTCGGTAATCGTATGAGCCACGGTTGTTCCTCCTTCTAAAATTGTTTTCCCTTGTCGGAAATGTGTTCAATCTAGCATACCCATTTTCTAAATGTCCAGCAAAGAATGCACCCCGACTGTGCCGCAAAAAGATACAAAATATGTTGAATTCGGAGAGGCAGTCATGTATATATCAAAAACAGTTTTATTTCAGCCCTTTGTTTTAGCTATAGTGTTTCTTTTTTATTGAAATTATAAATAAATCTCTGTTTATTCAAGGGAGGCAACCATGATCATAATGGCGCTAAACTGCGGCAGTTCTTCGGTAAAATACCAGCTTTTTGACTGGGATAAAAAAGAGGTTGTCGCCAAAGGTATGGTCGAACGTGTCATTATCGGCGATTCCTTCATCATGCACGAAGTTCCGGGACGCGAAACCTACCATCACGAGCAGGATTGCGAAAACCATCAGGCCGCCATCGACCTGTTGATCAGAACTGTCACCGATCCGGTTCACGGCGTACTCAAAAGCGTGGACGAGATCTCCGCTGTCGGCCATCGCGTGGTGCATGGCGGTGAAAAGTTCACCTGTTCGGTCATGATCGACGAGAATGTTCTGGATGCCGTCAAAGAGGTCCAACACCTGGCACCGCTGCACAACCCGCCCAACATCGAAGGGATCGAAGCGGCCCAAACCCTCATGCCGACCATTCCCCACGTGGCCATCTTCGACACCGCCTTTCACCAGACCATGCCCGAGCAGGCCTACATCTACCCCCTGCCCTACGAATGGTACGAGAAGCATCAGGTGCGGCGCTACGGCTTCCATGGCACATCGCACCTGTACGTCTCCAAACGTGCCGCGGTGCTGCTCGGCAAAAACCCCGCCGACTGTAACATCGTCACCATGCACATCGGTAACGGCGTTTCCCACTGCGCCATAAAAAACGGCATCTCGGTGGATACGACCATGGGACTGACCCCGCTGGAGGGAGCCGTCATGGGTACCCGTTGCGGCGACATCGACCCGGCCATCCCGGCCTTCATGATGCAGAAGGAAAACCTCTCCGCCAAGGAGATCGACAGCATCCTCAACAAGAAGAGCGGCGTCATGGGCATCACCGGCCGTTTTACCGACCGTCGTGACGTGATCGAAAACGCCAACGCCGGCGACCGACGCTGCCAATTGTCGCTGGATATCGAAGCCTATCGTCTGAAGAAATATATCGGCGCCTTCATGGCCGCCGTGGGCAAACTGGATGCGGTGGTCTTCACCGCCGGCGTCGGCGAGATGGGCGCCCTAATTCGCGAGAAGGCCATCGAGGGGCTGGAGCACATCGGCATCCACCTGGACAAGGAACGCAACAAGAGCGCCATGACCCGCAAGCGCGAGACCCTGATCACCACTGACGACTCGCCGGTCAAGGTCTTTGTCATCCCCACCGACGAGGAACTGGTCTTCACCGAGGATGTGGTCGCGATCCTCAACGGCACCTACACCGACCACATGCACTTCCAATATTCGTTTGCCAAGGCGGACTTCGTTCGCAGCTAGCCGAACATCGGCTCAGACAGCATGAAAAAAGCCGTCCGAATTTTCGGGCGGCTTTTTTTATCCTTAAAACGACAGTTACTCACGCGGAGACGCGGAGTTCGCGGAGAAATGCAATTACGTTACGTCAATTGATACTCATACCAAACCGGTAATGCTCGTTTCGATGTAATTACTTGATTTTGCTCCGCGTTCTCCGCGTCTCCGCGTGCAAGTAATTTTTCCAGGTTTATATGACTGCATTTTTTGCTTTTCTCAAAAGGTCTTGCTGATCTCCCGCACTACCGAGGTGGCGTAACTCCCCTTGGGCAGAGTAAATTCCAGCTGTAGGCCTTCATCGACCACCCGGCAGCCGGCATCCTCCAGCGGAACACGCAGCGGCCGGCGTTCCCCCTCCAGACAGCAAGCATGCCCCGCTCTGAAATCATCCAAGCTGAGACCTTCGTCGGCCAGAATCTGCTCTTCCAGGGCCAAGACCGCCCCGGCCGGCTGTTTCATCCGGCTGCCGAACATCGGTCCGCTGGCGGAGATCTCAAAATTAGCCGCCCGGGGCGCTTCCAGGTCAACGTCTTCGACCAGAAAACAGGCGCCGTTGACATGTTTCCAGGCCAGATCACCCACCATGATTTGATCGATGGCAACCAGGCGCTGTGCCACGACCTTATCGAACAGACAGGACTGGAAGGCCGACAGATAGAGCTTCCTCAGCCGGGGGTGAACCACCGCAAAGGCCTTGTCCCAGGCATCCGGCCGCGCAACCAGACGCTGCAGCAGATCCCGTTCCGTACGGCAATGACGCGGCATGCACCGCAAAGCCTCCTCCAAGTCGCCCCGCTGATAGGCTGCTATGGCGCTGCTCCACTCCCCATCGCGCACGGCATCCGCTTCGCCGATCAGGCAATCCACCGCAGTGCGCCAGTCGTTGCGCAGCAGGGCCGCGCCAATCAGGTGGGAATTTCCCTGGGCGCCGTAACGCTGATAGCCGAAGTAGTTGGGAACCCCGCGTTGCCGCAGGATTTGCAGGATGGCGGCGGCCGATTCGGCCGCATGGGCAGCGACACCCCGCAGAGTAATCTGAAAGCGATTCCCCTTGAGATGCCCCGGCTTGAGCTTATTGGTATGGCGCGCAACGGAAAGGAGCCTAATCCCCTCCAGCTGTAACGCGAGGGCCGCCTCGGGTTTGACGCCCTGCAGCGAGATCGTCTGCCGGGTAACGCCGACGGCATCCTTCATGCCGGCATAGCCCACATCGCGGTCGGAGACCTTCAATTTCCCCGCGATGCGGCGGATGGCCTCCAAGGTGGTTAGCCCCCGTTTTTCGATCGTCAGGTAGAGGTGTTCACCCGATCCGCAGGGCAGGTAGGCCGGGATCTCGCTGACGATGAAATCGTCGGCAGACTCCTTGATGGCACCGCCGCTGCCGGGAATCTCCGCAGTCAGGTAGGGGTGCATGGTGGGGCGGTTCTCATCACGGCTCGTCACCCCAGCATCCCGCTTTGGCGCAACGCCTCGTAGAGCACGATACCGGCGGATGTGGAGAGATTGAGACTGCGCACCTTTTCGGCCGGCATGGGGATGGTGATCGAGGTGTCCAGGTTGGCCTCCAGCAGCTCGGCCGGCAAGCCTTTGGTCTCCTTGCCGAAGACGATGAAATCCCCCGGCCTGAATCCGACCTCCAGGTAGCTGCGGGCGACCTTGGTGCTCAAGTAGAAATAGCGGCCATCCGGGTAATGCGCCTGGAGCGCCTCCAGGTCCGGCCAATAGTGGAGATCGACGAACTCCCAGTAGTCGAGTCCGGCCCGCTTCAGATAGCGGTCATCGGTGGAGAAGCCCAGCTTGCCCACCAGGTGCAGACGGCTGCCGGTAGCGGCGCAGAGACGGGCGATATTGCCGGTGTTGGGAGGGATTTCCGGTTCAATGAGTACGATGTTGAATGGTTGCATAAGAGAGACTGTATACCACCAAATCCGTCTGCCATGCTTGCATTTTTTTTAAGGCGGGACTATTATTCCGGCTTTACCGCAGAGCATATGACGTCTTTACCCCATAAACAGTAAGGAGCTGCAATGAAGATTATCGTAACTGATGAAGTATCGGCGGAGGGGCTGGCCCTTTTAACACAGGAACCGCGCATCCAGCTGGATGTGAAACTCGGCTTGAAAAAAGAGGAGCTGCTGGCCGTCATCGGCGAGTACGACGTCATCATCACCCGTAGCGGGACGACGGTCGACAAACCCCTATTGGACGCCGGCACCCGTCTCAAGATGATTGCCCGGGCCGGCGTCGGCATCGACAACGTGGACGTGGACTATGCCAGCTCCAAAGGGGTGATCGTGGTCAACGCCCCCTTCGGCAACACCAACAGTGCCGCCGAACACACCATGGCCATGCTGCTTTCCTTCTGCCGCAATGTTACGACCGCCAACAACAGCCTGAAAGCCGGCGAATGGAAACGCGCCCCCTTTACCGGACATGAATTGAAGGGCAAGACTGCCGGCGTGATCGGGATCGGCAAGGTCGGCGGCCGCGTTGCCACGCGCCTGAAGGCCTTTGAATGCGAGGTCCTGGCCTGCGACCCCTATATCGGCGTCAAACGTGCTCACGACCTGGGTGTCAAGCTGGTCTCCCACGACGAGATCTACAAGCACTGCGACATCATCACCGTCCACACGCCACTCACGGAAGAGACCAAGGGCATGATCGGACCGCGCGAGTTCGGCCTGATGAAGAGCGGCGTGATCGTCCTCAATGTGGCCCGCGGCGGCATCATTGAGGAGCAGGCCATGCTGGACAACCTCAATTCCGGCAAGGTCGTCGGGGGCGCCTTCGACGTCTGGAGCGCGGAACCGCCCGCATCCGAGACCCTCAAGCAGCTGATCGCCCACAAGAACATGGTGGTCACGCCCCATCTGGGCGCCAACACCTTCGAGGCCCAGGTCAATGTGGCCATCGACGTATCCAAGGAGATCATCAACTTCCTCGATGACCAGCCTCTGGAGAATGCCGTCAATATCCCGCGCTTCGACCTGGCCCTGATGGACCAGATGCGCCCCTTCCTGAAGCTGATGAGTGTCCTGTGCGACTTCGGCATCCAGCTTTTGGACAGCAATCCCGAGAAGCTGACCTTCTCCTATGCCGGCAACATCGCCCACTACGACTGCACCCCCCTGACCGTCTGCGGTCTGTCGACCATGCTCAACCGCATGGTCGATCAGGATGTCAACATGGTCAATGCCTCCCTGATCGCCGAGCAGATGGGGATCGTGGTGGAGGAAACCAAATCGACCCACGCCGATGCCTTTTCCAATGTGCTCACGCTGATCGCGGAAGGTGGCGGCAAGCGGCGCACCATCTCCGGTGCCCTTTTCGAAGGCGCTCCGCGCATCGTCAAATTGCGCGACTACACCATGGATTTCGCCCCCAATGAGCATATGCTCTTGTTGAACTATGCCGACCGTCCCGGCATGATCGGCAAGATCGGCACCATCATGGGACAACACGAGATCAACATCGCCTCCATGAACCTGGGACGCAGCGAGAAAAAGGGCGAGGCCATGGTGATCCTCTCCCTGGACTCCGCCATCCCGCAGCATGTCATGGGCGAGATCCAGGCCGCTACTGAGGCCAGCTTCATCAAGGCCCTGCACATGCAGGCCGGTTCCTGCAGCCGCAGTTGCTCCTGCGGCGCCTGACCAAGCTGATTCCCCTGCCACCGCGTTACAGGTCGTAGTTCGGGGCCTGTGACGCGGCCAAAGAGACCCTATGCAATTTCCCCAGTTTGATCCCGTATTTTTGCGCATCGGCCCGCTCCAGTTCCGCTGGTACGGGCTGATGTACGTTCTGGCCTTTATTGCCACCTACCTGATCATCCGCTCCGAGAGCCGTCGCAAACAGCTGCCCCTCACGCTCGACGATGTGGCCGACCTGGTCTTTTATGGCGCCCTGGGTGTGGTACTGGGCGGGCGGCTCGGTTATATCCTCTTCTACAAGTTCTCCTTCTACCTTGCGCACCCCTTACAGATTTTTGCCGTCTGGGAGGGGGGCATGTCCTTCCACGGCGGATTTCTGGGTGTGGTCACCGCCTTTTTCATCTTCAGCCGCCGCAAGCAGATCCCTTTTTTCACGCTAGGCGACATGGCGGCGCTCTGCGCGCCGGTGGGACTGGGTCTGGGGCGCATCGGCAACTTCATCAACGGCGAACTGTACGGCCGACCGACCGACGTCCCCTGGGGCATGGTCTTTCCGGGGGGCGGCACTCTACCGCGTCACCCGTCCCAGCTCTACGAGGCCTTCCTGGAGCGGCTGCTGCTGTTTATTATTGTTCGGACCGTATCCCGCACATCATCGACCACCGGTGTGGCCTGCTGGACATTTATTGCCGGTTATGGTCTGTTCCGTTTCATCGTCGAGTTTTTCCGCCAACCCGATGACTACCTCGGTTTTATGATCGCATTTTTTTCCATGGGACAACTGCTGAGCCTGCCCATGTTCCTGCTGGGCAGTTTCATGGCCTTCAGGCTTTACCGCGCACCCCGGCATTGAGAGGACACCCTGAAACCATTCGTCTTTGAACGCACGCAAATCCTTCCCACGACCCTCGAAGAGGCCTGGGGCTTCTTTTCCGATCCGGCCAACCTGGCGCGGATCACGCCGCCGGCCATGGACTTTTGCCTCACGTCCGCTCCCCAGGCGACGACCTACGCCGGCCAGATCATTACCTACACCGTACGACCGCTCTTGGGCATCAGCATGGCCTGGACAACCGAGATCACCCACGTCTCGCGCCCGGATTTCTTTGTTGACGAGCAGCGTTTCGGGCCGTATCGTTTCTGGCATCATCAGCACTTTTTTCAACAGGTGGAGGGAGGCGTGGAAATCCGGGATCTGGTACACTACCTCCTGGCCCACGATCAACTGGCCTGGCTGGTAAACCGCCTGGTCGTCGCCCCGCGCCTGAAAAGGATCTTTGATTACCGCCACACGGCGTTGCAGCGTATTTTCACCGAACAGATCCCGTGACACGAGGTTCCCCATGAGAAGACTTGCAATCCTGACCAGCGGCGGCGACTGTTCCGGCATGAACGCCGCAATCCGGGCGGCGGCCCGCACCGCCGTCGCCAATGACATTGAAATGATCGGCTACCACAAGGGTTTTGCCGGCCTGTTGAAGAACGATTTTCAGGTACTGGATACCCGGGCGGTCTCCGGTGTACTGCAGCGGGGGGGCACCTTTCTTCAATCGGCCCGTTCCCTGGAGTTTCGCACCGAAGAGGGGCGCAAAAAGGCCCTGGACAACCTGCTCAAGGAGCGCGTGGAAGGGCTGATCGTGATTGGCGGCGACGGATCGCTGAACGGTGCACTGGCCCTGGACAGGCTGGGTTTTCCGGTGATCGGCATCCCGGCCAGCATCGACAACGATATCCCCTATACGGACATGGCCCTGGGCGTTGATACGGCGCTCAACAACATCACCTATGCCGTGGACTGCATCAAGGACACCGCCAGTTCCCATGACCGGGCCTTCATTGTCGAGGTCATGGGACGTAACTCGGGCTATCTGGCCTCGACCGCGGCCATTGCCACCGGGGCCGAGTTCGCCATCGTGCCCGAGGTGGAATTCGATTTGTCCGAGATGTGTCTCCAGCTGCGGCGACGCTATGAAGAGGGGCGCACCAACGCCCTGATCATACTGGCCGAAGGGGTCGGCAACGCCCAGTCGATTGCCGACGGCATCAAGGACACCGTCGGCTTTGAAACACGGGTGACCGTCCTGGGGCACTACCAACGCGGCGGAGCGCCCTCGGTCTTCGATCGGCTGCTGGGGAGCCGCTTCGGCCGCAAATCGGTCGAGCTCTTGTTGAACGGCACCAAGGGGGTCATGGTCGGACTGTCGGCCTCCTCCCTGACAACCACGCTGTTGGAGATGGTGGCCAACGGCGGGCAGAAGAAACTCAACGAAGATCTGCTGCGCATGGCCGATATCCTGGGCATCTGATGAGAATCAACCACAGATTCCTGAAAAAACGTTCGGTCAAGGCCGGCCTGCCACCCGGCAGCCTGGTCCACATCGGCGAGACCCCGACGGAAGCGGTATCAATCGACCTGATCGCCTACGCCCCGGACTCTTTCGAGGAACAGCGCTTTCAGGCGGTTGACGACTGCCTGCCCCAGCTGGAGCACCCAGGCATCACCTGGGTGAATGTGGAGGGTGTCCACGATGTTGAACTCATCCGCCATCTGGGGGAACGATTTGCGCTGCACCCCCTGGTGCTGGAGGATATCGTCAACACCGTCCAGCGCCCCAAGATCGAGGAGTACGACGACTATCTGTTCATCGTGCTGCGCATGTTGCGACCAACGGGCGGGGGCGAGTTCAGCTCCGAACAGCTCAGCCTGGTACTGGGTGCCAACCACATCTTCACCTTTCAGGAGGGGATCCAAGGCGATGTATTTGATACGTTGCGGGAACGTATCCGTAACGGCAAGGGCAAGATCAGGGGCATGGGCGCCGACTATCTGGCCTACGCCCTGATCGATGCCATCGTCGACAGCTACTTCAGCGTGCTGGAAGAGCTGGGCGAGCGGATCGTCAACCTGGAGGGGGACCTGGCGCTTTCCCCCGACAAGGCCACCCTGATAGAGATCAATGACATCAAGAAGGAGATCATCTTCCTGCGCAAGGCCGTCTGGCCGCTCCGCGAGGCGATTTCTTTTCTGGAGCGGGGCGACAGCCACCTGCTTACCCCGGCCACACGGCTCTATTTTCGCGACGTCTACGACCATACCGTCCAGGTCATCGATACCGTGGAAACCTACCGTGACCTGCTCTCCGGGATGCTGGACCTGTACCTTTCCAGCATCAGTAACCGCATCAACGAGGTCATGAAGTTTCTGACCGTCATCGGCACCATCTTCATGCCGCTGACCTTCCTGGTCGGCGTGTATGGCATGAACTTCAAGCACATGCCGGAACTGGAGTGGCATAACGGCTACTTCCTGCTCTGGGGGTTCATGATCCTGCTCTCCATGGCAATGATCATCTATTTCAGGAGGAAGCGGTGGCTCTAACCGCACATAACCCATGACACGACTGTTACTTACCTGGGTACTGAACGCCTTTGCCCTGTTTTTCGTGATGAAGCTGGTGCCGGGCATCCAGATCGATCGTTTCGGCGATCTGTTGCTGGCAACCGTGGTGCTGGGACTGCTGAATGCCTTCCTCAGACCGCTGGTGATACTGCTGACCCTGCCGGTAACCCTCCTAACCCTGGGGCTGTTCACCCTGGTCATCAACGGCCTGATGTTCTACCTGGCCGCCCATCTGGTGAGCGGTTTTCACGTAGCCGGGTTTGGCGCCGCCTTCCTGGCGGCCCTGCTTTTCAGCTTGTTCAGTTCCATCCTGAACCTGCTCTTTCGGACGAAATCGGCGTAATAGTTCAACCTAAAAAAGGATTTCGGGTCCACGAACTTCACGAAATAACACGAAAATTTAAAGCATGAGAACATCACGGCACCGAACCGGTGAGCCGATGATGTTTCTTACTTGTAGTGGTTTTGTTCGTGATTTTCGTGTATTTCGTGGACAACCGCTTTTTATAGGTTCAAACAACTGCGAGGGGGCTGCATATGACCATCACTTCACTATTTCGTCGGCTGATTATCCCGTCCGCGTGCCTGGCCCAGCTCTGCCTCGGCGGGTGTGCCGTCATTGACCAGAAGATCGGGCTCAACTATGCCAGCCCGGAGCAGGCGCTCGTCAAACACACGGGTGACATAACCGTTATTCGTGTCGATCCCAAGGATGCATCAAAAAACAGCCGGGGTGAGTGGATCATCGGCTCGCTGAACAATGCCAACGGCGTCCACCAGGCGGACCTGCTGGCCGATCGCAGCACCGCGGAATGGATCAGCGACGCGCTACTCCTTGAGCTGCGACAGGCCGGCTATACCGCCAACTATGCCGATTCACTTTCCGCCACCACGGCACACGCCCTGGCCATCACGGAGATCCATGTCGTTTTGGCGATCGACAAGGGTGTCGTCAGCACGGACACCCGACAGGAACTCAAATTCAACGTCGAAGTATTCCGCAACAGTGACAAGCTCAAGACCTTCAGCGTTGCCGCCCGTGACAACCGCACCCTGCCGTTTAACGCTTCCCGGGCGGATCAGGAAGGGATCATGCTCAAATCCCTGCAGGATGCCATGCGCCAGATTGTCCCGGACATCATCGCCCTGATCGACAAGAAGTGACGACCACCCACGACCTGCAGACCCGCATCACCGGTGCCATCCGTACGCAGCAGCTTTTCAGGCCGGGTGATACGCTGATTATCGGCCTGTCCGGCGGGGCCGATTCATGCGCCCTGCTCGACCTGTTGGCCAACCTGCCCGCCTTCCCGCTGCGCCTGATCGTCGCCCACCTCAACCATACCCTGCGGGGCTCAGCTTCCGATGAGGACGAAGAGTTTTGCCGGGATCTGGCCGCCCACTACCAGATCCCCTTCGAGGCACGACGCGTGGATGTGAAAGCCCTGGCCGCCAAAGAGTCTCTCAATCTGGAAGACGCCGGCCGGCGGGCGCGGATCGCCTTTTTCGATGAGCTGCGCGACAGATGGCAGGCCGTTGCCGTGGTCCTGGCGCATCACGCCGACGACCAGGCCGAAACACTCCTCATGCGCCTGCTGCGCGGCTCGGGCATGAGCGGACTGGTTGGCATGCCCTGGCGAAACGGGCGCAATTACGTCCGCCCCCTGCTGGAGATCAGCCGTAGCGAGATCGAAGCCTATCTGTCCGAACGGCAGCTGAACTGGCGTGAAGACGCCAGCAACCGCGACACCAGCTTTCTGCGCAACCGTATCCGCCACGAACTGTTGCCGCGTCTGGAACAGTACAATCCGGCTGTCCGGCAGACCCTGACCACGACGGCCAGTATTCTTTACGAAGAGGATCGGCTGTTGCATGCGCTGACGCTGGAGACTGCCGGCCGGATCTGTCATTTCACGGACAACAGCGCCGAGTGCCCCATACCACTTCTGAATGCCCAGCCCCTGGCGCTGCAACGGCGCATCATCCGCCTGATGCTGTCGCGTCTGGCCGGCAACTTGGAGCAGATTACGCACCGACACCTGGAATATATCCTGCGCATGGGCACGGCAACGCGCCCCAACCTGCGCATCGACCTCCCCCGCGCCCTTGTGGCGCTGAAAGAATACGACCGGCTGGTGATTACGACCGCCGATCAACCTGGCAGCGAAACAAGAGAAATCGTCGTCCCCGGTCCGGGCAAATACCGCTTGCCGGACGGCGCCGAGATGGTGATTGAATTCGCGACCCGGCCCTTCAAAACAGGCACAGAAGCGCGGAGCGCCTACTTTGACCTTGAACGGGCGCCCTTCCCCTGGCTGATACGCACCTTCCGGCCCGGTGACCGCATCCAGCCGCTGGGCATGAGCGGCAGGAAAAAGGTCAAGGACCTCTTTATCGACGAAAAGATCCCCCGTGCCCGGCGGGCCTCGACTCAGCTCGTCTTCAGCGGCGATGAACTGATCTGGGTGGCGGGTCTGCGCACCTCGCAGCTGAGCCGGGTGGATACGGACTCGACCCGGGTCGTGAAAGCTGTTTTTTAGCGGGGCCGGTGCCGTCAATTGACTTGAATATCAACAGCCGATATGGTAATTTATTAAAATTTTTAGCCATGATTCGCACAATCCGACGGGGGTACACGTGAACCAGTTTTACAAAAATCTGTCTCTCTGGCTGGTCATCAGCCTGATGATGATCCTGCTCTTCAACATGTTCAACAAACCGCGCCCGGCAGCCGATAAAATCAGCTACAGCGATTTCATCGCGCAGGTCGAGGCCGGCAAGATCACTGCCGTCACCATCCAGGGCAACGATGTCTATGGCAAGTACGAGGGCAAGGACGGCAAGGAATTCCGTACCTACAAGCCCAACTCCGATGCCGACCTGACCCAGACGCTGCTGGACAAGAAGGTCACCATCCAGGCCAAACCGGAGGAGGAGAAGTTCTCCTGGTTCTCGATCTTCATCTCCTGGTTTCCGCTGATTCTGCTGGTGGGGGTCTGGATCTTCTTCATGCGCCAGATGCAGGTCGGCGGCGGCAAGGCCATGTCCTTCGGTAAGAGCCGCGCCAAACTGCTGACCGAGGCCCAGGGCAAGATCACCTTTGAGGATGTGGCCGGGATCGAAGAGGCCAAGGAAGAGCTGAACGAAATCATCTCCTTCCTCAAGGACCCCAAGAAGTTTACCAAGCTGGGGGGCAGAATACCGAAAGGTGTGCTCCTGATGGGACCTCCGGGCACCGGCAAGACCCTGCTGGCCCGGGCCATTGCCGGCGAGGCCGGAGTACCGTTTTTCTCCATCTCCGGTTCCGACTTTGTCGAGATGTTCGTCGGTGTCGGCGCCAGCCGCGTCCGCGATCTGTTTCTGCAAGGCAAGAAGAGCGCCCCCTGCATCATCTTCATCGACGAGATCGACGCTGTCGGACGCCACCGCGGCGCGGGTCTGGGGGGCGGACACGACGAGCGTGAACAGACCCTCAACCAGCTGTTGGTGGAGATGGACGGTTTCGAGTCCAACGAGGGGGTCATCCTGATCGCCGCCACCAACCGTCCCGACGTGCTTGACCCGGCCCTCTTGCGTCCCGGCCGTTTCGATCGCCAGGTGGTGGTCCCCCGTCCGGATGTCAAGGGGCGCGAGATGATTCTCAAGGTACACGCCAAGAAAGTGCCGCTTTCGGCGGATGTGGATCTGGAGGTCATCGCCCGCGGTACCCCCGGTTTCTCCGGCGCGGACCTGGCCAATGTGGTCAACGAAGCGGCCCTGTTGGCGGCCCGCGAGGACAAGACCCTGGTGGAGTCGATCGATTTCGACAACGCCAAGGACAAGGTTCTGATGGGCGTGGAGCGCCGCAGCATGGTCATCTCCGACGAGGAGAAGAAGAGCACCGCCTACCATGAGGCCGGCCATACCCTGGTCGCCCGCATGATCCCCGGCACCGACCCGGTCCACAAGGTCTCGATCATCCCCCGTGGCCGCGCCCTGGGCGTGACCATGCAACTGCCCATTGAAGACAAACACAGCTACTCCCGCGAGGCCCTCTTGGCTCGCATCACCGTGCTGATGGGCGGTCGCGCCGCCGAAGACCTGATCTTCCATACCTTCACCACCGGCGCCGGCAACGACATCGAGCAGGCCACGGAGATGGCCCGCAAGATGGTCTGCGAATGGGGCATGAGCGACAAGATGGGCCCGCTCTCCTTCGGCAAGAAGGATGAACAGATCTTCCTGGGACGCGAGATGGCCACCCACAAGAACTACAGCGAGGCCACAGCTGTGGAGATCGACACCGAGATCAGAAGCATCGTCGACGACAGCTACACACGCGCCCTGACCCTGCTCAGGGACAACATCCAGAACCTGCACAACCTTTCCGAATGCCTGATCGAGAAAGAAAACCTGACCGGCGCCGAAGTGGACGAGATCATTGCCGCCGGCTCACCGATCTATGGCCACAAGGCCGAAGAGCAGACGCCGGAGAACAACGCCGACAGCCAGGCCTGAGATGAGCGCTTTCCCCGCCAGAGTGCTGCAGATCGACACCCCCAGTGACGCGGAACGTGAGCTGCGCGTGATTGGGGTCGATCCCGTCGGCATCGCCATGATGGCCGGCAAGATGCAGAGCCGTTGCGTAAAACTGACCGGCTTGCTCTGCCGCCAGGCCAACATCCTCAAACAGGAGATGCTGGCCCTGGGGGGCGACGCGGCCGTGGCGCGGGGGACGGTGGCCTGCAGCATCGATCACACCGACGTGATCCTGATCGGCACCGAAAAACAGCTCCAGACATTGTGCGGCAAACTCGCCCCGCAACCGTTTCAACTGCCGGCCCTGGCCGGGGAGCTGAAACGGGTGTTGCAGCTGGCCTCGCAACCACCACGTTCTTGGAGAACCAGTCAGCGGGAACTATCCCTGGATCGCCCGCTGATCATGGGCATCCTCAATGTTACGCCCGACTCCTTCTCCGACGGCGGCCACTACCGTGACCCGGCTCGCGCCCTTGAACGGGCTCTGGAAATGGTTGCCGAAGGCGCGGATATCATCGACATCGGCGGCGAAAGCACCCGTCCCGGGGCAGCGACCGTATCGGCGGAAGACGAACTGCAGCGGGTTCTACCCGTCATCAGCGCCCTTTCCGGCAAAATTTCCCTCCCCATCTCCGTCGACACCTGGAAAAGCACCGTGGCCCAGGCGGCCATGGAGGCCGGCGCCGAGATCATCAACGATATCAGCGGACTGACCTTCGATCCGCAGATGGCGGGAGTCGCCGCCCGCTCAGGCGCCGGGGTGGTCCTCATGCATACCCGCGGGGCGCCGCAGACCATGCAACAGGACACCGACTACAGCGACCTGCTGGGCGAGATTATTCTATCCCTGAGACAATCGCTGGCCATGGCCGGCCAGGCCGGCATCGAGCAGGAACGGGTCGCGCTTGACCCGGGCATCGGCTTCGCTAAAACGGCCGCTCACAACCTGGAAATCCTGCGGCGACTCAGCGAATTTTCGAGCATCGGATTGCCCCTTTTGGTGGGCAGTTCGCGCAAGTCGTTCATCGGCAGGACCCTCAAGCGGGAGACCGGTCAGCGCGTCTTCGGCACGGCCGCCACGGTCGCCCTGGCTGTCCAGGGGGGTGCCCATATCCTGCGGGTACACGATGTGCGCGAGATGCGCGATGTGGCCGACATGGCCCACGCAATCACCAACGGTTGCAGAAGCGAGTCCACCTAAACACGAGAGTCCCGGCCTATGAACATTGTGGCGGCATTGACAGAGACGTCGGATACGCTGCTGATGACAGCACTGGTGGTTGCCTGCGCGGTTGTCATCAGGCGTGACGTCGCCATGCGGCTGCTGACCTGCATGGCCTGCCTTTCGCTTTTGTCCTTGTCCGCCCGTCTGACCGGTTTATCCGCACTGATCCGCATCTTCGACACCCTGACCGCCTCCGCCCCGGTCATTCTGGCGGTCATCTTCCAGACCGACCTGAGACGGACCCTGCTGGCCCTCGGCAAACGCTCCGCGCCGACCTCCGAACTGGGCGAAGATCTGGAAACGACTGAAGAGCTGCTCAAGGCATTGCGGGAGATGGCCGAAAAACAGATCGGCGCGCTGATCGTGCTTGTCCGCCAGACCTCTCTTGAACACCTGATCCATGTCGGTACGGAGATTGACGCCAAGGTCACCAGCGAACTGCTCAACTCGATCTTTCTGCCCTATTCACCGATTCACGATGGCGCCGTGATCATTGAAAAAGGGAAGCTGACCAAGGCCGGCTGCCTGCTGCCCCTTTCCCAGAACCCGGATATTGCCAAGAGTTTCGGCACACGCCATCGCGCAGCCCTGGGGCTATCGGAACTCTCCGACTGCCACGTGGTGGTAGTTTCCGAGGAGACCGGCAAGGTCTCGGTTGTTCATGACGCCAAGATCACCTATGATGTGGATCACGCCGAGTTGCGCCGCATATTGAAAAAAGCCCTGAGTATCAAGCGTCAGAGCTGAATTTTCCCATGACTACATATTGATTGTTTATCAGGATCAGGAGGTACAATGAAAAAACTGTTCGGAACCGATGGGGTGCGTGGTGTCGCCAATGTGCACCCGATGACGACCGAAATGGCCATGCAGCTTGGTCGAGCCGCGGCCTATATCTTCAAGAGCAGCAGCAAACGTCGTCATCGTATCGTCATCGGCAAAGATACGCGCCTCTCCGGCTACATGCTGGAGAATGCCCTGCTGGCGGGGATCTGCTCCATGGGGGTGGATGTGCTGGTAGTCGGCCCCTTGCCGACACCGGGCATCGCCAATATCACCTCCTCCATGCGCGCCGACGCCGGGGTGGTCATCTCGGCCTCCCACAACCCCTTTCAGGATAACGGCATCAAGTTTTTCTCCGCCGATGGTTTCAAGCTGCCCGACGAGATCGAGTTGAAGATCGAGAAACTGATCGAATCCAAACAGATCGACACCCTGCGCCCCACCGCCACCGAGGTCGGCAAGGCCTTCCGTATCGATGACGCCGCCGGGCGCTACATCGTCTTCCTCAAAAACACCTTTCCCCAGGAGCTGGACCTTTCCGGGATGAAGATCGTCCTGGACTGCGCCAACGGTGCGGCCTACAAGGTGGCGCCGGCGGTCTTCGAGGAGCTGGGAGCCGAGGTAATTCCGCTGGGGGTCAAGCCCAACGGCACCAACATCAACGCCGGCTGCGGTTCGACCCATCCCGAGGTGATCAGCGAGGCGGTCAAACAGCACCGCGCCGATATCGGCATCGCCCTGGACGGCGACGCCGACCGGGTCATCGTCTGCGATGAGTTCGGCAACGAGGTTGACGGCGATCACATCATGGCCATCTGCGCCACCGATATGCTCAAGCGCAAGATTCTCAAGAAGAAGACCCTGGTGGCCACGGTCATGAGCAACATGGGGCTCGACATCGCCATCCGCAAGGCCGGCGGCAAGATCGTCAAGACCGCTGTCGGGGACCGCTATGTGGTGGAGGAGATGCGCAAGGGGGGCTACAACCTGGGTGGAGAGCAGTCCGGGCACATGATCTTCCTCGATTCCAGCACCACCGGCGACGGCATCCTATCGGCCCTGCAACTGCTGGCGGTCATGCGCCGCGAAGGGAAACCGCTCTCCGAGCTGGCCGAGGTCATGATCGCCCTGCCCCAGGTGCTGGTCAATGCCCGCGTCCGCGAACGAAAGGACATCCTGACCATCCCGGAGATTGCCGCCAAGATCCGCGATGTGGAAGAGCAGCTGGGCAACGAGGGACGCGTACTGATCCGCTATTCGGGTACCGAGCCGCTCCTGCGGGTCATGATCGAAGGACAGGACAAGTACGAGATCACCACCTGGGCCAACGAAATCTGCGACCTGGTGAAAAAGCATATCGGAGAGAAATAATGGCAAAACTGGGACTGAACGTCGATCACATCGCCACCGTGCGCCAGGCACGGGGAGGCATCGAGCCTGACCCGGTTACCGCCGCCGCCATGGGCGAACTGGCCGGTGCCGAGGGGATCACCATCCATCTGCGGGAAGACCGTCGCCATATCCAGGATCGCGACCTGGAGATCCTGCGACGGACCGTCAAGACAAAGCTCAACCTGGAGATGGCCGCCACCCAGGAGATGGTCCGCATCGCCCTGAAGGTCAAGCCGGAACAGGTGACCCTGGTGCCGGAAAAACGCCAGGAGCTGACCACCGAAGGGGGCCTGGACGTCATTGTGCACGCCAAGCTGATCAGCGACGCTGTCAAGCGGTTGCGGGACGGCGGCATTGTCGTCAGCCTGTTCGTCGATCCCAATCAGGAGCAGATCAAGGCGGCCAACAAGACCGGGGCCGACGCGATCGAGATTCACACCGGTGCCTATGCCGAGGCGATCGGCTGGCCGGACCAGGAGCGGGAACTGGAGGCTATCGACACCGCCATCAAGCTGGCCCACAAGGTCGGCCTGGGAGTCAATGCCGGACACGGGCTCAATTATGTCAACATCAAGGCTCTGGCCGCCATCGGCGGCATCCAGGAGTATAATATCGGACACTCCATCATCGCCCGCGCCATGCTGGTCGGCCTCGACCGGGCCGTCAAGGACATGGTCGAACTGATCAAGTACGCATGATAAAGGTCATTGCCGACTTAGCAAAAGCACTTGAGTTTGTCGCCGAACTGAAATGAGCGTTGCAGGCAAAAGAGGAGGTATTCCATGCCATTGACCGTTCATCAGCTGGAAAATGAGATATTTAATCTGGACTTGAATACTCGGGCGCATCTGGCGGAAAAACTGATCCTCAGCATCGACGCGCCAAGTGATGCGGAAAACCTTCAATTGTGGGTAACGGAAGCTGAGCGACGTCTCGCTGACCTCCGTGCCGGAAGATCAAAAGAATATCCGGCAGATGAAGTTTTTCAGAGCCTAAGGGCAGCTCTCGCGTGAGACAGGTTACGTTCCATGAAGATGCCCGGGCGGAGTTGGCCGAGGCATCTCACTATTACGAAGATCGGGTTCCCGGTCTCGGGCAGGCACTGATCGACGACGTGGAAAATGGGGTCCGTGAGATCCTTGAGCATCCGAATGCCTGTGAACGTGTCTCAAAAAGCCTGCGTCGTAAGCTGTTAAACCGTTTTCCTTACGGATTGATCTATACTGTAGAGACAAATCATATCAGAATCATGGCAATCGCCCATCAAAAGCGTCGCCCCGAATACTGGCGATACAGACTTGCATAAAAGGCCGGGAACATATCATGCAACACCGCTTTAACACGTTGGATTACATATGATCTCCGGCATCGGCACCGATATCGTCGCCATCGAACGCTTCCAGCGTTTCGTAAATGAGGGCAACAACGCCCTCTTGCAACGTATTTTCAGCGACCAGGAACGGGCCTACTGTTCGGCGAGAAAAGATGGCGCGGCCAGCTACGCCGCCCGTTTCGCCGCCAAAGAAGCCTTTCTGAAGGCCTTGGGCACCGGCCTGCGCCACGGCATCTCCTGGCATGACATCGAGGTGGCCCATGACGGGTCGGGCAAACCCGAACTGATCCTGTCGGGCAAGGCCATGGAGTTCTTTCTGGCACAAGGTTTGAGCAGCGCGTTTCTATCACTGACCCATGATGGCGGCTCGGCGGTCGCCATGGTTGTACTGGAGAAACCATGAAAATCGTTACCTCACACACCATGCAGGGAATTGACAAACAGGCCATCGAAGAATGCGGCATTTCCGGTCTGGATCTGATGGAAAGCGCCGGACAACACTGCGCGGACGCCATCGTATCCGCCTTCGGTCCCCAGGGACAGGCGGTAATCATTGCCGGCAAGGGTAACAACGGCGGTGACGGCTATGTCATCGCCCGCCTGCTCGCCCAGGCAGGCTGGGAGGTGACGGTCTACATTCTGGCCGAGCGCAGCCGGATCACCGGTTATGCCGCCGTCAACCTGGACAGGCTGCCGGAGGATAGCGTCGTCTATTGTCCCAATCCGGGCCAGCTTTCATCCGAGTATCTGGGGGAGATCGCCCGAGCGGACGTGATCGTGGATGCCATGCTGGGGACCGGCCTGCGCAGCGATGTTGCCGACGTGTACCGCGAGGCGATCGAAGTCATCAACGCAGCCAACCGTCCGGTGTTGGCGGTGGACATACCTTCCGGGATCCACGGCACCACCGGACGCGTACTTGGAGACGCGGTGCGCGCCTCGCTGACAATCACCTTCGCCTTTGCCAAGTTGGGACATGTGCTCTACCCCGGTGCGGAGTATACCGGCAGACTGATCATTGCCGACATCGGCATCCCCCCGCGGATAATCGAAGAGGCCCCCGGATATGAGCTGCTCAACGATGAGCTGATCCGTCCGATGCTCTCCCGACGGGATCGCCAGGCCCATAAGGGTCATTTCGGGCACAGCCTGGTCATAGCCGGTTCGCCGGGCAAAACCGGCGCGGCCGCGCTTTCGGCCAACAGCGCCGTGCGTGCCGGCTCGGGCTTGGTGACCCTGGCAATAGCCGAGAGTCTGCACGCCATTTTAGAGACCAAGACCACCGAAGCCATGACAGTACCGCTTCCAGACGCAGGCAGCGGCCATCTAACCAACACCGCCTTTCAGGCCATCGAGAAGCTCCTGGATGGCAAGGACGCCTTGGCGCTGGGACCGGGACTGGGCAGGCGCCCCGGCACCACGGCCCTGGTGCAGGCGATCGTCGAATCCGTATCCTTGCCGATGGTCATCGACGCCGACGGCCTGAATGCCCTGGCCGACGACATCACCGTCCTGCGACGCAAGAGATCAGCCGCGGTGATTCTCACCCCTCACCCTGGTGAAATGGCGCGCCTATTGGGCACCTCCATCCCGGATGTGGAGGCGGTCAGCATTCTGGTGGCCCAGGAGTTTGCCCGCAACTTCGGCGTTTATCTGGTGTTGAAGGGGGCGCGGACCATTGTCGCCTCGCCGACCGGCGTGGCCGCCATCAACAGCAGCGGCAACCCCGGCATGGCCTCCGGCGGCATGGGGGATGTGCTGACCGGCATCATCGTCTCGCTGCTAGGACAGCAGTACAGCGCTTGGGACGCCTGCCGGCTGGGGGTCTTCATCCACGGCTACGCGGCCGATCTGGTTGCCGAAGAAAAGGGAGAAATCGGCATCTGCGCCACGGATGTCCAGGAAATGCTCCCCTACGCCTACAACAAACTGATCAGGCACGACCTGACCTCCACCCGAAAATCCTTCGGAAACCTCTAACACCACACAAGGAGAGATATGTTATGCAAACCGTAGCCGATATCATGACGAAGGATGTTGTCACCGTCACCAAGGAAACCACCGTTCGCGAACTGGCGCAGATCTTCGAGACACGCCACTTCGGCAGCCTGCCGGTAGTGGACTCGACGGGATGCCTGACCGGCATCGTGACCGCTTCCGACCTGATCGAGCAGGGTCGCAGCCTGCATATCCCGACAGTCATTTCACTCTTTGACTGGGTCATTCCCCTGGAGGGGGAGCGCAGCCTGGAGCGTGATCTGCAGAAGATGACCGCCCAGACGGCCGGCGAGATCTGTTCCACGGATGTGATCAGCGTCAACCCCACAGACCCGGTCAGCACGGCCGCCGACACGATGAGCAACCACAAGCTGCACGCCCTGCCGGTGGTGGATGGCAAGAAACTGGTCGGCATGGTCTCGCGCATCGATATCATCCGCAACATCATCAGGAGCTAGTCCGGCGTGGTGATCCTCTCCCACTCGCCGGAGCGGACGGAAGCGATCGGCCGGACCCTGGGAGCGTTGCTGCACAAGGGGAGCTTCCTGGCCCTCTTCGGCGACCTGGGCGGCGGTAAGACCTGCTTTACGCGAGGTGTCGTCGCCTCCCTGGCCCCGGCCAGCGCCGATCTGGTCGCCAGCCCGACCTACGCCATCATGAATGAGTATCCCGGTCCCCTGCCGGTCTATCACTTTGATTTTTACCGTCTGGCATCCGGCGATGATATTGTCGAACTCGGTTTTGACGACTATTTCCAGGGTAACGGCGTCTGTATCGCCGAGTGGTCCGAGCGCCTGGGGACGATGCTGCCAAGCGATCATCTGAGCATCACCTTTGAACATGACGGGGATGACAAGCGCAGGATCGTGATCACAGCCCAGGGCCCGGATTCCCTGACCCTGCTCAACAAACTGACCGTTCGGCTGAATACGCAAGAATTCCTTTGACCTACGGCGGGGTTATCTGCTATAGAGCTGAATCCGAAAACTTTTTTCTCTTTTAAATCACGTGAAGGAGAGCAGCATGGCACTTGTAGTCCAAAAATACGGCGGCACGTCTGTCGGCACCACCGACCGGATCAAAAATGTCGCCAAACGCATCATCAAGACCTATGACGCCGGCAATGATCTGATCGTCGTCGTATCGGCCATGTCCGGTGAAACCAACAAGCTGGTTGCGCTGGCCAATGACATCTGCGAGATCCCCGACGGCCGGGAATACGATGCCGTCGTTGCCACCGGTGAACAGGTCACCATCGGCCTGTTGGCCATGTGTCTGAAATCGCTGGGGTATAAGGCCAAGTCCTACCAGGGGTGGCAGGTACCGATCCTGACCGACAGTGCCTCTACCAAGGCCCGCATCGAAAGCATTGACGACAAGAACATCCGCGCCGATCTGAAAGAGGGTACGATTGTGATCGTGGCCGGTTTCCAGGGCATCGATGCTCATGGCAGCGTGACAACCCTGGGTCGCGGCGGTTCAGACACATCCGCGGTCGCCCTGGCGGCGGCGCTCAAGGCCGATGTGTGCGAGATCTATACCGACGTGGACGGCGTCTACACCACCGACCCCAACATCTGCAAAGAGGCCCGCAAGATGGAGAAGATCTCCTACGACGAGATGCTGGAACTGGCCAGCCTCGGCGCAAAGGTCCTGCAGATCCGTTCAGTGGAATTTGCCAAGAAATATAATGTGGACGTGCATGTACGTTCAAGTTTGAATGAAAATACCGGTACCATGGTTACCAGGGAGGATAAGGAAATGGAAGGGATTCTCGTTTCAGGGGTTGCATACGATAAGAATGAGGCCAAGATCGCCGTGATGGGTGTACCCGACAAACCGGGCATTGCCGCCAGGATCCTTACGGCACTCTCCGACGCAAATATTTCGGTGGACATGATCGTCCAGAACGTAAGCTCAGCCGGAATGACCGACTTCACCTTTACCGTAACCAAGGCCGACCTCAAGCAGGCCCAGCTGATCACCAACGAGCTCGCCAAGGAGATTCACGCCAAAGAGGTTGTCTGCGACGAGAACATCAGCAAGATTTCCATCGTGGGCCTCGGCATGCGCAGCCACGCCGGTGTCGCCACCAAGATGTTCACCGCCCTGGCCCAGAACGGCATCAACATCCAGATGATCTCCACCTCGGAAATCAAGATCTCGGTCGTCATCGACGAGAAATACACCGAACTGGCAGTGCGCCTGATGCACGAGACCTTTGGCCTGGCAGGCTAAGCTGCCGTTTGTTTCCGATATCACCACTCACAAGGGGAAGCTTACGGCTTCCCCTTTTTTTTAAGGCGCTCACCCATGAAGCAACCTTCCAGAATGTTTTTCAGCTACCATGACAACGCGCTCCACGCCACAGTCGGGCGGGTGGTTGAGGAATTCCCGCTGCAGCTGATTGTCAACGGCCGCGAGATCGCCACCTTGATCGGCTCCCCCCACGAGCTGCGGTTCCTGGTAGCTGGGTTCCTGCGCTTGCAGGGTTTCGTCCGGGAGCTGGCCGATTTTGAGATGTTCAGCGTCTGCGAGGCATTCGGCAGCGCCAACGTGCGTATCAAGGGCGAGTTGCCCGAGCGCCTCAAGCCCGTGCTGACCTCGGGCTGCGGCACCGGCATCAGCTTCTCCTTGCCCGATACGGTTGCAACACCCGACCTTGATGGTGCGGAGCGGGACGCATCACGCATCTCCCCCGGCGACATCTTTGCCTTGATGCAGCGCCTCTCAATCCGCGCCGAACAGTATAAAAGCCATGGCGGCATTCACTCGGCGGCCGTGGGACGCGGCGCAGATCTGCTGCTCTACGCCGAGGATCTGGGGCGTCACAACACCCTCGATCGTATCGCCGGCGAGGCCTTGTTCAAGAACATCGACCTGAACGGCACCCTGCTGGTCACCTCGGGGCGGGTATCCACCGAGATGGTGGCCAAAGCGGCCCTACTGGGGGTCAGGCTGATTGCCTCGCGCACCTCGCCCACCGACATGGCCATCAAGCTCTGCGAGCAGAGCGGGATCTGTCTGGTCGGCTATGTCCGGGGGGGCGGATTCACGGTCTACTGCCATCCCGAGCGGATCGAGCCCTACCCTGACTGCGCCAAGATCGCCGGAGTCAGCGCCGCGATCCTGGCCGGCGGCGCATCCCGGCGCATGGGAACCAACAAGGCGCTGCTCAAGGTCGAGGGCGATCCGCTCATCACCCGTGTCTATCAGACCCTGGCAGGTTTATTTCACGAGGTGTTCATCGTCACCAACACGCCCGAGGAATATGCCTTCCTCCCCTGTCGCAAGGTCCCCGACCTCATTCCCGATTGCGGTGCCATCGCCGGCCTGCACTCGGCCGTTGTGCACAGTTCATCTGAACGGACCTTTGTCACGGCCTGCGACATGCCGACTCTCGACCCACAGTTTATCACCCGGCTCTGCGCCATCGACACTGCAGCCGAGGCGGTAGTGCCGCTCAACCGGGATAATCTGCGCGAGCCGTTGCATGCGATTTATGCCAAGGGGGCCGTACCAACCATCGAAAGCATTATCGAGGCCGGCGACAAGAGCATCCTGATTGTGCTGGACAGGCTCAATACAAGGCTTGTGGGACTAGACGAGATCGGCGGGACGGAGTCGTTCCAAAACATCAACACCCCGGAGGAGTATCAGCGGCTGAAGGGGAAGGATTAAACCTAAAAACGGCTTTGAGGTCCACGAAAGACACGAAAAGCACGAAAACTTACATCATTCCACCAAAGCAGGAATTCACCAAACTTGTTTTACCATATTACTGCTTATCATACTGATTTTGTTCGTGTATTTCGTGTGTTTCGTGGACAACTGCTTTTTCTAGGTTAAAATCTGTTTCTCTGGGCGACGTTGTGAACTTTGCGGGAGAACAGTCTGTAAGGTGTTGCCTTTCGTTGCGTCGTCGCGGCGTTGCGTGAACCAAGTTTTTAAGGTTTCACTCGATTTTCTTTGCGACCTTTGCGCCGTTGCGCGAGACAAGCGTCTTTTCAGAATTTACCGGTTTCCCTTCCGCCTTCTTGCGCTTGCGTAGCGCCGCAAAGAATGAGCTCAACATAGCGGAGCATTCCTGCTCCTGCACGCGTGGCAACAGTTCGACGGAGTGGTTCAGACGGGGATCGTTGGAGAGATCATAGAGCGACCCTGCCGCACCACCCTTGGGGTCATAGCAGCCGAAGACAACCGTGGGGATGCGGGACAGGATGATGGCGCCCATGCACATGGTGCAGGGTTCCAGCGTCACATACAGGGTACAGTTCAAGAGCCGCCAGGAAGCCAGTTTCCGGGCGGCTTTTCTGATGGCAATCAGTTCGGCGTGGGCGGCCGGGTCCTGGGAGGTCTCGCGCAGGTTGTGGCCACGGGCGATGATGCGTCCGTCACGCACGATCACGCAGCCGATCGGCACCTCATCCTTTCCTTCTGCCTTGCCGGCCTCGGCAATGGCGCGCTTCATCCAGTATTCATGGGACTTTTCCAGCTTCACGTTTTTCCTCTCAAAACCAAGCGCACAATTGAATTAAAACTGTTCCACGTTATAATCTGCCAGCACGTTTTTGTACATACTGAAACGGGAATTCCGAGTGATCTGGATCTAGGCTCCCCTGAAACTGCTACCTGGGAATTGATAAGTTCTAGCTTCAAAGGAGGCAGACGGGCAACGCCTTGAGACGTTAAGTAGTCATTATAAGCAATATCCAATACAAGGAGGAGCAAGTACATGAAAAATAATTGTGAACATCTGAAAGCAACAAGAATGTGGCTGGCCATTCCGTTTATTCTTATGTTAGCTGCATGTACGCCGGCACACATGGTTCTGAAACAGGACAACTTTGATATTAAAACCATAAAGCCCACTGATGGTAAAGCAGCCTTGGTAATCGCCAGAACCACTTCATTCGGAGGTGCGGTAAATTTCCACACATATCTCGAACAAAACATAATCGGGGTTACAAAAGGTAAAAGCTGCATTGTTAAAAATGACATTGAACCCGGTGTGAAATACCTCATTACGAGAACTGAAAGCCTTGAAGAGGCTAAGATCGACTTTCGGCCAGATCACATTTACTATGTACAACAATCGCCACGGATAGGCTGGGTCGTCGCACGGGTTACATTGACTCCGATGTCGCAAGAGCAGCTATTATCAGAAATCGGCTCGGATGGGTGTTCTTTGTACGAGATGGACCTTAAGGATAGGGCGGACAATTTGACAAATGATGAGTACAAGGAAGCCGTTGCGGATTATGAGCGTGAATTGACAGAGGGGCATCACAAGGATTTTACCGATTATAAAGGCTTTGCCGTGAAATGAAATGGTTCAAACTGCAAATTAAGACGATTCGTGGAAATGCGCAAAGGCAATAAGGGGACCTCCTAATTGAAAGATAATATGCCATGGTTAAAGGTAATTGGTGCCTGGCCCCTTATTCATCCACGAAAACGGAGATGGTTCTTGATCATTGCCCTGTCATTCATCATTCCACTGGCTTGTATAGTTCTGCTGGCCGGTCTTGCCTTGGATAAAACTCCTCTGGTCGTTACCACATCGGTTCCGACGGTTGAATCGGCCCAACAAGTAAAATCTCTTGCGAAAGCCATTCTGAGCGCTCTTGAAGACCAGCGGGAAATCACGGTGATTACTGCATCTGAAAGTGACCTGAACGCCGTAATGTTCCTGGGCGGGCGCGGTGTCAGGCGTTTTTCAGGACGAGCCTTTGTGACGCCGGGTAGTCTTCGAGTGAATATCAGTGTGCAGATGCCACGAAATCCATTGGGGCGCTACCTGAATCTGCACGGAGAAGTTCTCGCGGACAAACGAGGATTGAATTTACATGGTGTCAGGATTGGCAAGCTGCCACTGCCCGGCTGGCTGGTCTGGTCTGTGTTGAAAAATCTTCTCAACGTCACAATGGGCAATAATGACGGTTCCGTACTGATGGAATCGATCAGCTCTCTGGATATATCACAAGATAGCGTTGTCGTTACAATAGCCTCACTGTCCAAGAACAAGGAGCGTCTTAAGCACTTGCAGCAGCTTCTGACTACGCTGGCACATATTGGCCAAAACTCGAAAAAGCAGTGGGACACGGCAGCGATAACAGAATACTATAACCGGCTGCTGGAAACTGAACGACGTTTTCAATCACCTGCCGAACCAACCCTCGCCGATTTCCTGGGGCCGCTGTTCAAACTGGCCCGCGAGCGTTCGGCTACGGGAGATCCGGTGATGGAAAACAGTTCGGCACTGATGGCGCTGTCAATCTACCTGGGGAATCCGCTGTTCGACAAGCTTGCACATATCAATCTGCCGAAAGAGCTGGTGAGCAGATCTGCATACCTTCGGAAAGTACCCTTGGGAGGCAGGCAGGATTTGCGGCTTCATTTTATCGTCTCTGCCGGACTCAAGCTACTCTCCGATCATAGTATCAGCAGCGCAATCGGTGAGTTTAAAGAGTTGCTGGACGCCCACAAAGGTGGCAGCGGTTTCAGCTTTGTCGATCTGGCGGCCGATCGTGCCGGAATCCGTTTTGCCGAAGTTGCCACCGATTCACCCGGAGGTGCGCGGCGCATTCAGGACCTCATGACAGGCCACTCCAAGGAAGCCCTGTTTTTCCCGACAGTAAACGATTTGCCGGAGGATATGCCAAAAGCCGAGTTTGAGCGACGTTACAAGGGGCTGGATAGTACTGCATACCAGAGTCTTGTAGATGAGATTGACCGCCGCATCGATCAATGCCCGGTTTATCAGGGGAAATAGATGAGCACATAAAGGTAGCCATGCTGATAAAACTGTTTGAATAGCAGACCTCGGAGCGCGTCCCGTATTATCCTGGAAGGTCTATTTGAATGAAAGCAAGAAACCGGAAGCTTCTTATATAGGAAACAAGTAACCTATATAGGTAACAAGTTTCTTATATAGGAAAACCGTAGATTAACGAGTTAGCTAATAATTTTGAGGCTGAAATGATAGAATTGTTTGATGATAATTTTGGACTTTCTAGGGATGAGATATTGCGTAAATTATCCTCTCAATTAGGCGCTAATTATAATAGCGGCGAAATATCGGTAAATAGATATGAAAAAGAATATCTTATGTATTGTTACCTCGGCGTTAGCCATGGCGTACGAGTAAGTGTTCTCCCTTTTTTTGAAATTAAATCTACTATCCCCTATTCACATTCTTATTTCACTATTAGAAAATCAGAGCTAACGGACTGGGTCACAGAACATGTTTTATCTATGGCTGATTATCAGATTGGAGATGCTGATTTCGATACAAAATTCTACATAAAAGTTAGTGATAAAGATTGGGGAAGCAAGTTCTTCTCAAAAGATATTATTAGGCAAGGAATCTCGAGCTTGTTGCTTCAAGGGTTTGACGTGATTCGTTCAGAAGATGGATACTTAAAGGCAGTTAAATATGGGGATTCATATCCAAAAGTAGAAATTATTAACAATGCTATCGAACAAATCAATCAAATCATTTCAAACTTTCCAAATGATTATGGCAGCACTGCCACAAGTGAACAAAACGACAAAAAATTATCAAGATCTTCAATAAAATACCTTGTAGAGGCTAATCATGAATTAGTTTTTGGGCAAATGGACAAAAAAACAATACAACGTATGTGGATATATGTATTGGTTGTGCTGATTGTGGGAGTATTTGCATACGGGCGCCTGATTGCTTTTATGCTAACTCCCCCGCCTACACCATGAATATCGCTAACACGCGCTCGGACCACGACCGGGCAAAAACCCGCCCGGCAGGTCAAGCGCAGAGCCGTTGACAGGAATAATATATGACAACACAAAATAACCCCTCAGAGTGGCTTTTTCTTGCAGCTAATCTTTCATGTCTTGCAGTCGGAATAATTCCGGGATTTCTAAGGATTCCCCACAAACCAGAGTTGCCTATAAGAACTGAGGGCAAGGTCGTCATTTCAACAAAGGAAACTTTTTACCATGCGCGCCTGAAACCACGCTTTTCAATTTTGGTAGCTATCGTTGCAATCATTTTTCTGGGGCTGATACTTAGCTATGACAACAAGTTATTGGCATTGATGACTCTTGTAACATCTTCGTTTGCAATCGCGATGCCTCTATTGGATATGAGAATCAAAGAGGTCTCAGTAGTTGATCAAGGTTTATTGGTGTCTGACTTTTCGAAGTCTGAAATGTTTCCATTTTCTGACATTAAGGAAGTGAAGGCAGGAAATACAAGAGCAACGGCACCTTATGTGTATGTGGAATTCGCTGCCAAGGGATCATTCGGAGAAAAAATATACTTTAAACCGGTAGACCGGCTTGAAATTAAGAGAATAATCGAATCAGTTGGGGTCAAGTTTGTTGATTCATTCTTGTGAATCAGCCAATCGGGTAGCCGGGGGTTTTTATCCCCCAGCCCACACACCACCCGGCATGCGGATCCCCTTCGACTACGCTCAGGACAGGTTCCCCGGGCGGTTCGATAGAATCACCGGGCAGTACCAGGTCACGCGCAACCCCGTTGGCAACGAATAGAAACTCAAACACTGGGGGCTAAGAATGAGGCTGATTTTTTGTGGAGTCGCAATATTGATGCTCTCCGCGTGCGCGACACTCCAACCGCCGGAAATATACAACTATGAGAAGGGCTCGACAATCGGCATCGTCAATCTCCTGCCCAAAACTCCGAAGCACTATCACATAGGGACCACAATTTTTAACAACTTTGAAAAGGAATTTCCTGTTTCTTGGGATTTACCAGGATACTTAAACACTGAATTGCAGATTCAATGCAATGCTCTGGGGTACAAAACGGTCATCATCAATCCTTCAGCTCCACTCTTTGATTCAAGCCGTTCCCTTACAACGGTAAATGAAAATAAGCTCGTGATTGACCCGGCAGCGGTGCATGCACTGCAGGAACTTGTAACGCAGCATGGTATAGATCTTCTTTTCGTTCTGCGACCAGCAGTCGGCACCGTCTTTGTTCCAAACACAGATGTAAAAGTTAGTGGTTATGGGGTAGTGACACGGAATTTATTGTTTATCGGTCAGGCAAAAGTTTTTTCTAAAATTGATGTGACTGCAATATCTGCGAAGCCTCTTGCCGTGACACAAGGAGTTCAACTAAACAAGCTTCAGAGCATTTCCGGTCTCAAAATGGTAGGCAATTTCAGCGAACTCACGGATGCCAATCTTCCAATAATCAAGGAAAGCCTTTATGCGCAACTAACGGGTTTCATATCTGATCTTTTGGTTAAGTCCAATTTAGCAAAGAAATGATTTAATGGTGCATCAACATGCCAACACTTGGCGACAGACGGTCAGCTGACGCCGCCGGTGCGCCGCGCTCCCGTTACTATCCTACCCACCGACATGTCGTAACTACCGAGAAATTAGACCTAAAAACTGAAACGTGATGTAACTCCGAACGCTGCTAAAAAGGAAGCATCCGATGAAAATAGTGATTGCTCCCGATTCCTACAAAGAAAGCCTGACGGCTCTTCTGGTGGCAACAGAGATCGAGGCCGGTTTTCGGGAGATCTTCCCGGATGCCGAATATGTCATACTCCCGATGGCCGACGGCGGTGAAGGCACCGTTGCCGCCTTGGTTGCTGCCACGAGTGGCAGACTCTGTGAAGTTGACGTAACCGGTCCGTTGGGTGCGAGAACGACCGCCTGCTATGGCCTTACGGGTGATGGGAAAACCGCCATTATCGAAATGGCGGCGGCCAGCGGCCTGGCCCTGGTTGCTCCCGCCATGCGCAACCCTCTCAAGACCACCAGCTACGGCACGGGGGAACTGATCACAGCGGCCCTGGATGCCGGCGTTGAGCAGCTCATCATCGGTATCGGCGGCAGCGCCACCAACGATGGCGGCGCCGGGATGCTCCAGGCCTTGGGTGTCAAGCTCTTGGACAACTTGGGAAACGAGATCGGTTTTGGTGGGGCCGGTTTGGCGCGACTCGACCGGATCGATGGGGGCGGCATCGACCCGCGCCTGAAAACATGCCGGATAGAGGTTGCCTGCGACGTCAACAATCCCCTGACCGGACCGGAAGGCGCCAGTGCGGTATATGGCCCGCAGAAAGGGGCGACGCCGGACATGGTCGCGGAATTGGATACGTATCTCGGTCGTTTTGCCGGCCTGATCAGAAGCAGCTGCGGCATTGAAGTCGACGCTGTGCCTGGGGCCGGTGCCGCCGGGGGCATGGGAGCCGCCCTGCTCGCGTTTTTGCACGCCCGCTTGCGGCCCGGTATCGATATCGTCATGGATGCGGTCGGGTTGGATGTGGCGCTACGCGACGCAGATCTTGTGATCACCGGCGAAGGGCGTATGGACAGCCAGACCATGCATGGTAAAACACCAATGGGGGTGGCCCGGCTGGCGAAACGCTACAACAAGCCGGTGATCGGCATCGCCGGAAGCGTCTCGGCCGACGCAAGCGTGCTGCACCTGCATGGCATTGACGCGGTTTTCAGTGTCCTCAACCAGATCGGGTCGTTGGAAGATGCCATGGCACGGGCAGCGGCCAATGTCCGCAGCACCTCCCGCAACATAGCGGCCTGCCTCAAGCTGGCCAGGCGGCTCTAGGCCTCACGTTGCGAGAAGTTACTAGCCGGGTTTAGGGGCCGGAGAGCGGAATTCGATTCCGAGCAAGGTGAGATCGTCTTCCGCTTGATGGCCGTTTCCAAAATCCATCAGGGAGTGGATGGCATTGGCGCAGGCCATCTGCAGGGTTTCACCGCTATCCGCTTTCAGCTTATTGATAAAGCGCTCCTCGCCGTAGAGCTCGCCCCCATTCTGATACTCGACGATCCCGTCGGTGTAGAGAAAGAGCCTGTCACCATGCTCCATGGTAATTTCTCCCTCCTCATACTCCGCACGTTCATCCAGACCGATTATGGTACCCCCTGCGCAGAGCGTTTCCACGCGACCGTCGGCCCTGATGAGAAAGGGTAAGGGAAGCGCGGCATTACTGTAGCGTACTTTGCCGCTTTGCATGTCGAGGAGCAGGTAACAGATCGTGAGGTACTTGCCGAATCGCTCCATGGGATACTCCCGATTCAGCCTGACCATGACCTCGGCCGGCGCGACAAGCTCGTAGTGAGGGGGAGGCGAGATGACCCGCTTCAGAATCTGGCCGCTGAAAGGATTCAGTCCCTGCGCCACGGAAGTGGCCACCATGGCCGCCGGAACCCCGTGGCCGCTCACGTCCAGGACGTAAACCCCGATGCGGGTCTCATCGAGCCTGAAGACATTGAACAGGTCGCCTCCCACCCGTTCACTCGGCATAAACCGCCAGGCAAAGTCAAATACCGTCCCCTTTGGCGCTGCGCTCGGTAACAGGCTCCGTTGGATTTCAGCGGCTGACGCCAGGCTCTCATCGGTTTCGCGCATTTTTTCCTGAAGCTGCCGGCGGGTTCTGAACAATGATTCGGATATGCGTTGAATGTTCAGGCAATTATTTACCTTGTCAATGATCTCTTTTTCATTGATTGGCCGGGAGATATGGCCGCTGGCCCCCAGATCGAGTCCGCCGGCATTCCCCAGGGAAAGCGACCATCCCGACAGGACGATTACGGGGATATGGGCTGTCTCCCGGTTTTGTGCGAGCGCTGAACAGAGTCTGCTCCCTTCTTTTCCCTGCATGGCGGTATTGACGATCACCAGGTCGGGATGTTCGGCTTCGGCCAGGGCCATAGTTTCTTCACAGGTCACCGCGCCCAGGACCACATGGGATTCCTGTTCCAGAATGGCTCGAATCCGGTTCATGCTGCCGCTGTTGTCATCGGCGACAAGGATCTTCGAAAGTTCTTTTCCCCTGCCCGAGGGGCCAGGTTCGTTTGTAAAAGGGACATGCACCTGTGTCAGGTTGCTTGCCTTGATGTAGTCGCGGAGAATCTCCGAATCGGCCGAGGTCAGGTCGATGAACTGCAATCCCATGCCTGCCGGAAGTTCCGGCCTCTGCAAGAGTTCCGGATGGTTTGTCCAGGCGACCCGGGCACTGCATGAGAGGCGCTGTTCACTATCGGGCAGGAGAAACTCAAGTTTGAGGGTAGCGCCTATCTCCAAGGGCTGCTCGGTTTCGAGAAAGAGGCCGCCGGTGCTCAGATTGATGGAGTGATCAGTCAGGAGGCAGCGCTGGTCCGGTCCATAATTAACAAGCAGCCTGGCCGAGTAACGGGGGGCGGTATGATCTTCGATCTGGAGAAAGTTACGAGTCATTTCCAGTAACTCGTGGCGGTTGATCGGCTTCTGAACGATGGCATCGCACCCGGCCTCCCGGCAACGCTTCAGGTCATCGTCTCTATTCCCCTGAATAACCATGACGACCGGTATGCCCCGGTAGCGTGCGTCTTCCTTGATGGCCCGGCAACATTCATCGCCGTTCATACCCGGCATGTACAGGTCCAGAAAGATCAAGTCAGGTTTGGTCTCCCTGGCCAGGGCCAAGGCTTTCTCGCCGCTGCCTGTGGTGATGAGTTCAAATTCGTCCCGGTACTGGAAGGTCTTCTCCAGCCTGAGCAACAGTTCCAGATCGTCGGCCAGCAGTATCTTTCTCTTTTTCATATGACTCCTCCAGCCGCTGTTTCTGCCCAAGGTATATATCGCACCGTTACTGATGGCAACAATAAACCAGGGACGAAAAGTTTTCAACAGGAGAGCCCAAGAGAGGCACTGTTATCTATTTATCTATTGACACATTTCATGCTTCTGATACTTTCCGCCCAGGCCACGCTTAGCCAGGACATTAGTGCAATAGCTAACAGCTCCCCAAAAACAATAATCAGGAAGCAAGAGGAACCCATGGAAAAACATCACGCTAAGGCGAAACGCGGACTCTGGAGCAGCCGCCTCGGCTTCATCATGGCTTCGGCCGGCTCGGCGGTCGGGCTCGGCAATATCTGGAAATTCCCTTACATCACCGGCATGCATGGTGGCGGAGCCTTCGTGCTCTTCTTCATCTTCTGCATTGCGGCCGTCGGGATTCCGATCATGATCGCCGAGATGGTCATCGGGCGCCACACCCACAAAGACCCGGTGGGGGCCTTCCGCAAGCGTCAGCCCGATCCTGGTGGCCATCGTTTTCCTTTCCATGATCGGAGTGATCTAACGACGTGGGTGAGAAACGGAAATAAAGGTTCAAATGCACGCTTGCTCTTTTTGGCAAATAGCTTGCACATGTTATGGAAAGCGTGGGACAATTCGTGCTTGCGTGAGGTACTACCATCGTATTAATCTTACATAGCATTATAACTTAAAATAGTTACCACAACTCATCATCCCCCGACATCTCCGGGTTGTTCGTCACAACTACGTAGTAACACGGAGGTCACGCATGAAACGCTTCCATGATGACTTTTCTTCCTTGCTGAATGGTTTTAGCCTTGAGACATTGGAAAATGACCCAAGCTCCATTTATGGCCTCTCCGTTGATCTGACCCTGAACTATCTCAATCCTGCTTGGTTTCATTTCGCCGAAGAGAATGATGGTGAACCAGCCATATCTGAAAGATTTGGTTTAGGCGCCCCTATTGGTGATGCCTTGAGCGGGGCTTCGCGGGAGTACTACCTGGATATTTTTAAAAGAATTCTCGTCGTTGGAGAAGCCTGGCATCACGATTATGAGTGTTCAAGCGCTGACAAGTTCAGATCATACCGTCAGACGGTCTACCCGCTGTATGACCATAGCGGGCTGGTTATTGTTAATAGCCTTGTGACTGAGCACCCCCATGACGAGAATCTGAGAAAAGCGTACCCACCCTTGGAGGAGCTTTATACCCAGGAGTCCGGGTTTATAACCCAGTGCTGCAATTGCCGGCGCGTAAAACGCGCTCCTCAACAGGATGTCTGGGATTGGGTACCGCTATGGGTAGAACATATGCCCGAAAATACCAGTCACTCATTCTGCAAGATATGCTACGAGTATTATTACGATTTCAAATACCCACGTCAAAAATAACCGCATCTGGATGGCAGCTGATCGCTGGCTCATGCGTGTAATCGCAACTCGCCGCCTCTGCGAACCAGCAGACAGAAAAACCCCGCAACCTGGTCAGGAAGCGGGGTTTTTCATATTTGGCCATCAATGATAGTTGGCTGCTATCCTTTGCCCATGATCCCTCGTATGGCCGCCGGCAGGTCCGCCGGAAGCACCACCAGCTTTGAGTTCGGCGACAGGGCGATCTTCTGCATGGTATTGATGTAGCGATCCCCCAGCAGGAATACGGCCGGCAGATCATTATCCTTGATCGCCTCGCTGATCCCTTTGATGGCCTGTGCCGACGCCTCGGCCAGCCGAATCTGGGCCTCGGCTTCACGCTTGGCAGCCTCCAGACGCCCTTCCGCTTCGCGGATGGTGGCCTCGCGCTTACCCTCGGCCTCCAGAATGGTAGCCTGTTTGAAACGGTCGGCGCTGGCCTGCTGCTCCATGGCCTTCTGCATGGATTCGGACGGTTTTATGTCCTGGATCTCTACCGATTGGACATAGATTCCCCAGGCGGCAACCTCCTTGGAGATATTGTCCTGCAGACGGGCCTTGATGTGCTCCCGCTCGGAAAGGGCGCTGTTCAGGTCCATCTGGCCGATGATGGCGCGCAGAGAGGTCATGACCAGGTTCTGGATGGCATACTCGTAATTTTGGATCTCGTAGACGGCCCGGGTCGGATCAGTGACCTTGATGAAAGCAATCGCGTTGGTGATGATCACCGCATTGTCCTTGGTGATCACCTCCTGGGCGCCGACCGAGAGCACATCGCCTTTGGTGGAGACACGGTAGGCGACGATATCGATGTAGGGGAAGATGAAGTTGAGACCCGGCTTGAGGATGCTGTTATACTTCCCCAGACGCTCGACAATCCACTCCTGCCCCTGGGGAACGGTCTTGACCCCGGCAAACAGGGTGGCTGCGACGACGACAAACAGAATTCCGAAGATGATTACGCCCGGCATGAGAACCCCCTAGATTTTTTCCACCTTGAGTATCTGTCCTTCGATATCCGCAACCCGCACCTGATCACCAACCTGCAGCACCTGCTCGGCATAACAGCTCCACTCATCGGCGCCCAGGATCGAGATGCGGAATCGGACCGTGCCGCGGCCGTAGCTGTCTTGCGTACCGCGGATAATGATACCCGACTCCCCGACGATGGCGGCCTTGGAGGTGCCGGAATGTGTGCGATCACTTTTCGGTCTGAGGAAGCGGAACCAGAGGATGGTGAAACTGATTGAGGCAAGCGACCAGAGCAAGATCTGTCCCGCCACGGGAAAAGCGGGCCAGACGGCCTTGAGGATCCCGACAACCAAGGCCCCCAGGCCAAACCAGATGATGGTAAAGGAAGGAACAATCAGCTCAAGACCGACCAGACAGATTCCTGCGATGATCCAGTACCACCATTCAATCTGCATTGCGCACCCTCACAGATGATAATTTTGGGGCAAGTATACCAGAAAACAGACCAAGCATGATTCTTTCAGGAATTTCGTCCCTCAATCAAGATTGCGCGTAAACGACAGTACGGCGAATTACACTATTAATGGCAACAAGAAAATCAAGCGTACTGCCCGGCATGATAAGAGCTGCGCACATACGGCCCGCTCTCCACATGGGAAAACCCGAGCGTGATCCCCGTCTCCCGCAGACGTTCAAAAACTTCGGGTTGGATGAACGCCTGCACCGGATAGTGTTCCCGGCTGGGGGCCAGATATTGGCCGATGCTCAAATAGCGGCAATTGGCAGAGCGCAGGTCCCGCATTACCTGGCAAACCTCATCTTCCGACTCTCCCAAACCCAGCATGATGCCGGATTTGATGCCGATTTGCGGGGCCAGCTCCCCGCATTCCCTCAACACTTCAAGAGAGCGTGCATAATCGGCCCCTGATCGCACATGGTAGAGTCGCGGAACAGTCTCAACATTGTGGGCGATGATATCGGGCCGGGACGCAACGACACACTCCAGGCTCTTCCGGCAACCCTGAAAATCGGGGATCAGCAATTCTATGCGCGTTGCAGGTGCAAGCGCCCGGATGGCTGCAACGGTCGCGGCATAGTGCGCAGCCCCGCCCTCTGCCAGATCGTCGCGGGTCGGGCTGGTGATGACCACGTGCGACAACTTCAGACGCTGTACCGCCTCGGCAATCCGGGCCGGTTCTTGCGGGTCGATCGGCAAGGGTGTAGCCTTTTCAACGTTACAAAAACTGCACTGACGGGTGCAATTCGTCCCCAGGATCAGAAAGGTGGCCTGTCCGCAGGAAAAACATTCCGAGATATTCGGGCAGAGCGCCTGCTGACAGACCGTATTCAGATGCAACTCACCCAATAACTGCCGCATGCCGGCCTGTTCGCCCGGGTTGACCTTTTTCCGCAACCATTCCGGCTTTCTCTGGATCTTCACGTCCGTTCGCCTTTCAAGTTCCATTGGTCGCTGGTATAGCTCTTTTCCAGCAGCTGCCGCATCGTTCCCTCTTCCGCATCCGTCAGACTGTCGCTACGAAACTCCGCCCCCATGTAGCGCTGGAATGCCTGAACAAGCTGCTCACGCAGTGCCAGGCGATCAGCAGCTATGCCCAGCTCGATCAGACTGGTCGAACTGGCGGCCTGAGCGGGAGATTGATCCCGCAGGTACAACAGGCCGTCGCGGGATCGATTGACAATCGGGATGGAACCATGCTGAAAGATGGTGTTTCGGCTCCGCCGCTGGGCATTGCCGCCGATCTTTCTGCCATCGATAAGGATATCAAAACTCTCGCGCCCCGCAAAACAGAAGGGAGTCCGCACACCCAACACCTGCTCCGCGCCACAAACATCGACGGCATAACGCGCGTCGAGACCGAGAGCGCGGTAGAACTCCATCAGAAAGCCGGTCAGCACCCGGAAAGAATCCTTCACCGAGGTCGTCGGGGGGATCTGCTCTGGCGTGCAGACGATGCTATAGGTTAGCTCGTCGGCATGGTAGATGGCGCCGCCACCAGTTACCCGCCGCACAACCGGCACGCTGCCCCGGCGACAGGCAGCAACATCGATCGTACCGGCGACATCCTGAAATCTGCCGATGGAGAGCGCCGGTGGATTCCAGCCGTAAACGCGCAGAGACGGCAACGACGTTGCCGGATCAAATAAGAGGAGCAGGCTCTCGTCGACCGCCATGTTCCACGGGCCTGCAGCAGCTCCGTGCTCGATAAGACGCCATCTGCGGGAGGATTGATATTCAAACAAAGAGGCAATTCCTGTCAGGTATGATGACCGTCACTATAGCAGAGATGACCTGGTTACCCAAGTGCCATATAACAAAACCGCTGCATGACAGTCACCTGTCAGCAGCGGTCGTTATCTGGTCTTTCAGCGTTTATCAGAACTTTACGAATTCCACTCGACGGTTGTTGGCCCGCCCTTCCGTGGTCTTGTTGGAGTCGATCGGTTTACTGTCGCCGAAACCGGCGGTTTTAAGCCGGGACTCATCAATTCCTTTTCCTTCCAGCCAAGCCTTGACCGCCTTGGCACGTCGCTCGGAGAGAGGTTGGTTGATCCCTCTGTTCCCCTGATTGTCGGTGTGTCCCTCGATGGAGAAATTCAGGCTCGAATCATCATTCAGGAGGCCCAGGATCATCTTCAGCGTCGGAAGTGATTCTGCCTTGAGCAGGTCCTTGCCAGTGTCAAAGAGGATGCCGTGAGTGATGATCTTGCCGTCACTGTCCAGGGCCGACTTGATATCTTTGCCCCCCTGCGCCAGGCGGAAGTTTGTGAACATCATCCTATCGGTCTGGTACCCGGCGATGTTCGCCATTCCAACGCCGATCTGCCGAATCGGCCTCTTGACGCCGTCTGGATCGTTAATGACGCGGGTACCGTCGACGTAAGCCTTGACGAACGTCCCGTTGATCGTGACGGAGATATGGTGGATCTTCTCATCCTGCACGGTTAGTTTCGTTGACGTATTCAGTGAGATGTTCTCCTCCCCGGAGAACTGGATCTTGCCGGCCTGTTTTCCATGACCGGCGCCGGTCCCTGGCCACCCCTGCTTATCCCCAAGCAGGAAGAGAAAGTACCGGTTGGCAAACTTCGCATTCGACTTCAGAGCGTTACTGAGAAGGGCGTCAAACTCGACGGTGAATTTCTCGGGCATATCCCCCTTCTGGTTCAGACGTATGTATTGGACCGACGGGTACTGTTCCTGACCTTTGCTCGCCGGGTTGTTCCTTAGCAACCTTCTCCCCTGGTACTCGACGACCTCTACGGCGCCGTTGTTTCCCGGCTTGGGGCCGTTGAGGTGCCACTTGCGCGGGAACTCACCCACGTCCGTATCAGAGAAGTCGTCGAAGAAGATCATCTTCTCACCGGGGACGAAGTCGAACTTGGTGTAGACTGTTTCCGCATCCTCGATGGAGAGGTTGCCGCTGGATGCGGATGAGGGAGAATCGGTTGCATCTTGCTGTTGGTCAGAACCTTTTTGTGTCGACTGTTTCGAGGTTGTGCCCTTTTCCCCCTTGACGGCATCACGAACGCCACCCTTGGTTGCATCATAGGCGCTGTTGCCGGCATCGTTCACCGCCCGGTTACCGAGCCGTTTTCCGGCACTTTCCAGCGTGTCCCCCAGCCATCCGGCCTGACAGAGGCTGACACCGGCAAAAAGCATCATTCCTCCCAGCAATATTCGTGTTTTCATAACTCCTCCCATGTCGGCGTAGTGTTATTTATCTCCTGGGTGTTCCACGTCAAAATCGGGATACAGCTTTCGGCGTCAGTTATGAGATGCAGCAACTCAGAATATTTCAATCAGCTTACTTGTTCGTCAACACCCCACTGATCTCCCTCCAGTCAGAACTGTGCAGCGCCTGCCAGACCCGGTAGGGGGCGATATCGCCAAACTCGGTCGGCCCCGGGGCATCATCTTTCATGGTGCCGGAATAACTGAAGGCGATGATAATCAGCTGAAATGCCGACCGGGGGAATTTGGGGTCGAACCAAGCCGGGTTGACCTTCAGCAGTGGCCGCCCCTGCGTGCTCCCCACCGGTGCCAGGTTCGGCTGCAGCGGGTCCCAGGTAAACTCTCGCGCCTGCATCTGCCGCTCTTCCGGCGTCATGGCGTCGAGCGCGGCCTGATGGTTTCGCACGATCTGCGGCGTGATGGTGTCGATGGCCGGACTGTCGGCAGCCTGCTTCTTCCAGTTGGCAAGCCATGCCCTGACAAACTCCTCTCTGGTCAGCGGGATCCAGACCGGCACCTTGCTCCGCTGCAGGATGATGACATCCATGCCGTTGAACCGGTACACCGGAAAGCCGGCCAGCTCATCTACCCAGGTCGGCTCACAAAACACTTTGACCGGCGAACCAGGTACGGTACAGGCTTCAAGTCCTTTTTCCGGATCGTTGACAGAAACGGACATTTCGTCGGTGGGACAGCAAAACGGTACCGGCTTCCCGGTTTTTCTGTCGCTAAAATATGAGTGAAACCGCAGCAAACCGAATCCCGGTATCGGCACTTTTTTCGATTTCGGTTGGTAATCGTTCGGCCGGAAATAGCCCTTGATCTCAACACCCCGCGGTGCAGCCAGCGTCGACTGTTTAGCCAGCAATGCGCGCAAGCGTTCAAGGTTGCGATTGAACGCCATGGATTCCGATTTGCTCAACGCAATGTGACTGCCGATCACCGTTGCGGAAAACTTGCCGGGGTGATCATGCAGATAGTCGAACTCGCTACCGACAGCGTGTGCGGTGACACATGAGAGCGTAACGACGAATAGCGCACTGCGGATAAGATTTAATGATCTCACATGACTAACCTCAACTTGCTGCATTATAACGCGCAATGATTGGAGAGCATTTAGGTTCTAATTGTAGCAGACAATATGGGTAGTTCAAGGTGGGATGGCGCGTCTCAGCAATATTGAAGCTGTTCCGAACGCGAAAGAGCCCCGCATCCATTTCTGGTTGCGGGGCTCTTTGGGTTTATTCCCGGCGGCGACCTACTCTCCCACACAGCTACCCGTGCAGTACCATCGGCCCTGAGGGGCT
>Ga0209464_10000043_pt1 | contig 44030 bp, 45 predicted proteins | sample DOMMetBare1Fresh_2_FD_187473 | JGI IMG/M metagenome (GOLD analysis project Ga0209464, IMG submission 187473) | Wetland sediment microbial communities from St. Louis River estuary, USA, under dissolved organic matter induced mercury methylation -... | ecosystem: Environmental > Aquatic >...
GTTTCAGGCACGGCAATCAAGTGAACGTGATTAGGCATCAGGCACCATGCCCAGATCTCTACATGATATTTGCCGCACCATTCGGCCATCAGGTCAATATAGGCAGTGTAATCGTCGTCACAGAAAAAGGTCTGCTGTCGGCGGTTGCCACGCTGGGTGATGTGGTGGGGCCGGGGGCTATAACTCGTGCGATTCGTGCCATGTGTGGACAATTAATGCTGGTCTTAAACAGTCTAAACTTGTACCGAAGACGCTTTTGTCAATGTGTAGACATGACACCTCGTCTTCCCTCGGCCGTGATCAACCATGAACGGACCAACTGGGGTAACAACGCGCCGCCGGTTACATCAGCAGATGTGACAGGGGTACGCAACACCTTTACCTTACCGTATTCTCAACTTCTCAACAGTCACAGTCCCGGCTCTGATGGTGAGGCTGCCGTTTAAGGTGGTAAAGCCGGGGTTCAAGGCGAAGCCGCTATCGTAGCCGCCTCTCAGCAAAACAGCGAGATTCGCTTCGAAGGTCAAGGGTTCGGAAAATACCGTGGCCAGCGCCTGAATAGTATCTCCTTCAGCTGCTGCGGTAAAGGCATCCTGAAGGGTTGTATAGCTGCCGACAGGGCTGCCTTCACGCATACGCCTTACAAAGCTATCAATCCCCCCGGACTGTCCGCCACGAGCACAACGGACATAAGCAAAGTCCGTATCTTTTTCTATGGCGGTAATGCCAGTACCGGCGAACGACACGTACCACGCTCTGGATGGATAGACGATAAGCGTGGTAGACGACCAGTAAATGGCGGAAGATGCATTTGGGAAATAATCGATATTAATCGATGGACTGGATTGGGATTCGTCAGTCAGTGAATCCAGTTCCTTCACATTAGGCAGCCGCCAGTCTGAGTGGCCGGCCAAATTTAAATTATTACAGATGGAAAGTGCATCACTCCAGTTCATAGAGCTCTGCTGCTCTTTTTCCCACTCAAGTCCTGTTCTGGCGTCGCTCACCGTGCCGTCACCGTTATCGATAAGGGTCTGGCCTGTTTCTCCGCCTCGCACACAGCGCACAAAGTTTTCTTCGCTTCTTGCTTGGGTGTTTGTGACGTTACCACCATAAAAGCCAACAGACCATACATTACCAGAATCGGTGACATCAGGAGTAGCTGTCCAGTAATTGGGATTTGTGTTCGTAAACGGGAAAATCGTGGTGTTAATGGTCGGCCCAGGCTGTGTCTTTGAATAGTCCACGATTGTTATCAGCTCTTTTTTTGTAGGAAGCCTCCAGTCGTTATGGCCGCCTAGATCCAGAGAACCGCAGATGTTTGTACCACCACGATTATATATCAAATGAATGAAGCCTCTTGCCTCGTACCAGTTATATGTCGAAGCGATGCCGCTGCAGGTCGTTGCGTTCTGTCCGGCGCTGCACTTCTGCCATGTCAGTCCGGTGTTGTTGTCAGTTACAGTGCCGTCACCGTTGCTGATGAAGCTCATTAGGTTGATATTATAATTGCCATCCTGCCCAGTGTTGGTGCAGTTTATCACGGCAAATGGACTCACGCCCTGATAGCACTGCGACTGGCCGGAATCGGGCAGTTTGAAGGCATGAGTAGCGGAATGGGAGAAGAGCAGCACCAAAACAGCCATCGGAATATTGAGCAGCAGTCTTTTCATGATTACCCCCCTGATCGTTCTCGTCATAAAGTTATGAAGAGTAAAACGTTAACCCTTCAGCTTTGTAATCATTTGGGTCTATGGGCAGAAGGGGCACAATTATTTCTGCTAATGTTATTGGCCGGTTAGTGGCGGTGGAGGCTTCTTTCTACAATCAGCTCCACCGTCTTCAGTCGCTGCCGTGATTCTGCGTCATACCGGTATCGGACACATACCAGAGCATCACCATACTTGTCAGTAAGCCTTTTAGTCCCCTTCTGCCCCGGCTTTAGAATCAATCGAGTTTTCACCGTTTCTCCGCCCAAGTTTCAAGAGGTTATGGATGTCAGAATAATTGTAACCTATAAACATAGTTAGTCCACACTGCCTGGCCGATTATGTGGTTCTGGGTGTAGGTGAAACTAGGGAAACTTCCCGGTTTTCCTGGTATTAATGGCTTCCTTACTGGCTGATTTAATCGAAATTCCAGCTGATCTATAATTGATCCGTTCCATATTGTCGTCCCGTTCTGCTGGTTCGACGGATTGCAGTGTCAGTTTCCTCATCTTCATCTCAACCAAACTCCGCATAAGCACTCCGTTTATCGGGTGAAAATCCTGAAGTTTTAATGGGTTTCTTGCGAGATAACGCGCCCCTGACTAAAGATGCTGCTCATTTACGACGACGCAAGAGAAAAAACGGAGATGAGTATGGTTGTCCGTCAGACCATAGTGATTTGCTCAGTATCTGCCGGCGCTGAATTACCTCTGCATCCGCCACATGCTGGACATTTTGCTGCCCTGCACGTATAGTGGCAAGCGTTATAACTTATTCGGGGTGCGTATGGAGTTCAAGGATTCAATAGTTGTTGTTACCGGCGGGACCAGGGGCATCGGCCGCGCCATCTCCCTGGCCTTTGCCCGTGCGGGCGCCACGGTTTGGGCCGCCTATCTGAATAACGACGAAGCGGCCCGGGCCTTGGTTGACGAGGCTGCCGGCCTGTCGGGTACGATTTCAACCTTCAAGGGAGACGTCTCCACCTCGGACGGCGCGACCGGCTTGATCGCTGCCGCCTCGGCGGTGTCCGGGCATATCGATGTGCTGGTGAACAACGCCGGCATCATCAGGGACTGTTATCTGGCAATGATGTCGGAGGATGATTGGGAGGCGGTCATCCGCTCCAATATCAATCCGCTGTTTCACTGTTGCAAGTGGGGGCTGCGCAAGATGATGGGTAAACGTAGCGGCAGCATTGTCAATATCTCCTCGATCTCCGGAATGCTCGGCACCCCCGGTCAAACCAACTACGCCGCCTCCAAGGGGGCGGTGATCAGCTTTACGAAATCGCTGGCCCGCGAGGCAGGTCCGATGGGTATCCGGGTCAACGCAGTCGTGGCCGGGATGATTGCCACGGACATGACCGCTGCCCTCAAACAGGATCTGGTCGAGCAGGTCGTCAAGAGATCGGCTCTGGGGCGGATCGGCACCCCTGAAGAGGTTGCCGAGGTTGTGCTGTTCCTTGCCTCACAGCGTTCCTCGTATATCACCGGTCAATCGATCGTGGTGGATGGCGGTATCCTATGAGCGGAAAACGTGTCGTTATCACCGGGATGGGGATGTTCTGCGGAGCCGGCAAGGATGTGACGGAGTTTACGGACGCGCTCTGTACGGGCAGGAGCGGCATACAGCCGTTGGATCTGTTCGATGTGTCGCCGTTCGTTTCCCATATCGGTTCGCAGATCAAGGAGTATGATCCGCTGGATTATTTTGAACCGCGTGTAGCCCGCAGGTTGTCCCGTACCGATCAGTTCGGTGTGATCGCCGCCGGCCAGGCGCTGCAAGACAGTGGCGCTGCATCCAGCTATTCCCCCTATGAGATGGGAGTCTCCATGGGCGGGGGGGCGGCCGGCATGTTTCAGGGAGAGATCTGGTTGAAGGGACTGCTTGAGGGGAAGAACGAGCGTCCCTCGCTCCTACACGGTATCCTGCCGGACCAGACCGCGACCGATATTGCCCGGATTTACCAACTGTGCGGCTATCAGGGCACGGTCACGACCGCCTGCTCTTCATCCGCGACCGCCATCGGCTGGGCCGCCGATCTGGTGGCCAGCGGACGTCAGAAGATGATGCTGGCTGGTGGCGCCGACACCCTTTCGATTCTGACCTTTGCCGGATTCAACTCGCTGCGGGTGGTTGATCCTAACCCCTGTGCCCCGTTCAGCCTCGGACGTCAGGGAATTTCCCTGGGTGAGGGGGCGGCCTTTGTGGTACTGGAGCGTGAAGAGGATGCCCTGGCTCGCGGCGCCCGTATCTACGGCGCGGTGCTCGGCTATGCCCTGGCGGGTGAGGCCCACCACATGACGGCGCCCGATCCGGGGGGCAGGGTCGCCGCGCGGGTGATGCGCGAGGCGCTGCTGCAGGCTGATGTTGATCCGGCACGGGTAGGGTGGGTCAATGCCCATGGCACCGGTACCCCGCTCAACGATGTGGTTGAGTCGAATGCCATGAAGCTGGTCTTTGGGGAACGGGTCCCCCAGGTTCCACTCGTCTCCACCAAAGCCATGACCGGCCACTGTCTGGGGGCCGCCGGTGCCATCGAGGCGGTTGCGACAATCATTGCACTCAACCGTGGGATCATTCCCCAGACGCTCAACTTCCGGGGGCGCGACCCGGAATGCGATCTGGAATACTGCCATGCCGGCAGCCGTCTCAGCGACTGCCGGGTTGCCATGTCCAATTCCTTTGCCTTTGGCGGTAATATCACCTCAATGGTGCTCTCCCTATGAAAACTACCTTTACCAATATTGTCATCAGCGGTTCATCGGCCATATCCGCCGCCGGTACAGGCCTTGTCCCCATTCAGGAACTGCTCCGCTCGGGCGGGGATGCCTTGAGCGAGATTCCGTTCGAGCTGCTCTCCGCCGAAGGCTTCCGCTGGGGCAAGGTCAACGGATTCAAGGCCTCCGAGTTCATGTCGCCCATGAAGGCCCGCAAGATGGATCGTTGCAGCCAGTTTGCCGTTTCTGCGGCCGGCTTGGCCCTGAAAGATGCCGGGATCGATCTGAAGCAGTTCGCTCCCGAGCGTGTCGGGATCGTGCTGGGCAGCGGTTTTTGCGGGGTATCCAATTCCGCCGAATTCCTGAGCGGCTATTTCAACTCCGGTGTCGAGGGATTGATTCCGATGATCTTTCCCAACACGGTTCCCAATGCGCCTGCCAGTTATGCCTCCATTGAACACGGTTTTCAGGGACCCAATGCCACGCTGGTGCAACGCTTTTGTTCGGCAGAGTCGGCCTTTATGCTGGCCTGTCGCTACATTGAGGAGGGGCGTGCCGATATCATGCTGACCGGCGGCACGGATGAATTGATCCCCCTGATGATCACGGCCTTTGCGGCCATGGGACAGATGAAACGGAGTAGCGCCCCATTTGGGGAGGGGGCCGGTATCATCGTGCTGGAAAGCGCGGAACATGCCGCCCGACGCCAGGCGCCTGTCAAGGGGGTCGTAGAATCGATTACCTCGATCGGCATGCTGGCGGCCGGTCGTGAGGATGAGGCCTTTGAACTTCTGACAGATGGCGTCGATGCCTCATCCCTGGTCACGCTCTCCGGGACGGCGGCCGACATGCCGGCCATCCTGGAGCGGATTTCCGGTCGGCCAATGATCGATACCGGCCGTGCCATCGGCCGTTCACTGGCCATGGGGGGCAGCTCCCTGGCGATTCTGCTGGCATCTCTCGCAGCAGGACAGCAGGGCTATCATCTGGCTGCTTCTCCCGAGGGGCCCTACTTCGCCATTGGCGTGCGGGGAGGATCCTCTGTTCAACCCTGACCCGGCGGCATATCTGCCCCATCGTTATCCGTTTCTGTTGCTCGATCGGCTGCTTGAACTGGAGCCGGGTGTGCAGGTTACGGCCATGACGACCGTTTCCGCCTGCCGTGCCTTTCCCCAGATTCTGCTGGTTGAATTGGTAGCCCAGTTGGCCGGCATCGCCACCATTCAGCAGGATGGCGAGGGGGGCTTTTTGGCGGCCATCGACCAGGCCGAATTCGGCAGGGCTCCGCTGGCCGGTGATACGCTGATCATAACGGCCAGGGTGGTCAAGTCCTTTGGCCGTCTGTTCATGGTTGCAGGCGAGGTGTCGTGTTGCGAAGAGTCGTTGTTGAAGGTTCAGCTGACGTTGGGGGTCGGGAAACTGTGAGATATAAGATGATGCGACTGTTGTTGGCGAGTTTCTGTCTAACCACCGTTCTGGCTGCTTCCGCCCAGGCCAAGTCCATTTCCCCCTTGGATGGTTTGGAGGCGCTGCGCAAGGGATTTGCGGGGATCAACGACTTTACCGCCGAGATCACCCAGGAAAAGCGTCTCAAGCTGATGAAACGCAGCATGGTCATGAACGGTACGGTGCGCTTCAAAAAGCCGGATCTGTTTTTCATGGAGATCAATCCACCCTACGCCACCCGCATGATGCTGCACGATACGCTCATCGAACAGGCCAGCGGTAGGGAAGGGGAGAAAAACCGGATCATCCTGCCGCCCGAGCAGGGGCTCAAACAGTGGTTTTCCAAGCTGGCAACCCCGCTGACGTCCCTGCCGCAGGGGGTGACCATCCATGCCGATCTCACCAACGGTACCTATACCCTCGGCATTGCGCCACAGGGTAAGGGGCAGGTCAAGGAGCTGACGATTGCCTTCCTGGAGGATGGCACGGTGCGCCGGCTGGTGATCACCGAGCAAAATGGCGACCGGGCCACCATGACCTTCAAGAAGGTCCGCCGCAACATCGGTCTGTCCGAAAAGGACTTCAGTCTGAATTGATGCAATTGTCCCCGACTCTTGCTGTCTTCCTCGCCCGTCCTGTTCACACAACAACTTTCCTGATGGGATCTGATGTTCCGCTCATGGTTCGATAGACTTGGACTACTCAGGTTCAATCAGGGCCGGTTCGCAGAGATTCTCGGCGCAATTGGCCTCTCCGCCACAGGTGAAGCAGTAATAGCGTGGTGCCGTGGTAATGCTGGCGATCGTGTCGTACATGCCGTTACTGCGCAGCATGCAGAGATGCCCGTGATGATCCGCCCCGCAGGTGCATTTTGTCTGTTTTTCCATGTGGAACCTACCTTTCGATTATGTGATCCAACCAGCAAAAGAGTTCCCATCCTAGCAGGAAATGTGCTAAAAGAAAACGCTTGGCTCCCGGCCTGACCGCAGAGAAAGGAAAAACTCCCCCATGACATTTACCCCCACTTCGATCATTGTGACCGGTGGCGCAGGATTTATCGGCGCCAACTTCATCCATAGCTTCATGGCCAATAATCCGGCCTGCCGGGTGATCAACCTGGATGTCCTGACCTATGCGGGCAATCTCAAGAACCTGTCGGCACTGGCCGATAATCCCCATTATCGTTTTGTAAAGGGCGATATCGGTGACGCAGCCCTGGTGGCCGATCTTCTGGCCGCTGAGAAAATCGATGCCGTGGTCCATTTCGCCGCCGAATCGCACGTGGACCGTTCCATCACCGGGCCGGAGATCTTCGTGCGCACCAATGTGCTCGGCAGTCAGGTGCTCCTGGAGGAGAGCCGCAAACATTGGCAGTCGGGTCTGGTGCCTGATTTCCGTTTCTTCCAGATTTCCACCGATGAGGTCTACGGCAGTCTGGGCGAGACCGGCTTCTTCACCGAGGAGACCCCCCTGGCGCCCAATTCTCCCTATTCGGCCAGCAAGGCCGGGGCGGACATGCTGGTACGCGCCTACCATGAAACCTACGGCATGCCGACACTGAACACGCGTTGTTCCAACAACTACGGACCGTACCATTTTCCTGAAAAGCTGATCCCGCTTCTGATCCATAACATCATCAACCGCAAGTCGTTGCCGGTCTACGGCGACGGCAGCAACATCCGCGACTGGCTGCATGTCCGTGATCATGCTTTGGCCATTGAAACGATCCTCAAGCAGGCCGCGCCCGGATCGGTCTATAATATCGGCGGCAATAACGAGTGGCGCAACATCGATATCGTCAACCTGGTCTGCGACCTGCTCGACGGCCGTCTCGGAAGGGAGGCGGGGGAGAATCGCCGGCTGATCTCCTTTGTCAAGGATCGTCCCGGCCATGACCGGCGTTATGCCATCGACGCCTCCCGTCTCAAGCGGGATCTGGGATGGGAACCCGCCTATACCTTCGAACGCGGCATCGCCGAAACCATCGACTGGTACCTGGCCAATCAGGAGTGGGTGAGTGATGTCACCTCCGGCGCCTATCGCGACTATTACGAAGGTCAATATGGAGGTGGGCTATGATCCTGGTCGTCGGCGCCAATGGCATGCTGGGACGCGACATGCTGGCCCTTGCCGGGGAAACTGCCCGGGGTGTGGATCTGGACGAGATCGACATCACCTCGCTGGAGTCCACCGAGCGGGTTCTGCGAACCCTGAAACCCGGGATTGTCATCAACTGCGCCGCCTACACCGATGTGGACGGCTGCGAGAGCAATGCGGATACGGCCATGCAGGTCAACGCTGAAGGTGTCGCCCATCTGGCCATGGCCAGTCGCGAAATCGGGGCCCGCCTGGTGCATATCAGCACCGATTACATCTTTGACGGTGGCAAGGGCAGCCCCTATCTGGAAGATGATGCCCCACGGCCGCTGAATGTCTACGGAGAATCCAAGCTGGCCGGGGAACTGAATGCCGCCTTCAATCCCGAGCACCTGATCGTTCGTACCCAGTGGTTGTACGGTCTGCACGGCAAGAATTTTGTCGAGACCATGCTGCGCCTTGCTCAGGAAAAGGATCAGCTGACGGTGGTCGACGACCAGATCGGTTCTCCCACCTGGACGGTCGACCTGGCCCGCGCCATCCTGGCCCTTTTGAAAGGCGAGCATCGCGGCATCTATCACGCCGCCAACAGCGGCTTCTGCTCCTGGAACGGATTTGCCCAAGCCATCTTCGAGGAGGCCGGACTGGCAATCACGGTCAAGGGCATGACGACCGACGCGCTCAATCGTCCGGCCCGGCGCCCCCTCTATTCGACGCTCGATTGCGGCAAATTGGAACAGGATACGGGCTTTCGGCCACAGGAGTGGCGTTCGGCGCTGAAGGCCTATCTGCAGCTGAGGAACAAAAATGTCGCCTAGGAGAAACACGATGGAACGTGGAGAACGTCCGTGGGGTTCATATCTGGTGCTTGATGAGAGCAGCAGTTACAAGATCAAGCGTATCGAGGTGTTGCCCGGTCAACGTCTTTCGCTGCAGAAGCATCACCATCGCAGCGAACACTGGATCGTCGTCTCCGGTACCGCCCTGGTGACCTGCGGAGCGCAGCAGCAGGTGGTCAATGTCAACGAATCCACCTTCATCCCCATCGGCCAGAATCATCGTCTGGAAAACCCGGGCAAGATCCCCCTGGTGATCATCGAGGTGCAGAGCGGCGAGTATCTGGGCGAGGACGATATCGTCCGTTTCGATGACGACTACAACCGTGGTAACCTGCCGACTGATGCGCAGTAAGGACGGGGTGGGATACCCCCTCGGGCTGGCCAGGTTGCTGCTGCTCCTGATGCTGTGCGCCCTGACAGCGGGCTGTGCCGCCACCTCCACGACCATTCTGGAAGAAGAGGTGGTCACCAACCAGAAACACATGGCCAGTTACAAATCGTTGATTATCAATGACTTTGAACTGAAGAGCGAGCTGTATAGCGATACCCCGGCTGCCAAGATGAACGAGGGGGAGCGCCGCTATGTCCAAATACCGGCCCTGCTGGCCGAAAACATCGAACGCTACGTCAAGTCCCGCCAGACGTTTTTGAATGTGACGCGAGACGGGCAGCCGGCTGAAACCACGCTTGTGCTGAAGGGGCGATTTACCCGGGTCGGGCGTTTCAGGATCTCCATCACCGGTACGCTCCATGACGGCGCCAGTGACCAGGAGGTGGCCTTCTTCCGCCAGACACTCTGGGATGTGTTCGACACCACCGAGACCATCAATCTGCTCGCCCGCGAGGTGGCGGATTTTATTGACCGTATCCAGTACAAGTAGGAGATATCCCTATGTATATCGTTATACTGGCCGGCGGCTCCGGGACCCGTTTCTGGCCCCTTTCCCGCACAGCACGCCCCAAACAGCTCATCTCCATCACCGGCGACCGGACCATGTTGCAACGGACCGTGGAACGGGTGCTGCCGCTCAAGCCGAAGCGGATCCTGGTCATCACCAATCTGGTGCAGGCCGAGGAGACCGAGCGCCAGCTGGCCCATTACCGCAAGGTTCCCATCGACGTGATTGCCGAGCCGCTGGCAAAAAACACGGCCCCCGCCATCGGACTGGCGGCCACCATCATTGCCGCCCACGATCCCGAGGGGGTGATGGTCGTGCTGCCCGCCGACCACTTCATCAGGGACGAACAGGCACTGCAGCAGGCGTTGCAGGACGCCGCCCACTCCGCCCGCAACGGCTATTTGGCGACGCTGGGCATCATGCCCTCGCGCCCCGAAACCGGGTACGGTTATATCGAGGCCGACATGGAACTGCGCGGAAGCGGTCCTTTTCCGGTCCGCCGCTTCGTGGAGAAACCGCCCCTTGAAGAAGCGCTGCGCTATCTGGAGGAGGGCAACTTCTTCTGGAACAGCGGCATGTTCATCTGGCGCGCCGATACCATTCTGTCCGAGATCGATGCCTATCTGCCCGAGTTGGCGGGACAGCTCTCCCGGATCACCTTTTCGAACGATGTCTGGGAGTTGTCCGATCTGGAGCAACAAATCGAGACCGTCTATGCTTCGGTCGCCAGTGTCTCCATCGATTATGGGGTCATGGAACGTTCATCCAGGGTGCAGGTCGTACCGGTGGAGATGGGCTGGAGCGATGTGGGCAGCTGGAGTTCGTTGCCGGAAGTGGTCGCAGCCGATGAAAGCGGGACGGTGTGTGTCAATGCCGCCGGACATGTTTCCCTCGACTCAAGCGGCTGTCTGATCTATGTCGATGGCAAGGTCGTGGCCACGGTCGGCGTGCATGACCTGATCGTCGTATCGACCCCCGACGCGCTCTTGATCTGTGACCGCGAACGGGCCCAGGATGTCAAGAAGGTCGTGGAAGAGCTGGGCCAGCGGGGTTGCAGCTCGGTCTTGTAAGCGGGGCTTGTTTGATGAATATTTGACCTTGCAGCAATCTGATTGGTAACTTCAACGTAACTATTCGACACTATTGTAATAGAACACACAACCAAAAACATTTTTACAGGGATGAATAGGATGGACGGGATAAAACCTTTGAAAACAGGCTGCTGGCTTTAAACGCAAAAGCTTCTCGTCTTGTTTTGATCCCCTTTTCCCTGTTAAATAAAAGGGCTCCTGAGCAGTACTGATCTCCCGCTCATGGTTCGACAGGCTCACCACGAACGGTAGATCAAACTAGTTATGTAGCTAAAATCCGTTCGCCCTGAGCTTGTCGAAGGGTGGACGAATTTTAGCGGGGAATTGGTTCTACTCAGGAAAGGTTTTGACTTCGTGTGCTGAGAATAAACACGCCTCAACGAACACCCAAGGAAAACAATGGAAAGCTTTTTCTTCAAATTATCCATCATGCTGGTGCCGGGCATGCTGGCCATCACCTGCCACGAGGTTTCGCACGGTTTTATCGCCTGGCGCTATGGTGATCCCACGGCGCGCATGCTGGGTCGCTTGACCCTCAACCCTCTCAAGCATATCGATATCATCGGCACCCTGATGATCTTCTTTGTCGGCATCGGCTGGGCCAAGCCGGTACCGGTGGTTTATGAAAATCTGCGCAACCCCAAGCGGGACATGATCTGGGTTGCGGCGGCCGGACCGATCACCAACCTGCTCCTGGCAACCGTCTCCGCCTTCATCCTGCGCGGAATCGTGGCCTTTGCCAATCCGGCCCAATCCGGGACACCGTTGGCCATGATCATCGAACCGGTGGTGCTGATGCTGGCCTTCTCGGTCTATATCAACCTGCTGCTGGCCATTTTCAACATGATCCCGCTGCCGCCGTTGGACGGTGGACGGGTGCTCTGCGGTCTGCTTCCCTATCGCCAGGCCGCCGCCCTGTCACGCATCGAGCCCTACGGCATGGTGTTGATCATTGTCCTGGTGTTCTTCACCAATATCTTTTCCTATATCCTGCTTCCGCTTCTCAACATTGGCGCTCACCTGCTGGCCGGTCCGCAAAGCGACCTGGTCCTGGGGATTCCCCGGCTGTTGATGCGCTAACATCTACTAAGGAGTTTTTCTGATATGAAACAACGCGTTGTCAGCGGCATGAGGCCGACCGGTAAACTGCACATCGGCCATTATCACGGGGTCCTGGAAAACTGGGTCCGTATCCAGAATGATTTTGAATGTTTCTTCTTTGTGGCCGACTGGCACTCCTTGACCACCGAATATGCCGATACCTCCGGGATCCGCGAGAACGTCCGCGAGATGGTGCTGGACTGGATCGCCTTCGGACTCGACCCGGCCAAGAGCGTGGTCTTCCGCCAGAGCATGGTGCCGCACCATTCCGAGCTGAACCTGATTCTCTCCATGATCACGCCGGTTTCCTGGCTGGAGCGTTGTCCGACCTACAAGGAAATGCAGGACAACCTGGAGACCAAGGATCTCTCCACCTTCGGATTTTTGGGCTACCCGGTGCTGATGGCCGCCGATATCATTCTCTACAAGGCCACCCGTGTTCCGGTGGGGCATGATCAGCTGCCGCACTTGGAGGTTACCCGCGAGATCACCCGCCGCTTCAACTATCTCTACGGCAACGTCTTCCCCGAGCCGGAGGCCCTGCTGACCCAGACCCCCAAACTGCTAGGGCTGGACGGCCGCAAGATGAGCAAGTCCTACGGTAACTCGATCTACCTCTCCGATACGGCCGAGGAGACTACCAAGAAGGTCCTCTCCATGATGACCGATCCCCAACGTGTTCGGCGCAACGATCCCGGCGAACCGGACATCTGTGTGGCCTTCAACCTGCATCGTATCTATGTGCCCCAGGAAAAGCTGGACGAGATCATTCCGGCCTGCCGCGGTGCGGCCATCGGTTGCGTGGAGTGCAAGCGGATCCTGGCCGGTTGCATGAACGAGCGTCTGGCACCCTTCCGCGCCAAGCGTGAGGAACTGGCCGTTAATCCCGGTTTTGTGGATGACCTGCTGGCTGATGGTAGCAGTCGGGCATCACAGATCTCCGACACGGTCATGGCCGAAGTCCGCTCTGCCCTGAAATTCTGAGATGAACAGCGCGAGCGAAGCCTCCCAGCGGCCGGGAGAGACAGAACCGCCGACCTTGCTGGAGGAGATGCATAAGGGGTACAACGTTCATCTGGACTCGTTCGACGGACCGCTGGATCTGCTTTTGCACCTGATCCGCAAGAACGAAGTGGATATCTGCGATATCCCGATTGCCGTCATCACCGGCCAGTATCTGGACTACATCAAGCTGATGAAAGAACTCAACCTGGAGGTGGCCGGTGATTTCCTGGTCATGGCCGCCACCCTGTTGCAGATCAAGTCGCGCCTGCTCCTGCCCCTGGATGAACCGGAAGAGGGGGAAGAGGAGGAGGGCGACCCGCGGGCAGAGCTGATCCGGCGCCTGATGGAGTATCAGCAGTACAAGGATGCCGGCATGGTCATCGGGGCACGGGCGCTGCTGGGGCGTGAGGTCTTTGTGCGGACCGCTGTCGATCCGCTTCTGGCGGCGGCCAAAAACGAGGAAGGCCCCCTGGAAGTGAGTCTCTTCGATCTGGTGGACGCCTTCCGGGTCCTGCTGGAGCATATCCCGGCCGAGCATTTTCACGACGTGGCTGCCGCCGAGACCTTCAGTATCGCCGACTGCATCAACGAGATCCTCTCTCTGCTCCAAGAGCGCGACACGGTGCAGTTCGAGGATCTGGTGCGGGCGGATCATACCCGCGAACGGGTCATCGTGACCTTCCTGGCGCTGCTGGAACTCTGTCGACTCAAATTGATCCGCATCTTTCAAAACGGCCCCCAAGGAGACATCTGGTTCGTTCCTTCCGTCATCCAGGATCTATCTGACGAACCCGACCTGTTGTCATCAGCGACATAAAGGAGAGTCCGTATGTTCAAGGAATTCAAAGAGTTTGCCCTTAAAGGAAATGTCATCGATCTGGCGGTCGGTATCATCATCGGTGCCGCCTTCAACAAGGTCGTCCAGTCGCTGGTTACTGACATCATCATGCCGCCGGTCGGCATGTTGTTGGGGAAGATGGATCTCTCAGCCATGTTCGTCAATCTTTCCGGAAAACAGTTTGAAACCCTGGCCGAAGCCAAGAAAGCCGGCGCGGCGACCCTCAACTACGGGCTTTTCATCAATACTCTGGTCGATTTTGTGATCATGGCCTTCGTAGTCTTTATCATGGTCAAACAGATCAACCGCCTCAAGCGCGCTACGCCGGCCGCTCCGGCGCCTGAAACCAAGGAGTGTCCCTTCTGCCTGTCAACCGTTCCCTTGGCCGCAACGCGTTGTTGCCAGTGTACTTCCCAGATATGATCGCCGTGCCATGCAACTGACCGCAATTATAGAATCCATCATCTTTACGGCCGAAGCGCCTCTCTCCCTGGATCGGCTCTGTGAGGTGCTGACCGAATTCGAGCGCAGCGAGATCCGGGCCGCGCTGAGCGAGTTGGCCGCCGGTTATGAAGGACGCAATGGCGGCATTGAGCTGGTGGAGGTGGCCGGTGGCTGGCAGTTCCGGACGCGGCCCGATTTTCAGCAGTACGTGCTGCGGCATGTCAAGACCAAGATAGCCAAGTTTTCCCAATCCTCCCTGGAAACCCTGGCGATTGTCGCCTACCGTCAGCCGATCACCCGTGTCGAGGTCGAACATCTGCGCGGGGTCGATTGTGGCGGTGTGCTGAAGTCGCTTCTGGAAAAGAGGTTGGTAAGGATCCTGGGCAAAAAGGATATTCCCGGCCGCCCCCTGATCTATGGCACCTCTAAGGAGTTTCTTGAGGTATTCGGCCTTAAGGATTTGAAAAGCCTGCCGACTCTCAAGGAAATCCAGGCCCTGGATGCGGTACCGCAATTTGAACGTCAGGAGACTTTGCCCCTGGGGCAGGAAGAGGAACTCGCCGAAGAAGAAACTCCGTTGCTTTTCGAGGAGTAAACGCAGGAGGGTGCCAACATGCAACGTCAACCGGCAGTGGCAGGACAATTCTATGCGGGAAACGAAAAACAGCTGCGCAGTGACCTGGCGGCGCTGATTCCCGAACGGCACGACCAGCGCCCGGTCACCGGCATCATCTCACCCCACGCCGGATATGTCTACTCCGGCGCCATTGCCGGAACCGTCTACGCCTCCATTGAAATTCCGGAAACAATCCTGATCCTCGGTCCCAACCATCATGGCAGCGGGGCCGGCGCGGCGCTCTACCCGGACGGCGAATGGCTGACGCCGCTCGGTCCGCTCAGCATCAACTCTCGCCTGAACTCCCTCCTCCAGCAGCACGTCCCCCTGCTCCAAACAGATACCGTCGCCCACCAGTTTGAACACTCGTTGGAGGTGCAGGCCCCCTTTATCCAGTATCTGCGGCCGGATGCGAGTATCAGCGCCATTTGTCTGGGACATGGCAGCTATGATGCTATCCGTCAGATAGGGGAGGGGATCGGAGCGGCCATCCGGGCCTATGGCGGTCAGGTACTGATCGTGGCCAGCTCGGACATGACTCACTACGAATCGGCCGAAACGGCGCGGCGCAAGGACGATCTGGCTTTGGCGCGGGTGCTGGGCTTCGATCCACAGGGGCTTTTACAGGTCTGCCAAAGCGAGCGCATCACCATGTGCGGTGTGGTACCGGCGGCGGTAATGCTGGTGGCGGCTGTTGAGTTGGGCGCCAGCCGGGCCGAACTGGTGGCCTACGGCACCAGCGGCGATGTGACCGGTGATAATCGTCAGGTGGTGGGCTATGCGGCGGTGAGGGTCTGGTAGAAAGCTTGCATGTGCCCCCCCCGTTACCCCTTCGACAAGCTCAGGGCGAACGGGGGGGGATTTGTGAGTGCCTGGCTTCCGTTCGTGGTGAGCTTGTCGAACCATGAGCGGAAGCTTCATCTCGTCAGTTCATGTTGAAGCGGATATTTGCCGGCGACTGATCTTTTGAGGCATGGACACCACGATCCGGGTTGGCCGCCAGGTGGCGCAGGATGGCAAAGACCGCTTCAGCTTGGTCGGGTGTCCCGAGTTGCGTGGCGATCTCCATGGCCGTCAGACCCTGCGTGCTTTTCTTCAAGACTTCGATGATCGTTTTTTGTAATGCAATGACAACGCCGGCAGCCTTTTTGCCGGCCTCGACCCCCGGTTGATGGTAGGCGTTGATATTGATCAGTCCGGCATACAGCCCGACCGTACGTTCAAAGAGGGCGATCAGGGCGCCGATCGTTCCGGCATCCACCCGCTCCACGCTGATGGTCATGGATTCGCGTCCCTTTTCATAGAGCGCCGTGCGGGTACCCTGGTAGAAGCCGAACAGGAAATCCCCGCTGGTAATTCCCTCCTCCACCTGCATGGAAGATTTCGTGCGATCCTGCAGTACTTCGATAAAGGTCACGAAGAAATTGGCCACCCCCTCGCGCAGCTGCTGCACGTAGGCGTGTTGATCGGTAGAACCCTTGTTGCCGTAGACCGACAGCCCCTGGCTGACGATTTTGCCGTCCAGATCGAGCTCCTTGCCGATGGACTCCATGATCAGTTGTTGCAGGTAGCGCGAGAAGAGCAGCAAACGGTCCTTGTAGGGGAGCAGCACCAGGTCCTTTTCGCCGCGGCCGTTGGTGGCATGGTGCCACATCAGCGCCATCAGCGCGGCCGGGTTTTTTGTGGTCTCCGTGCGGCGGGTGAGCTTGTCGCACGCGCCGGCTCCCTCCAGCATGGCGGTGATATCGATTCCCTGCAGGGCGGCCGGGAGCAGCCCGACGGCCGAAGTTACGGAGGTCCGCCCGCCGACCCAGTCCCACATGGGGAAGCGTTCGATCCATCCTTCGGCGGCCGCCACCTTGTCCAGTTCGCTGCCGGCACCGGTCACGGCTACCGCATGGCGGGCGAAGTCGACTCCGGCGGCGCGGTAGGCGGCCTGGGCCTCCAGCATGCCGTTGCGGGTCTCCTTGGTGGAGCCGCTCTTGGAGATGACAATCGTCAAGGTGCGGGCCAGCTCGGCGCCCAGTTCCCCGAAGAGCCGGTCCATGCCGTCCGGGTCGGTATTATCCAGAAAATACGCCTTCATCGGGTCCTCTGGGGAGGAGAGGGCGTCGGCCACGAACTGCGGCCCCAGGGCCGAACCGCCGATACCGATCACCAGAAAGTTCCTGAAACGCTCTCCCGTCGCCGTGGTCAATTCGGCCGAATGTATCCGGCGACTGAAGTCGATCACCTGCCTGACGGTGTCGTCGATTTCCGCCCGCAGCTCGGGCGCGGGGGCCAGGGCAGAGTTGCGCAGCCAGTAATGGCCGACCATGCGCCCTTCGTCGGGGTTGGCGATGGCGCCCTGTTCCAGTTTGGTCATGGCCGCAAGAGCCCGCTGTATGGCCGGTTCCATGCGTTGGAAAAAACCGTCTTCGAAGTTCATGCGGCTGATGTCCAGGGAAAGTCCCACTTCGGGGCAGGTGCAGAGATAAGAGCAGTAGCGTTGCCAGAGTTCGGTTTTGTTCATGCGGTCGTGCCTCCTGGAAGTGCAATCGAGGTATTAAAGATAACAGGTTATCCGCAAGACTCAAGTTGCAGTTTGCAATTTTGCAGGGATGAACAGGTTAGACAGGATAAAACCCTTAAAAACAGGTTGCTGGGTTTAAAGCAAAAAGCAAGCTCTGATAAAATTCCGCACAACAGCAAGGTACTGATCTGGCTGTTCCAGATGGTGTGAATGGGAAGCATTCTCGAAGATCTCCAGGCGGGCGTTAGGAACCTGTTCAGAGAAGTGGGCTACCGTCTCCGGTCTGGCCTCGTCATGCCGGCCGCAGGTGAAGAGGACCGGTATGACGATTTCCGCCAAACGAGGGGCGAGATCGGCGCTTTTCAGGCTGCCGTTGCAGGTGAACTCGCTCGGTCCCCACATGGTCAGATAGACCTGCATCCCCATCGCCGCAAAGGTCCGTTGCAGGCACTCTGGCCAGGGTGCGAGGCGGCAGAGATGACGCTCATAGTAGGTCAGCATCGCTGCCTGGTAAGAGGGGCTGTCGAAATCCCCCTGCTCCTCGGCCATCGACACCGCCCCTCGTACTTCCGCGGGCATATCCTCCAGCAAGCTGTGTTGATCCCTCATCCAGAGCGAACTGCTCACCAGCGCTCCCGAGAGTACCAGACGTTCAATGCCGGACGCGCCGCCCAGGAGGTGTGCGAGCGCCAGCATCGCCCCCCAGGAGTGTCCCAACAGATTGATTCGCTCCAGGCCCAGCACCTGCCGCACCTTGGCCAGTTCCGCCACAAAACGCTCCACCCGCCAGAGGGACGGGTCGTCGGGCCGGTCGGAGCGGCCGCAGCCGAGCTGATCGTAGAAAATAACCGGCCGCTCATCCGCCAGCAGGGCCAGATTCTCCAGGTAGTCATGGGGCGCACCCGGTCCGCCGTGCAGCACCAGCAGCGGAATGCCCGGCGAGTTTGCCCCCATTATACAATACCAGACCCGTCCTCCGGGGACGCTGATCATCCCTTCTGTTTTCGTGGGCATTGTTGTTCCTTCTGACAGCATGACGCACTCGACGAGGGTGGATATTCGCTTGCCAGAACGGCGCGCCGTATGCGTCATACGCAGATGTTTACTCCGGAGCGTATGGGGAATCTAGGGCAGTTCGGCAAACACCCGTGCGGGGGCGCCGGTGCCGTTTTTTATGAACATGGGGATAACATAGAGCATGGCGCCGGTTTCCGGAATCTTCTCCAGGTTGGCGATGTTTTCAAGGGCAAGTTTCTGTGCGCTGCAGAGTTGCTGGTGGACTTTGAAGTCCTTGGAACTCCCCGGATCGATACTGGGAGTATCGATTGCAATACCGGTGATCGTCCGTTTTGCCAGAAGAAAGGCGACCGCTTCCGGCGAGAATCCCGGAAAATGCAGCTCTGCAACGGCCGTTGGGCCGGTTTTATCCGTGCCGAGCACCTCTTTCCGGTTGGGGTAGAAACGCCCATCGATGCCGCTCTGCATGGCAACCCAGGCCCCTTGGGGAATGCGGCCATGTTTCTTTTCCCAGGCAAGAATGTCTTCCACCGTCAGTTGATAGTCACGATTTGACAGGGACTTGCTTGTTACATCGATTTTAGCCGCCGGGCCAATCCATTCCTGAAGCGGAATCTGGCCGATAGTACGCCCCTGTTCAGAAAAATGAATCGGCGCATCGACGTGGGTACCACCATGTTCTGAGGCCGCGTATTGGTTCGAGGCATACCAATAGCCATCGTCCGAGATGCCTTTAAAAACTACCGTCGGGGTGAAGGGTTTATCGGTGGGCCAGTAAATCGACTCTTCCGAGAATGGGAAGGTCATGTCGATGAGCTTCTGCTTCGGGGCGGCGGTGGAAGTTGTAGCAGCAGATAGCAGTACCGCAATAAGTAGTAGAATAAGCCTGCTGCAAATTTTGCTGCGTTTTATGCTGGAATGGTACATGGTTTTCCCCCGTTATAAATTTGATAAATTCCGGGTCGAGATTCTGTCAGTCTCATCAGCCAGAATCCACGCATAATGCATGTTACAATTGTAAAGCGCGCCTGATAATAAGCAAGAATACTTGAGCGCATTTGTAACTCGGATCTGAATAATCCCGCTGTCAAATTCGTTAGAAAAATACAATAAAAATACATCGGCAGCCTTGCACTCTGTTTGACTGGTGGTACTGTTTAGCGTGGTGATTTCAGGATAGAAGGAACATACTATACCTAAGTTCGCGCATAGGCAGCGTATTCTATTCCCTTCCTGTATATTTCCCTGCTCGTTATAAGCCTAAGCGCCAGACTCGGCGTAAAGAGCCCGAAGCAGACTATGACCAGAGACGTCTCGGCTAAATTGTTACGGTGACCGAACAATTGAACAAACAGGGAGGTTGAGCGATTATGATCAGGGTAATCTACAAAAATCAGGTAAGTGGCGCGGTTGAAGACCTTCATCTTGAGGAATTGATTGCCACGGAAAAAATTGAGGCATTTTACCGGTCAAATGAAAGGGTCGATATTGGCCGTGGTTCCGTAAGAGGGATGGGCGGAGAGTATCACGGCCCGGAAAGAAGAAAAAGTGCTCAGCACTTTGCCCAGCCGTCGAATTTTTTTGGGTAACTGCTCAGACATGCCAAAGGAGAAGCAAACAAAGATGATCGTGCTGACCAGGTCGGATTGTTGATGAAGGATGCACGTAGAAGCTTACTGGTTTCTGAGGATACATCAGAGATCTTTTAATAGCTTGGTTTCTCTAATGTTTGATCGAGCCGCACTGTGGACAGATTAATTTGTTCCTGTTCAGTGCAATGAACAAGATCCCGGGAATCAGGCCACAAAGCAAGAGAATGAATGAAATCACAAGCGGGTAGACACGTATGCTGAACCACCTGTCCATATAGCCTTTGAAACCGCAGTACTTGCATTTTCTGTACAGATCATATTCAGTCATACATCACCTGCTTATTATGGAGTTAGAACAATCCTGATAATGAGAAGTAGTAATATAAATTTATTTTAATAATATATGTTTAATAATACATGGCGAACGACCGAATTGCAAGATTGAAAATCACTCCCCCTCATGTCATATCTGATGCATTTCCTTTACAGCTTGTTATTACAATAACTCAGTAAAATTAGCATGATACAGTATGTTGTTCTGATTGAATCTCCTTCGAGGCGTGTTCAGAGTTGTGCTGAAGAATATACTGCTGTCGGTAGCGTGGGAGGTGGAAGTCCATCGGCGAGCGATGGAGGAGGATATTGACAAAACCGCCTTCAGTGGTGGATATTCCTGCATTGAGAAAATGTACCCGCCGACGGGGTCGGTTGGGCAAAGGCGGTTCAGATTGCTAGACCACGTGGATGAATTGATTGAATCAACGCAGGAAACTGACACCACAACCAGTGAAACTCCCAACGATTCCATGAAAAACTGGATCGGGTGGGCGCTGGCGCTTTCGCTTGTTTTGCACATCGGGGCGGCGGTTGTTTTGATAGTGATGGGAGAATCCAGTATTGGCGGGGATAACTCATCCCGATTCATTATTCAGGACGTCGTACTGACACCGACACCGACGATCAGCGCGCCGGTAACACCAGAGCCTGTCCCGTCTGAGGAGCAGCAGGCCGCCGTGACAGCACCGCCGCCAACGGAAACCGGAGGAGCGCCCCTGCCGGCCGAAGAGCCCGTGCCTGCCACTCCGCCCACGGCAGTACCGGAAAGCGCTGAGAAAGCGGGCGGGCCCATGTCGACCCCCTTGGGGCTGGGGATGGCCCACGGCTATTTCAGCAGTCTGGCTGATGGGAAATCGTTGCGGGATGATATCCGCGACTATTATTTGGAGATGGTGCAGGGAATCAACCGGGCTTGGTGGGATAAGGCCGTTCAGCTCAAGGAACCGCTGCGTCAGGATGCTGTCTTTGAAGTGAAGATCAAGCGGGATGGAACAATTGTTGGGGTTCAGATTGTGAATGGGACCGGCTCAAGGTCGGTTGATCACATGTTGGTCGATATTATCATGAAGGCCTCACCCCTTCCGGCGCTGCCTGCCACCTTTACCCAAGCTTTATTCAGCGCTCCGCTCAGGATCAGAGCGCCGTCGTTCTTTTTCCGTTTGAGTGAGGGGTTAGGGGGGGCGGCGAGATAGACGTAATTGCTATCCAACCGCTCGGGGAGCCTATCCTGAGGGTAGTCGAAGCGGACCCGCATACCGTCTGGTGTGGGTGCTGGGGGAGAAAAAAACGGTTACCCGATTGGATCTCAGCTCTGTCATCGGTTATATCTGTGGCGAGTTCCCGTTTAAATCTTTGATAAATGCGGTAACAGTATCTTCAATGGCAAAATCATATTCTTCATGCAATAACTTTCCGTTGTCAGCTTCCAGGAGATCAAGATCACATTTCCGTCCAGCTTTTTTACTTTCGTACTTGACGTTTTTTTCCCACAAAATGTTGCCTTGTGGATCTCGCAGTTGAGCTGTCGTCCATGCGGATAAACCAATTCCATTTTTTACTTTGACAGTCTTAACCTTGAGAATAATTGCATAGTCATTAGTGATTTCATATTCGTCTGAAATTGGTTCATTTTTCACGATGATGTTCGGCCAGCTTTTAACCTCTCTGGGAATTCTTTCTATAGCTTGTTTGAATAAACGGTCACCGTAATCTGGGAGACTACATGTCTTTTGCAACTCCTTGCCATTACTTTCCATCATGTTGTATTGAATTGCACCACCTATCCCACCACCTATGGCTCCAAACATCGCGCCTGTTACACCAGCAACTGTGGAGCCAGTAGTTTCCTTTAGAAGAGGTGGTGATTTTATGTGGGCAGCGGTCATTGAGGTGATTAGCTTCAGTGAATCTCTTGAAAGTTGCTTATCAGTTGCTGCACAACCGGAAATGCATAAAAGGGCCACTGACCACATTGCAACAATTCTAAGATTTCGTTTTTCTCTCACCGCTTCCTCCTCTTTCATATTTTTACATTGATTTGATCCAATGGCTGCATCCTTGACCCGTCCGGGCAGCCTTTCCGCCCGGTCGGTGTCCAACGGTGTGGTAATAGCATCTTCAGTTTATTCCACTTACAAGGGAAGACCCCGCAGAGTTCTACGCAGAGTTCTAGAGAGGTTGTCCGTGGATATCACGCATGGTGGTCGAATTGATTGTAACAACCATGTCGGTGGAGCCGGAATCGAATGAGAGCTTCATGATTGGACCGCTTCCTGAAAAAGGGGTGGACCTAGCAATTGATATGTCAATTACACCAGGAGCTGACGAACTGCTTGTAATACTTGCCCCGCTAATCAGTGCACCAGCAGTAATTTGAGGAGGATAAATACCTGGGTAGCCAAGTGTGAGATCCATTGACGCCACGCTATCCATGTCCGTACCATTGATAGTGAACGTGCCTTCTTGAAACGGGCCGACTGACAGCGCTGCGCTTTTTGTAGCAGTTCCATTTGACGACGTTCCTCCAGCTCCGCAACCCGCAATAACAACCAGTAGTGTCAGCAGTAAAATGATGTAACGATGCTTTCTCAGGTGGATTAACTTCATGCAATTCTCCTCTATCGTGTGTTTTTCTGGAAGTGTGTCATGAAAACTACATGATTCTACCAACGGGCAGGTCAAAGCCTTGTTGTGCCCTCACCATCACTTTTGTCTCGTGTCCGACCGGTCAGATTGTGACAATATCGTTCTCATACCAGGTTGCAGGAACTGCTGAATTGTGCCGAGAAACTCTGGGGTGCCTCGTTCTTAGAGGTCATGAGGTACAAGTCCATGCCGGAGCCAGATTTGACCCGCAGTTCGCCATACAGGCAGATTGGTATCTGATAGTTGTTCTTGAACCTGCGGTCAGGCCCGCCACTCTTGTTAGGATGCTTCCATGTCTTGTCGACAACCTTGGCATCATGCGGTGGACTTTGTTCGATGAATCTGGTGGTATTGGTTTCCACTCGGATATCTTCATATTCGACGAAGCCCACGCCATTGTTGTCATAGACGAGGATGCCGTCGGGCATCATGTACAGGCTTTGCCCGCGGGTTTTGATGACCGGCACATCAATGTTCGTCTCCACCCAAGGGGGGGGGCCTTCTCCGATTTGAGCTTCGGTGCGGCTAATCAAGTTCGAGGCGCCAGCGTTTCGCTTCCAATCGTGGATATTGTTGACTCCTTGGGAAGTTATCAGCGACCATACTTTGCTGTTTGAAGCGAGGGAGTTGAACGCGGAGATGGTTTTCTGGAAACGCTCCCCTTTATCTTCGAAGTCGTAATCGAGGATGATGGTTCGACGCTTCGATTCCCAGCGAGCGGTGAAAATGAAGGCGGCCACTGCGAGAATGAAGACAATCCAGCCGGCAAGAGAGCTACTTTGGAAGGCAATGAAGGATGGCAGAAGACCGATTCCGCCGCAGACGTAGTCGAGCCGCACAGTGGTGTAGGATTGATTGAGCCTGCTCAACAGGTCTTTCCTCGATTGTGGAACCAATTCCTGAGAGGAGGCAGTGGTGTATTCTATGGTTCCGGGCAGAGGTGGTTCGTTGTAGGTCGAGGGTGTCTGAGGAAGAGTCTGCGGAGAAGTCCTTCCGCCGCTTGCTCCACCTCCCAGTTCCTGTCGGTAGTAAAGCCCATATCCGCCGGCATGGATATAGCTTTTCCCGTTGGGTCGGACGCCAACCCGGAAACCCTTGACGCCAACAGATGTGCCGATACCACTTTTGGACAGGTTGAACCGAACAGGACCAACCTTGACCGATTTTCTCAGATACCACGCCACGTTATATCCTCCCAAAAAATGAAATCACATCGCTTGGTTACAAGAAAAAAACGATATTTATTTAATCTTCTTGATTCATCTTTCTTGTCACACAACGGGGCAGGAGATGCACCGGGCAGTATTTTGGCCCGGTGCATCTTTCTGGTGTACGCCCGTCATGGGCGTGAACTTATGGGGTGCAAGTCCCCTGTATTCGAATCCGGTACCGTCGTGATTAGTTACCGTTGCCAGCTTGCTGTTTTACGGTAGCTTAGTTGTCTCACCAGGCGGGGCAAACGTACCAGCCGACGGCAAGGGCGGGGGACTGAAGAAAGCCCGAGTGCAAAGCTAGGAGCCAAGCCTGCCCTGAGCGTAGTCGAAAGGGATCCGCATGCCGGGTTGTGGTGAAGGGGCTGGGGGAGAAAAAAACCGACTATTCGAGTTTGCGAATTTGGAGCGTTGCCCCTCTATTCCTCTTTACTCCCGCAAGAGCGGCTTACTTGAACTCATTGTTATAGGCCAACCGCATTAGCTCCGTACTCTGCTTGTTTATGTGTGAATTTCTCAAATGTTAACTGTGTAATCAAACTGCCGCGTGAAAAAGCTGAATGTGTCATGTACTCTTTGGCCTTTTTAGCTGCTTGTTCATTCCAGTTAGCATCAGAATTATCTGCACCATAAACCGCATCAGCATGTGAAAATTGTTCGAACTCCAATTGGGTAACCAATCCATCATGAGAAAATGCTGTGTAACTTAAATAAGTTTTTGCTTTTTGAACCGCATTCTTTTGACTAACTGTCTCGTTTGATATTGGTGAATTGCTTTGGTTGGCAGGTAAGCTTGACGAAGCGTTGTTGGATATCGCTCCACTACCTGATCCTGATTCGTGCGCCTTCCCATAGATGAATGCTCCAACAATGATGAAAACTACAACTACTAGCCATCCGGGGACATGATTCTGATTTTTGGCAGGCTTTGGAGGTGGTAGGGGAGCGACTTCGGAATTGCAAAATCGGCAAATGCTGGCATCGTTCCGAATCAACTCGGCGCATTTTGGGCACTTGCGAAGATTGGATGGATCTGCCGCAGCAGCAGGGGTTCCTGGTAGCGGCTTTAGCATGATTGCCATAGGTAAAGCGACTATAAACAAGGCGGCACCGTAAAACCACCACTTGCCGAATGAATGCCCTTTGTTTTTGGCGATAGCTCCAGTGATGAGCCCCAACAGACAAACAGCGACGATGAATTCCATTTACGTCCCCTTCTCATAGAAATTTGAACCTTTACTCTTTCTCATGGTCCTGTACAACTCCAGCATGACTGTACTCCTCATTCGAGGCTACCTATTCCTACTATGCCCTTGCTGTAAAATCAATAATAACTACAACTAGTTATCCGTTTTGTGTCGTGCAAGTTTTTTGTGCAGAGGTCTGGAAAACGGTTGTAATGTCGGCATGTTACATAAGTGTAAAGAATCTTTACATTGTAAAGATTCTTTACACTAGTTGAGTAACTATTTGAAAAATCAGTAAGTTATGAGGTGCCGTGCGGGGGCGTTACGGGTGGGGTTATTTTGAAAATACGGGTAAATGAAGAACGAAGGTGACAGAATTCAGGTGAGTTTCGGGTGCCACACAATGGCGCATATGCATCTACAGCGGATACAAAAAAGGCGGGGTTGCCCCCGCCTTTTTAATCAGCTTGTTACGATCTATTTCTTCACGTTGTAGAACACGTCGTGTCCCTTGAAGACCGCCGTGCTGTCCAGCTCGTCTTCGATGCGCAGCAACTGGTTGTACTTGGCGACGCGGTCGGTGCGGCAGAGTGAACCGGTCTTGATCTGGCCGGAGTTGACCGCCACGGCCAGGTCTGCCAGGGTGGTGTCCTCGGTCTCGCCTGAACGGTGGGAGATGACCGTGGTGTATCCAGCGCGCTTGGCCATTTCGATGGCTTCGAGGGTCTCGGTCAGGGTGCCGATCTGGTTGAGCTTGATCAGGATCGAGTTGGCAATCCCTTTCTGGATGCCTTCCTTGAGGATCTTGGGATTGGTGACGAACAGGTCGTCACCCACGATCTGGATGCGCTTGCCGAGGCGGTCGGTCATCAGCTTCCAGCCTTCCCAGTCGTTTTCAGCCATGCCGTCTTCGATGGAGATGATCGGGTACTTGTTGACCAGGTTCTCGTAGAAATCGACCATCTCTTCCCTGGTCTTTACCTTCTGGGTCTCATTCTCCAGGGTGTAGACGCCCTTTTCCTTGTCGAAGAGCTCGGAAGAGGCTACGTCCAGGGCCAGCAGCACATCTTCGCCCGGCTTGTAACCGGCCTTGACGATGGCTTCCATGATGACTTCCAGGGCCTCTTCGTTTGATTTCAGGTTGGGGGCGAAGCCGCCTTCGTCACCGACGGCGGTGTTGTAGCCCTTGCCCTTAAGGACACCTTTCAGGGCGTGGAAGATCTCGGCGCCCATGCGCAGCGCTTCCTTGAAGCTCCCCGCGCCGGCCGGCATGATCATGAATTCCTGGATATCGACGTTGTTGTCGGCGTGGGCGCCACCGTTGATGATGTTCATCATCGGCAACGGCAACTCGCGGGCATTGGCGCCGCCGATGTATTTGTAGAGCGGCAGGCCGGCTTCTTCGGCAGCGGCCTTGGCCACAGCCAGCGACACGCCCAGGATGGCGTTGGCGCCATATTTGCTCTTGTATTCAGTGCCGTCCAGCTCGATCATCTTCTGGTCAATGCCGACTTGGTCGTCGGCATCCATGCCGATGATTTCTTCGGCCAATTCATTGTTGACGTTGTCGACGGCCTGGATGACCCCTTTACCGAGGTAACGGGATTTGTCGCCATCACGCAGTTCGAGGGCTTCACGCTCGCCGGTCGATGCACCCGATGGAACCGCTGCGCGACCAAATGCGCCCGACTCAAGATATACCTCCACCTCCAGGGTGGGATTCCCGCGGGAATCAAGGATTTCTCTGGCATATACGTCTACAATTTCACTCATTACTGCCCCCTTGCATGGAATGGATAGTGGCGGAGATCGTGTCTCCGTTAAGACAAAGCTTCATTTCTATAGCACAGAAATCATAAAAATACAGCCGCCGCATAAAAAAAAGCTGTCAGCGCACAAGGCTTCACATTGCTTTCCAATAATGCTAGAAAGACACTCATCTTTAATAACGGCACGATGAATATAGGAATGACCATGTCAGCAGATTCTCTCGACAGGCTCACCATAGACAAGAGCCGTCAGACCGTAAAATCCGGCCACGGCCGTTATAGTCGGACAATCTGGGCGCTCGTGGTGGTCGTGATCGCCGGGATCGGCTTGTATCTGTATCGCGGCCGGGTGACCACCATCGAAGCCACCAGCGTCAGCCAGGTTTATCCGACCCAGTCCTTCACCCTGCTTAACGCCAGCGGCTATGTGGTGGCCCAGCGCAAGGCAGCCGTGGCCTCCAAGACCACCGGCCGGCTGGAATGGCTGGGGGTGGAGGAGGGGAGCCTGGTCAAGGCCGGACAGGTCATCGCCCGCCTGGAAAACCTGGACCTTCAGGCCGTAGTGCGCCAGTCGCGGGAGGGGGTCCAGAGCGCCAAGGCCACCCTGGAGCAGGCCCGGGCCGAGCTGGCAGATGCGGAAAACTCCTTCAAACGGCAGAAGACTCTTCTCAAGCAGGGCATCGTGGCCCAGGCAGACTATGACGTTGCCGAGGCGCGTTTCAAACGGGCCGTTGCCGCGGTGGCCGCCGGCGAAGCGGGTGTCCGTGGCGCGGTCGCCTCCCGGGAGGGGGCTTCGATCAATCTGGATTACAGCTTGATCCGGGCGCCGTTCGACGGCGTGGTCCTGACCAAAAACGCCGATGTGGGCGATATCATCACCCCGCTGGGCGCGGCCGCCAATGCCAAGGCCGCCGTGGTGACGATCGCCGACTTGGCCTCGTTGCAGGTCGAGGCGGATGTGTCCGAGTCCAGTCTCGGTCTGGTCAAGCAGGGTCAACCCTGCGAGATCACCCTGGATGCGTTGCCCGGGATGCGTTTCAGGGGGGTGATCCACATGATCGTACCGACCGCCGACCGTTCCAAGGCCTCGGTCATGGTCAAGGTGCGCTTTGTTGACAACGACAACCGCATACTGCCCGAGATGAGCGCCAAGGTCGCCTTCCTGGAACATGAGGCCGGCAAGACGGATCAACAGCCGCGCCTGGCGGTCAACCCGGCGGCCATCGCCCGATCCGGAGGACGCGAGGGGCTCTATCTGATCAAGGGCGAGCGGGTCGTGTTTGTGCCGGTTACCAAGGGTGCCAAGCTGGGGGATCTGATCGAGGTCAGCGGCGTCAAGTCCGGCGACCGGGTGGTCCTGAAACCGCTGGATAAGCTCAAGGATGGCGATAGGGTGGCGCTTCCCGAGAAGAAATAGTACTGAACTGCTTTTTGTCCACGAACTACACGAAAGATACTAAAAAACCGGAACTATTTTAAATAATGGTAGATTAGCAGAAATCATCCGCTGAAATCCGCCCACCCTTCGACAGGCTCAGGGCGAACGGATTTCAATTATTTGATCTTCCGTTCGTGGTGAGCCAGTCGAACCATGGGCGGGAGATCAAATAATTCTAGTAACTTGTTCGTGTTTTTCGTGTCGTTCGTGGACAACGCTTTTCAAGGATAGCAATGGATAGAGCCACAGAGAGAGATACCGTCGTCAGCATCCGGGGCGTGGTCAAGGCGTATCAGCGCGGCAACCAGCACGTGCCGGTTCTGGAGGATATCTCCTTCGAGATCGAGCGGGGTGAGTTCCTGGCTCTGATGGGCCCCTCCGGCTCGGGCAAGAGCACCCTGCTGAACCTGATCGCCGGGATCGATAAGGTCGATCAAGGCTCGATCGTCATCAATGGCGTGGATATCGTCTCCCTGGACGAGTCGGCCCTGGCCAATTGGCGGGCGGCGCATGTCGGTTTCATCTTCCAGTTCTACAACCTGATTCCGGTCCTGACCGCCTACGAGAACGTGGAACTACCGTTGCTTCTGACATCGCTTACCCGTCGTGAGCGGCGTGAACATGCCGAAGCGGCCCTCTCGGTGGTCAGCCTGGAAGACCGCATGGATCATTATCCCTCCGAGTTGTCCGGCGGTCAGCAGCAGCGGGTCGCTATCGCCCGGGCGATCGTGACCGATCCGACCATTTTGGTGGCCGACGAGCCGACCGGTGACCTGGACCGCGTCTCGGCCGGGGATATCCTGGCCTTGATGGGGCGTCTGAACAGCGAGTTCGGCAAGACCATCATCATGGTCACCCATGATCCTCGCGCAGCGGAAAAGGCGCGCACTATCCGGTATCTGGAAAAAGGCGTGATGGTCGATGTACATCCTTAAGATCGTCTTTCGCAACATCCTGCGACACCGCTTGCGCACCGGGTTGACGGTGCTGGGGATCACCATCGCCATCCTGGCCTTCGGCCTGCTCAGGACCGTGGTCGGGCTCTGGCATATCGGCGTCGAACGCTCCCTGGCCACCCGTCTGGTGACCCGCAACGCCATCTCGCTGGTCTTTTCGCTGCCGATCTCCTACTATGACCGCATCCGCCAGGTGCCGGGCGTCAAGAGTGTCTCCTACGGCAACTGGTTCGGCGGCATCTATATCGACGAGAAGTACTTTTTCGCCAACGAAGCCATCCAGCCGCAGAGTTTTCTGGAGCTGTATCCCGAGTTCGTCCTGCCCGAGGATCAAAAACAGGCCTTTATCCGCGACCGCAAAGGGTGTATCGTCGGGAGTCGCCTGGCTGCCCGCTACGGCTGGAAGGTGGGCGACCAACTGACCCTCAAGGGAACCATCTTTCCCGGCCAGTGGGAGTTTGTCCTGCGGGGCATATTCAAGGGTGCCGAGAAGAACACTGAGGAGCGGATCCTCTTTTTTCAGTGGGATTACCTGAACGAGACCCTCAAGAAAACGGTACCCCGGCGGGCCGACCAGGCTGGATTCTATGTGATCGGCATCAGCAGGCCCGAGATGGCCGCCCAGGTTTCCCAGGACGTGGATCGGATCTTCAAAAATTCACTGGCCGAGACCCTGACTGAAACGGAGAAGGCCTTCCAGCTCGGCTTCGCCTCCATGACCGAGGCCATCATGGTGGCGATCCAGATCGTTTCCTACGTGGTGATCGTCATCATCCTGGCTGTGGTGGCCAACACCATGGCCATGACCGCCCGCGAGCGGATCGGCGAGTACGCCATCTTCAAGACCATGGGGTTCAAGGGGCGGCATATCGCCGGGATGATCTTCGGCGAATCGCTGTTGATCTGCATCATCGGCTGTATCTGCGGCATCCTGCTGACCTTCCCGGTCGGCCGTCTGTTCGGGGATCTGTTGGGGGATTATCTCCCCTCCTTCGAGATCAAGCCTTCGACGATCTATCTGGATATCGTTTTTGCGCTGCTGGTGGGAGCGATCGCGGGCATCTTTCCCACGTTGCGGGCAATCAGGATCAGGATCGCCGATGGGTTGCGCAGAATAGGGTAGTTTCAGTTCAAGCTGGGGGTAGACGATGAAGACCAGAATCCTGGTTGTGGATGACGAACGGAGTATGCGGGAAATGCTGTCGATCCTTCTGGAACGGGAGGGATACGAGGCCGTGGAGGCCAAAAACGGTCTTGAGGCCTTGCAGCTCTTTGAAACATCCCTCTTCGATCTGGTGATCTGCGACATCCAGATGCCCGATTTGAACGGCATCGATCTGCTGGCGCGTCTCAAAAAACTCGCCCCGGAGATCCCGGTGCTGATGATCACCGCCTTTGCCACCGCGGAACAGGCCGTCGATGCCATCAAGCTGGGCGCCTTCCATTATTTTACCAAGCCCTTCAATAATGACGAGATCAGGGCTCTGGTGCGCAACGCACTGGAAAAAAGCGACCTGAAACGCGAGAACATCCAGCTGAAGCAGGACGTCCAGGGCAAGGAAGGTTTCTGCGGCATCACCGGCAAGAGCCCCCGCATGCGCGAACTGTTCGTCATGATCCAGAAGGTGGCCGAAAGCCTCAGCAGCGTGCTGATTATGGGGGAAAGCGGCACCGGCAAGGAACTGGCCGCCCGTGCCATACACAACAGCAGCACCCGCCGCAGCAAGCCCTTTGTGGCGGTCAACTGCGGGGCCATTCCCGAGACACTCATCGAAAGCGAACTGTTCGGGCACAAGAAGGGGGCCTTTACCGGTGCCGTTGCCGACCATCCCGGCCTGTTCGAGCAGGCCGATGGAGGCACCCTTTTTCTGGACGAGATCGGAGAACTGCCGCTCTTGTTGCAGACCAAGCTCCTGCGCGTGCTTCAGGAACGTGAATTCAGGAGGGTCGGGGATTCGGTCGTCAGAAAGACGGATGCCCGCGTGCTGACCGCCTCCAATCGCGATCTGCGGGAACAGGTCACGATGGGCGGTTTTCGCGAGGATCTCTACTACCGTATCAATGTGGTGCAGATCGTCATGCCCCCTCTGCGGGAGAGGATCGAGGACATTCCGCTGTTGGTGGAGCATTTCTTCCAGAAGTTCTGCGACCCGAATCATTCCGGCGAAATGATCACCCCGGCTGCGCTGAAGCTGTTGATGAATTATCCCTTCCCCGGTAATATCCGCGAGTTGGAAAATATTGTCGAACGGAGTCTGATCCTCGATCGACAGATCATCTCCGAGAGCAGTCTTCCCGAACAGGTCCGTTCCGCACGTCCGGTATGTCTGACGAACGAGATCATCATTCCCGATGAGGGCATGGCCCTGGAACCGTTATTGGAGGATCTGGAGAAGCGCTATCTTCTCAAGGCCCTGGAGAAGACCGGCGGGGCCAAGAAGAAGGCTGCCGACCTGTTGGGCATGTCGTTTCGCTCGTTCCGCTACCGCCTGGCCAAGTTCGGCCTGGATTCGGGGGACGAATAAAGAGGTATACATCGATTGTTGCCAGGTTGCTTGTCGTACGCTTTTTTTTTGTGTAGTATCTACGCCTTCGGTCAGACCCCCAACTAATCATTCTCAGGAGTTTCCATGTATAAACTGACGATCCGCACAAGTTTTGCCGCCGCCCACAATCTGATCAACTACCAGGGAGATTGCGAAAACCTCCATGGCCACAACTGGAAGGTCGACCTGACGGTCATCGCCACGGAGCTGGACAAGGCCGGCTTGGGGATCGACTTCAAGGTGCTCAAGCGCGAAGCCGGCGCCATCATTCAGGAACTGGACCACAAATATTTGAATGATAACCCGGCCTTCAACAATATCTCCCCCTCATCCGAGCATATTGCCCGCTACCTGTATCAGCGGATTTCCGAGCGACTCAACAACGACGTGATCAAGGTCGAATCCGTTGCCGTGTGGGAATCCGACAATGCATCCGCCTGTTACTATGAATAACCCGGACTATCTCAGCGAGATCTTTTCATCGATCCAGGGAGAAGGCTATCTGGCCGGCCGACGACAGATTTTCATCCGTCTGACGGAGTGCAATCTGGAATGCGCCTACTGCGATACCGACCATCTCCGAACGGACAGCTGCCGCGTCGAGACCAGCCCGGGATCGACGGAGTTCGCCCAGCTGCCCCTGCCCATGTCGCTGAATGATCTTCAGCAGATTGTCGAGCGCTGGTGCGACAAACTGCCCGGCGCGCACCACTCCATCAGTCTGACCGGTGGTGAACCGCTGCTGCACGCGGATCGTCTCGTCAGCTGGCTGCCGGCCTTGCGTCGGCTGCTGCCGATTCATCTGGAGACCAACGGGACCATGCACCTGGCCCTGGAACAGGTCATCAACGAACTGGATTATGTCAGCATGGATATGAAAATACCCTCCACATCGGGATGTACGGAGCATCTCTGGGATCTGCACCGTGAGTTTCTGCGCGTTGCCCAGGGCAAAAATGCCTCGGTCAAGGTTGTGATCAGCGATGACACTCTGCATGACGAGATCGGGCAGGTCTGCGATATCATCCGTGCCGTTGATTGTGGGACACCGCTCTTTCTTCAGCCCCTGTCTCTCGAAAACGGTACGGTCGGCATCGGCGTCAGCCACATGTTGCGGCTCCAGGAGACCGCCTCGGCCCTGCTGCCGGATGTGCGGGTCATTCCCCAGATGCACCGAATGCTGGGGGCACTGTGATCGTTGAAGAGATGACCATGACCGAGTTTGAAGCCGGTCTTGAGCGGACCCGCAGCATCGTGATCCCCTTTGGTTCGGTAGAGGAGCACGGTCCCCATCTGCCGCTGTCCACCGATACCCTGGAGGCCTACCAGGTTTGCAAACGGGCGGCGCAGCAGCGGCCGCTCTTCGTGGCGCCACCAGTACATTACGGAAACTGCCGCTCCACTGCGTGTCACCCGGGGACGATTTCCATCTCGACCACGACTCTCAAGGGGCTCTTCATCGATATCGTTACTTCCCTGCGCAGCCACGGTCTGAAATGCTTCGTGGCCCTGACCGGTCATGCCGGCGGCGCCCACGGTATGGCGCTACAGGAGGCCGGTGAACAACTGATTGCCCGTTTCGACGACATCCAGATTGCCGTGGTCTCCGAATTCGATTTGGCCAGAGATGAGGGGCGGGGGCTGATCGAGACGCCCGGTGATTGCCACGCCGGAGAGATCGAAACCTCGCGCATCCTGCACTCCCATCCCCAACTGGTCAAGGGGAGCGCCCCCAGGGAATTCCCCTCCTTTCCCACCGGTATCCTGGTGCGGGACAAGCGCCGTTACTGGCCGGGCGGGGTCTGGGGCGACCCGGGCAAGGCCACGGCCGAAAAGGGGGCCCGGCTGGAAGAGTTATTGGTCGCCAAATTGATCGCCCTGGTGGGAGAGTTGGAAAGGATGAACAGTTAATGCCGCATAGTGAGAAGATCATCAAAACCTGTACCCTGGGGGGCGATATACTGGCGACGGTCAGCGACCATACCAGCCACTACTTCGGCGGCTATTTCCACGTCCGTATAAAAATCAGCGCCGTTGTGCCGCTCTCCGCGGGTGCATTCGCCAGCGAGGCGGAGTTTCAGGATGCGCTCAAGCGTCTGGGAAACTCGGTCAACTTCAGCCGGACCCTGGAGAAGATGGCGGTTCCCGACGGCGAGATCGACGGTGTCCGCCAGCATCTGCTGGCATCATTCGACCGACACATGCTCCCCTATCTGGTACGTGCGGATTTTGCCGACAGCTTCGTGCAGAGCGAGTACCGCAAGGCCCTGAAACCCAGGCCCGGCTTTCAGCGGTAGACGATCGTGAGCGAACCTGTTGCGATTATCGATAAACTCGCCTTTGGCGGCAACGGCGTCTGCCGGATCAACGGCAAGGTCTGTTTCGTGCCCTTCAGCTGTCCGGGTGACGAGCTGCGGCTGGCCGTCACCTCTGAAAAACGTTCCTACCAGGTGGCCCGCATCGTCGAACTGATTACGCCCTCGGCGGAGCGGGTCATTCCCCCCTGTCCGATTTTCGGTCGTTGCGGCGGCTGTTCTTGGCAGCATATCGCCTATGGACAACAATTGCTGGCAAAACAACAAATCCTGGCCGATGCCCTCTGGCGCGGCGCACGGGTAGCGGCTGATTGTGTCCGCCCGGTGTTGGCGGCGCCGGCACAGTACGGCTACCGCAGCCGTGTGCAGTTCAAACTGACCGGGTCGGCGGAGCGTCTACGGATCGGTTTTTATCGCAGCACATCCCACCAGGTTGAGGATGCGGGGCTTGGCTGCGCCGTGGCCCAGCCGCTGATCAACGCGACCCTGGCGGCCCTGCGCAGGGTGCTGAGAACGTTGCCCGATGTAACGGCCATTCCGCAGATCAGTGTCGATTGCGCCGAAGGAGGCGTGCTGGCGGTGGTCAGCTACACCGGCCGTAATCAAAGCGCACTGGCGGACTTTTTCCGGGAACAGCGTGCCGAACTGGCCCCCCTGACGGGACTCTTCCTGAATACGGGTCGCAAGGCCCTGCACAAGGTATATGGTGACGATCAGCTGACTTACCGCCTGCCGTCCGTGTCACCGGCTGCCGACGACTGTCGCTTGGCCTATCAGCCGGGGGGCTTTTCCCAGGTCAACCGTGAGCAGAACCTGGCCATGTTGGAGCTGGTCCGGCGCATGGGCGACTTTCAACCCGCCGATCATGTGCTGGACCTGTACTGCGGCAACGGCAACTTCTCCCTGCCCATCGCCAGCCAGGTAGCCGCTGTTACGGGCATCGAGGAGTACGCCGGCTCCATTGCCGCAGCCGAGGCAAATCGAGCGGCAAACAACATAGCAAACGCGGAATTCATCTGCGCGGATGCTGCCGGCGGGGTGAGAGAGCTGTTGGCGGCCGGCCGGCGCTTCGACACCATCATCCTCGATCCGCCCAGGACGGGTGCCGCCGAGGCTGTTCCCGAGCTGTGTCGTCTGGCTCCGCAGAGGATCATTTATGTATCCTGTGATCCAAGTACCCTGGCCAGGGACTGTGGACAATTGGCGGAGAGCGGCTATACTGTCCGAGAATCCGTGCCCCTGGACATGTTTCCCCAAACCTATCACCTGGAGAGTGTTACCCTGCTCCAGAAGTCATAAACGAGGTATTGTATGGGTTTTTTCAAAAAGTTATTTTCACGCGGGCCGGAAGAATATCTGGCCAAAGGTGACGGCTACTTTGCCGCCCATAGCTATTACGAGGCGCGCAGCGCCTTTGAGTCCGGTCTGCACGCCTGCCGGGGAGCAAGTGACCAGGCCGAACTGATCAAAAAACTGGAAGCCCGCATCTGTGATACCAAGCGCGCCATGGCCGAACTCAACATGCACGAGGCGGAACACGCCCTCCGTTGTGGCTCGATCGACAAGGCGGCGGAGCATCTAGAACTTGCAAAAACACTGACTGATGATGCCAGGATACGGGAAAAGGCTGATCAGCTGCTGGCGGGTTTTAAAGAAAAAACTAATCATCCAGAGGTATTAGCACCGGCATCGGGCTGCTCATCCTGTTCCGGCGGTACCTGTCATGAGTCTGAAGCGGCCCCGGAAACGGATGCGGAGCTGCCCGTACTGGAACATTATGGCCTGCTGATCCAGCAACTTCCCGAGGAGCTGCACGGGCTGTATTCCTCTTTGGGAGAGAAATTTGCATACATGTTCATCGCTGCCAGCCAGGACAGCCATCAGGAAGCCCTGGATCTGCTGGAAGCATGGTTCGACGGCTCCCATCGTGATATCTATTGTTACGAAAAGGGAAAGATCCTGCACCGGCTCGGCAGGATCGGCGAAGCAGAGGCTTGCATGCGGGAATCTATCCGGGAGAACGTTGACAACCCGCTTCCCCATCTGGGTTTGGCTCTGCTCTTGATTGACGACCGGCGCATTGCAGAGGCGGCCGAGCAGCTTGACAACATGATCAACGCCGAGATCTTTACCGGTCAGGCCATGCTGATGAGGGGTGAGATTTACCAGCATGTGGGGGATACGGAGGCCGCGATCCAATTGTATGGACGGCTTCTGGATACGCCACTGAGCCGTGCGGCGGCGGAAAAACTGCATGAGTTGTTGCTGGAGTGCGATCGAAAACCTGAAGCAGCCCATATATTCAAGCGTTATCTGGGTAAATGCCAGCATTGAACCATCACCAGAAATCGTTACTCGTGTCCCAAGCGGAGGAACTCTATGAACAAATCCGAACTCGTTGAGCAGTTGGCGTTAGAAAAGGATATTTCCAACAAACGCGCCGAAGAGATTGTCAACCTGGTGTTTGCTTCCATGACAGAGGCCCTCTCCGAGGGGGACCGGATCGAAATTCGTGGTCTGGGCAGTTTTGTGATCAAGGAGTATGAATCCTATACCGGCAGAAATCCCAAGACCGGTGAACCCATCACGGTCAGACCTAAAAAACTCCCCTTTTTCAAAGTGGGCAAGGAATTGAAAGAGCGGGTGCTGGGGGAATCCTGACCCTGGTAGCCAAGGGGGGCGCGTCGCCCCTGTTTCAACTTCCCATCCAAATCTGACACAACAGCCGGAGCATCAAAATGCCTCTCAGTTTGATCGAAGGCGCCTTGGGTGGTATCGGCCTGTTCCTGCTGGGTATGCGTCTGATGTCAGACGGTATCCGCACGGTTGCCGATGCCCGTATCCGGCGCATCTTTTCCCTGTTTACCTCCAATCGCCTCTACTCGCTGCTCTTCGGGATTGCCATGTCCATGGCCGTCAATTCGGGGAGCGCGGCGGTTGTCTTTACCATTGGCCTGCTCAATGGCGGTGTCCTGAATGCCTTTCAGGCGATGAGCGTCCTGGGTGGCGTCCTGATCGGGGCCTCCCTGACACTGCATCTGCATATCATCCCCTACAGCCTGATTGCGACTCCGCTGGTGTTCTCGGGGGTTGTGCTCAAGTTTTTCGCCCACCGCCGCCGTCTGGCCAATGCGGGTGACCTGTTGTTGGGCGTGGGTCTGCTCTTCCTCGGCCTGACCCTGCTGGAGGGGAGTTATCGTCCGATCGGGCATCACCCGCTCTATGAGGTCTCTAACAGCATCTTTAACAGCATGACGGTCTTGGCGGCACTCTTCGGGGCGATCGTCGCCTTCCTGGTGCAATCGGCCCCCACATCCATACAGATTGTCACGACGCTTTTTCAGGAGCAGCAGATCAATGCGCTCATGTCGGCGGCCATGGTCGCCGGGGGACTGGTGGGAGTCGTCTTCATGGGCAAGCTGGCATCGCTGGGGGGCAACTCGATCTCCCGCCGGGTTGCCACGCTGTTTCTGACCCTGTCCCTGATCGTCGCCCTGCTGTTCCTGATCTTCTCTCCGCTGCTGGTGGATGCATTCCTTCCCGCAACGAGTTCCGCTGCCATGGATCACGATTTCATCTTCGGTCGACTGGCCTGGCTGCACTCGCTCGTCAGCCTCTCTGCCGCCCTCGGCGCGGTCGTCCTGAGCGGCCCGGTTTCACGCATGCTGGCTTCAAAAGAGGGCATCGCCAACGGCAATGGGGCGGATTCCACGCAGCCCTGTGCCAGCTATCTGGACCCGCGCATCATTAATACCCCGACCATCGCCATTGAGCAGGCCCGCAAAGAGATTCTGCGCATGATGAATGTCACCTCCTTCATGTACGGAGATATCCGGGCGATCCTCTTCGAATACGATGCGCGCCGGGCCGAGACCATTCGTCAGCACGAGCGGGTCCTTGACTCCCTCAACCATGAAATCACCGCCTATCTGGCGCTGCTTTCCCGATCCACGAAGAACGCTGAAATCAGTTACGAGATCCCCGGCCTGCTCCAAACCGTGTCGATCCTGGAACATATCGGTGATCGCTGTGAAGAGATTCTGAACTGCATCATTGCCCGCAAGGAAGCCGGTGCCATATTTTCCGACGCTGCTATGGATGACATTAAACTTCTGATCAGCGTGGTGGGCGATGTGATGGTGACAACCGAGGAGGTCGTCAGGAGAGGACAACCGCTCGGGGCTGAGGCCTTGCAGCGCATCAAGCAGAGCGCCCGCGGGCAGTTTGAACAGGTGAAACAGGCGCATTTTGACCGGATCAGCTCGGGCGTCTGTCCTCCACGGGCGATGATGCTTTTCAATGATATGGAGTCGGCAATTGCCGGCATTGCGGAACTGTGCTGGGGAATTCTCGGAATGCAGGTCAGGAGGACGGAGTGAGTAGCAAGCGGGTAGCGTCAATTGATTTCGGGACAAACACGGCCCGTCTGCTGGTGGCCGATCGCCACCCGGACGGTAGTTTTGAGCAGGTCAGGATCGAGCGGCAGATCGTCCGCATGGGTGGCGGATTCAGTAGGGAAACGGGGTTGTCCGACGAGGCCATTCAGCGCGGATCCGCCTGTCTGGCTGATTTTGCCCGGATCCTGGCCGAGTATGGCCTGACAGATCCACGGGCCGTGGCCACCAGTGCCGTCAGGGACGCCGCCAATGGCCGCGCGTTCATCGAATCGATCCGGCGCCAGACCGGCATAGCGCTACATATCATCGATGGTGAACAGGAAGGGGCCTTGACCCTGACCGGTGTCATGGCCGGGCTGGATTGCCACCCCGACAAGCTGATGGTCTTCGATGTGGGTGGAGGAAGCACGGAGTACACCCTGGCGGAAGGGGGGCATGCGGCTCTGATCAGGAGTCTGCCCCTGGGGGTGGTGCGCCTGACCGAAGGGAAGGTCTCACCCGTAGAAATGTCCGCAAAAATTGATAAAGAGCTGGAGCGGCTGATTCGTGACATGGCCCTGGAAAATATCGCCCTGCCGGACGAGCAGACACTCCTGGTTGGAACGGCCGGGACCGCCACCACCCTGGCGGCCATCAGTATGCAGATGGCAACCTACGATTACCGCCGGGTCCATAATTCGCTGCTGTCCCTGGAGGAGATCCGTCGGATTTACGCCCAGCTGCTGCCGCTCTCCCTGGAAGAGCGCCTGGAGATACCCGGCTTGGAAAAGCGGCGCGAAGACCTGATCATCGCTGGCATGCTGATTACCCTGCAGACCATGGAGCGCTTCGGCTTCACGGGTTTCAAGGTCAGTGATTACGGACTGTTGGAAGGGTTGATTGTGGCCGAAGAGCTGCCCTGGTCCTGAAGCTCGACCTGCGCTCCCAACTTTTGGGCCGTTTCCCGGGCCGTGGCCGCTTTTTGCCGCTCACCCAGCAGCAGGTAGATCTCGGCCAGGGCCTCCTGATTCTCCCTGGCCTGCCTTAAACGGCCACCCGCCAGATTAACCTGATAGGCCCGCTCCAGCCAGGCCGCCGATTCCGTCGGTTTACCGGCGGCCCGGGCTGTGGCGGCCAGTTCCCCCAGATCAACGCCAATCTTGCCGCTTTTTCCAATCCGTTTGTCAATCTGCAAGGCCTCCTGAAACAACTGCTGACTCTTGAGATAATTTTTCTCACTGCGGGCCACACTCCCCAGGATGCGCAGGGAGTTGGCCTCCTCCTCGCTCTGCCCGGCAGAGCGGTTCTCGGCGAGTGCTTTTTCGGCAAATTGTTGCGCCTGCTCCCCATGACCCAGTACCAGCTGGATACGTCCGGCCAGATTGAGACGTCTGCCGAGAGCGTTCCCCTTTTCTGCTGCAATGGCTTTTTGCGCCCACTCCAGGGCCGTGGTCGGGTCATTTTTGGCCAGTTCGATCAGGGCCTTTTCGTAGGCCGCTTCGGCGGCAAGGGCGGGATCGGTGACAGTGCTTGTCAGGGCCTGCTCGATGCTGGTCTCGGCCCGTTGCAGGTCATGGCGCAGCCGGTACAGGCGGGCAAGGTTGATCAGGGCCGTTGTTTTAGCCGGAATATCCTCGATGGATGCGCTGCCGGTCAGGGACTGGGTCAGGAGTGTCTCGGCCTCAAGCGTGTCCCCCTTCTGCTCGGCACGGATGCCCCGTTTGAGGGCTGTTTCGGCACGCAGCTGGGCTTCCGGCGGGGCCGGGCGGGGCGTGCCCCCCAGGCAACCGGCCAAGAGGAGCGAAGCGGGAACAGCCGACCATCTCCAGTGGGGTCTACGTTTATTCATGGCTGTCACCCGGGATGAAGGCCGGTTTGGCGTCAACGGCCCCCGCACCCCGCAACAACCAGCTGTTCTGCAGGGAATTGATCAAACGATCGCTGCTGAACATGAGCTCCTCGGCCTGGGAGATGGCCGGCGGAATCTTGGGAAAGGCCTTTTCGGAGAGCAGGCGCGTCTCGTAGGATATCTTTTTGACATTTCCAAGGGTTGCGTCGGTTTTTTCGAGCAATGGCGGAAGCTTGTTGTTGATCTGGTCGAGAGCCGAGTTTACCTTGTTGATGGTCGGGTTCAGATCGATACTGTCGATCTTCTTGCCGGTCTGTTCAAGCAGGTTGCTTGTGCGCGAACTGACCAGATTCACGTTACCGGTTGCCGATACCAGCAGATTGTCCGCCTTGAGCCGGGTTTGTTCCAGGTTGCGCGTCAGCTGTTCCGTGTTGCGGATGGTCTTCTTCAGGTCGCCATCCGGGTTGTTGATATAGCTGATGATCTCGCTGATTTCGACCAGTACCGGCTTGACCTTTTGGGCAATATCAGCGGCCATCTCATCCAACCCCTTTGTTTCGATGAACGTGATGGTCTCCTTATCCTTTAATTGCGGTTTCTCGGGCGATCCGACCGAAATTTCGATGATACTGTCCCCGACCAAGCCTTCCTTGACCAGTTTGGCGGTAGAGTCTTTCCTGATCCAGTGGCCATAATCCGCATCGATCTCCAGAGCTATATCCACCATGGCCAGATTGTTCAGGGAAATGGCCGTGACTCTGCCGACCCTGAAACCGGAGAGTTTCACCGGCATCCCCTTGGTGAAGCCGGTGCCGCGATCCGTGGAAAAATTCAGGGAGTACTTCTTGGTAAAGAAATCCTTCTGCAAGCCGAACAGCACAGCCGCAATCACGATACCCGTCAGGGCAACGGCTACAAAGATGCCAATCTTGCGTTCCAGGTTCTTGAAGCGGGGGTCTTCGTCATGAATCATGATTTCCTCGAACAATTTCAGGGGATTCGTTGAGCCTGATGATCCTGTCTGCGGCCACGAGCGTAGCCAACTCGGCTGACGAGGTGAAAAACAGTGATGTCCGTCCGGCAACGGCGCTGTGAAACTCGTCGGCCGCCTGGGCGAACGCCGTGCGTGAAGCCGGCGGCAGGCCATCGAGACAGTTGCTATAGAGTATGATGCGCGGCTGTTGCAAAAAAGCCCTGACCAGAACGGCGACCCGTCTGTCGTAGGGTGTGAGATGGGCGGGCAGGGCCATGAGCTTGCCCGTATATCCCAGACGTTCCAGGTAGGCCAGTCCCGTCTGTTCCTCGTGCGCCGTTACCTCGCCGTTGTGGTAGACCAGGGGTAGGGTGATATTCTCCCAGAATTTCAGGTTGGAGACCAGCCCCCCCTTGGAGGGGACCACGGCGATCTGTCGGCGCAGCTGGCAAAGTCCGTCCTGATCAAGCCCGGCCAACTCCTGCCCCTCAACCAGCAGGGAACCGTGCTCCACCCGGGATATGCCGCTGATCAATCGCGTCAGCGCGCTGCTCTCTTCTTCCCGGGAGGTGACGAACAGGACCCGTGAGCCTGCGTCGATGTCACAGGAAAATCCTTCCAACAGGTTGGGATGATTGATATCCCTGAATGAAATGGCGAGCGGCATGTCATGATAGTAACGGTAAAAATTATGAAGTCAATCGCTAAGCGCTGGGGCTTGTTCCCTTCCGAGCAGTCGAGTTGCATAAAAAGAGGCGCGTTGACAGGGGGGACGCAGATAGATTCCCGGCCGGGAAAGCGGGGTGAGCGTTTTCAAAGAAATTGCATTCGATATGATGATTTAGTATAGTGCCGAATCTCAAGTCAAATCCCCACCAATCATTCAAGCTAGGAACACGATACATGAAAGAAATCCTTTCCGGCAATGAAGCAATTGCGCGCGGTGCCTACGAGGCAGGCTGCCTGGTTGCCTGCGCCTATCCGGGCACGCCCTCTACCGAAATTCTTGAAAACACCCTTTCCTACGATGAAATCAACTCCTCCTGGGCCCCCAATGAAAAGGTGGCACTGGAAGTTGCCATCGGCGCCTCCTTTGGCGGTGGCCGGGCGCTCTGCACCATGAAGCATGTGGGCGTCAATGTGGCGGCCGATCCGCTCTTTACGCTCTCCTACACCGGTGTGCGCGGCGGACTGGTGCTGGTCGTGGCCGACGATCCCGAGATGCACTCCTCTCAGAACGAGCAGGACAGCCGCAACTATGCTCGCTTCGCCAAGGTTCCCATGCTGGAGCCGGCCGACTCCCGCGAGTGCAAGGAATTCACCAAACTGGCCTTCGAGCTGTCGGAGCGCTATGACACGCCGGTCATGCTGCGCAGCTGTACCCGCATCTCCCACGGCAAATCCATCGTCGAGTTGGGCGAACGGATTACGGATCTGCCGCAACCGAAGCTGGAGCGGAATCCGGCCAAGCTGGTCATGTTGCCGGGCAACGCCCGCGTGCGTCATCCTTTGGTCGAAAAAAGCCTGCTGGAGCTCTCCGAGGCCGGCGCGAGCATGTCGATCAATCGCCTGGAACTGCGGGACAGCTCCATCGGCATCATCACCTCCGGCGTCTGCTACCAGTATGTGCGTGAGGTCATGCCCAACGCCTCGACCCTCAAGCTCGGCATGGTGCATCCGCTGCCCCAGGCGCTGATCAGGGAGTTTGCGGCCCAGGTCGACAAGATCTACGTGGTCGAGGAACTGGACCCCTTTATCGAACTGCAGGTGCGGGCCATGGGCATTGACGCCGTCGGCAAGGAGATCATCTCCCTCTGTGGAGAGTTGACTCCGGGCCGGCTCCGTACGGCCTTCAATCTGCCCCAAAGCGTTACCCCGCCCGCCGAGAAACTGCCCGGCCGGCCACCCAACATGTGCCCCGGCTGCCCGCACCGCGGAGTTTTCTTTGCCCTCAACCAGCTCAAGGCCTACGTTACCGGCGATATCGGCTGCTACACCCTCGGCTTCATGCCGCCACTGTCCGCCATGGATACCTGCGTCTGCATGGGGGCCTCGATCGGCATGGCCACCGGTGTGACCAAGGTCGTCTCCCCGGAGGAACAGAAGAAGGTTGTGGCCGTGATCGGCGATTCCACCTTCCTGCATACCGGCATCAACGGCCTGATGGACATGGTCTACAACAACGCTCCGGCCACGGTGATCATCCTCGATAACCGCATCACCGCCATGACCGGCCGTCAGGACAATCCGGCCTCCGGTTTTACCCTGATGAACGACCCGACCAATGCCATCGATTTCCCGCTCTTATGCAAATCCCTGGGAGTCAAAAACATCCGGGTCATCAATCCGCTGGACCTGGAGGAGACCAAACGGGTCATCGCCGAAGAAATGGAACGCCCGGAACCATCCGTGATCATTACGGATAAACCCTGCGTGCTGATCAAGCGCGAGGATATCTTCCAGAAGGGGCCGACCTATCTGGTCGCGGAGGATCGCTGTACC
>Ga0209464_10000048_pt1 | contig 41230 bp, 31 predicted proteins | sample DOMMetBare1Fresh_2_FD_187473 | JGI IMG/M metagenome (GOLD analysis project Ga0209464, IMG submission 187473) | Wetland sediment microbial communities from St. Louis River estuary, USA, under dissolved organic matter induced mercury methylation -... | ecosystem: Environmental > Aquatic >...
TGCTTTTTTGTTCGTTTTTTGCATACGCTTCAATCTCTTGTGCCAGCTCTTCGGCAACTATATCTGCCTTTAACAGTATTCCAACGCTATTGTCAACTAATTCGGGTGTTCCACCAACTGCGGTTGCCATAACAGGTATTCCAAAAGAGAGAGCCTCCATAATTGACACAGGAACACCTTCGGAGCTACTTACATTTACAAATAGATCGAAGGGGTGGTTGGTTATGAGGTTTACTACCTCATCGTTTGGTAGTCGGCCGAGAAGCTGCAGCTTTACGTTTGGAGGGAAATGGCTTGCCGCTTCTTCCACCAAAATCCGAGCTTCGCCATCGCCAACATGCGTCCACTCAACATTGGCCTTTACCTTAGCCAGTGCATTTGCAAGCAAATCGACCCTTTTTAGCGGTACAAGGTTCGAGATGGTTAGAACTCTTAGCGTGCCATCGTTGCTACCAAATCCATCTCCTCGTTTGTGAACGCCCAAGCGCGCCACCTCGGCTTTACTTTCCATAAAAGGATATCGGCTTACAATGTAGCTTCTTCCATACTCCGAGCAAAAGTATGCACGGCCTATTCCCATGAGCTGCTGCTTGCGTAGATGGATGTATCCACCATTCGTCTCTTCGTAAATATCCGACCCATGAAAACGGACTGCAATCCGTTTTTCGGGATACCTTTGGGCAACGAAGGGTATAATCAACGAGCTTCTTATACCCCAGTAGAAGTAGAGCGTTGGATTTGCACCGTCGCTAAGAGCTTGCTTTACGTACTTATTTGAGAGTACCGACCTAGCCTGAAGTAGTCCGATACCCCAGCTCCATAAGGTTTTACCCGATTGCCACGCTTTAGCTTTTGCCAAGTCGGTTAAGCTTTTACCAATTGGAGCAACGTTTAGCAAACCTGCAACCAAAAGCTCTAGCCTATCCTTGGCATTGTTTAGGATAGGTTTTGTAGCTTTTACATTTTTAGGCATTTCCCTAGCATCTCTACCAGTGCCGTATCCGAGAGGTATAATGGTTATTTCGTCGAAGCATTGCGAAAGCAGCTCGAGCTCATTCTTAAGAAAAGGTTCGGCGCTGCCAAAAGGGTAGCTATCGGTAAATAGTACAAGCTTTTTTGGAGCCATTATGGTGTAGTTGAGCGAATTTTAAAAGCATACTTTAATCCATGAGAAAGGGGTTGACTACTGCTTGGTCCAACCCTGAGCCTGAATTAGCACTTCGCTGCCATCAGGAGTAACCAGAAATGCGCCCTTGCTTTCGGCAGTGATATGCCCAACAACGTCAATACCACCAAGGTTTTTAAGCTGGTCGTGCAGCTCTATAGGAACTGTAAACAGCAGCTCAGCATCTTCGCCACCGTTAAGAGCAGCAACAACCGGGTCAAAGTTCATCTCTTCGGCAGCTTTAAAAGTCTGACTAGCAATAGGCAGCTTATCGAGGTAAATACGAGCACCAACCTTCGAGCTCTTGCAGATGTGCAAAATCTCAGAAGCAAGTCCATCCGATATGTCGATCATAGAAGTAGGCTTAATGCCGAGGCTCTTTAGGAGCTCCACCATGTCCCTACGAGCTTCGGGCTTTAGCTGCCTTTGTATGATGTATTCATACCCATCAAGATTTGTTTTGGCAATGTTCTGATCGGTGTACAGCCTCTTTTCGCGTTCAAGAATTTGCAAACCCATAAAGGCCGCTCCTAAATTACCAGTAACGCAAATGAGGTCGTTCTCCTTAGCACCACTTCGGTAAGCAATCCTATCCTTATCAACCCAACCAACAACGCTAGTGCTTAGTGTTAGTCCAGTATAGGAGCTCGAAGTATCTCCACCAACAAAATCAACATCGTAATGCTCACAAGCTAGCTTAATACCACTGTAAAGCTGGTCGAGCATCTCTACCGAAAACTTTTTAGAAAGACCAACAGCAACGGTAATTTGCGTAGGAGTTCCATTCATAGCATAGATGTCCATAATGCTGTTTACCACCGTTTTATACCCAAGATGAGCAAGAGGATTGTACACCAAATCGAAATGAATGCCCTCTAGGAAAAGGTCGGTAGATAGAAGCATAAGACGATCGCCAGCACTAATAACAGCGGCATCGTCGCCAACCCCCAAAACGGTTGTTGGCTGAGTAAGCTTTATAGAAGAAGTAAGATGATCTATTAGTCCGAATTCGCCCAGTGACGAAACCTCCGTTCTTGGAGTTTTATCTGCTGACATATATGCTGCTTTTTTTGTGTTTTGTTGAGGTTTTAAAGCTGTTGTAGGAGGGAGATATTTAAAAAACTAGCTATCTTTGCCCTAATTTAGATTTATTCTACATAACAACTTGTTAGCTGATACAAAGTTAAACATTAAAGGTTTACCTTTGTTAATCCGACAAACAAAGATACGCACTAATGGACAGTCAAGATAAAATCTTGAACGACGTAACAAAGAGCGAGTACAAGTATGGATTTGTTACAGATGTTCAGGAAGATAGGATTCCAAAAGGACTAAACGAAGATATAGTTAGGCTGATCTCATCGAAAAAGGAGGAGCCCGAATGGATGCTTGAATTCCGACTCAAAGCATTTTGTCATTGGCAAACAATGAAAATGCCCGAGTGGGCACACCTAAACGTACCAGAGATCGACTATCAGGATATCATATACTACTCGGCACCGAAACAAGCTGCCAAGTATGCAAGTATGGACGAAGTAGATCCAGAGCTTAAGGCTACCTTCGATAAGCTGGGTATTCCGTTGGATGAGCAAGCTCATCTTGCAGGAGTTGCTGTAGATGCCGTGATGGATAGCGTTTCAGTAAAAACTACCTTTAAGGAGACCTTGGCCGAGAAGGGGATTGTGTTCTGCTCATTTAGCGAAGCAGTCAGAGAGCATCCCGACCTAGTTCGTAAGTACATGGCCTCGGTAGTTCCCTACACCGATAACTACTTTGCAGCGCTCAACTCAGCAGTATTTAGCGACGGTTCGTTTTGCTACATCCCACAGGGTGTAAGATGTCCGATGGAGCTATCTACCTACTTCCGTATTAACGCTGCCAATACCGGTCAGTTCGAACGAACCCTTATCGTAGCCGAGGAGGGATCGTACGTTAGCTATCTCGAAGGGTGTACAGCACCAATGAGAGACGAAAACCAGCTACACGCTGCAATTGTAGAAATTGTGGTGATGAAGGATGCCGAAGTAAAGTACTCTACCGTTCAAAACTGGTATCCAGGAGATAAGGAAGGTAGAGGAGGTATCTACAACTTTGTGACCAAGCGAGGTATATGTAGGGGCGAAAATGCAAAGCTTTCGTGGACTCAGGTAGAAACTGGTTCGGCTATTACATGGAAGTACCCAAGTTGTATTTTGCTAGGTGATAATTCGGTTGGAGAGTTCTACTCAGTTGCCGTAACTAACAACCATCAGCAGGCAGATACAGGCACAAAAATGGTGCATATCGGTAAAAATACGAAGAGTAGAATTGTATCAAAGGGGATATCGGCAGGTGTAAGCAACAATAGCTACAGAGGATTGGTTAAGGTTACCAAGAATGCCGAAAATGCCCGTAACTTTTCGCAGTGCGATTCGCTTCTTATGGGCGACAGGTGCGGAGCTCACACTTTCCCGTATATCGAAACAAACAACAAAAGCGCAATTGTAGAGCACGAAGCAACGACCTCTAAGATTGGCGAAGATCAGATATTTTACTGCAATCAAAGGGGGCTATCAACCGAAGAAGCTGTAGGCTTAATTGTGAATGGCTATGCCAAGGAGGTGCTAAGTAAGCTTCCGATGGAGTTTGCCGTTGAGGCTCAGAAGCTGCTTGCCATAAGCTTGGAGGGTAGCGTGGGCTAACCCTAAAATCGAATGTTGTAAATATGGGTAGATCAAGTCGTACAATGAGTTATCTCTTGCTATCCAGTAACTTAACTATAAATTGCAGGGTATAGAAGTAGATGCTGTATGAACAGCATAACGCTTTGGGTTAAAGGTTAATAGCAAAAGCAAATCGAATCCGAAGATCTAGTTCTGGCAATGCATAGCACAAAAATAAAGACGATGCTTTCAATAAAAAATCTACATGCCAATATCAATGGCAAAGAAATCCTAAAGGGAATTAACCTAGAGGTAAAGCCAGGCGAAGTACACGCAATCATGGGACCTAACGGCTCGGGGAAGAGTACCCTTGCATCGGTACTTGCTGGTAAAGAGCTTTTTGAGGTAACTGAAGGTGAGGTGCTATTTGAAGGTAAGGATTTACTTGATTTATCACCCGAAGATAGGTCTAGAGAGGGTGTATTCCTTGGTTTTCAGTATCCTGTAGAGATACCAGGTGTTTCGATGACTAACTTTATGCGTGCAGCTGTAAATGCACATCGCGAGTATAAGGGCATCGCTCCGCTTTCGGCTTCCGACTTTTTGCGAATGATGCGCGAAAAGAGCCAAATCGTAGAGATTGATGCCAAGCTTACCAACCGTTCGGTTAACGAAGGATTTTCGGGTGGAGAGAAAAAGCGAAACGAAATATTTCAGATGGCAATGCTCGAACCAAAGCTTTCGATTCTTGATGAAACCGACTCTGGACTAGATATCGATGCGCTCCGAATTGTTGCAACAGGGGTTAACAAGCTAAAACGTCCTGATAATACAACGATTGTAATTACGCACTACCAACGCTTGCTCGACTACATCGTGCCAGATTTTGTTCACGTTCTCTACAACGGTCGTATTATCAAATCGGCAGGTAAGGAGCTTGCACTTGAGCTCGAAGAAAAGGGTTACGATTGGTTAAAGAATGGCGAGTACTAATGCCAGAAAAAAGTAGCAGAAATGACTAAGCCCATCGAAAATGCTGTTGTAAAATCGTTTATCGACCTCTACATTGCCAATATGGAGCTCATTACAGAAGGGGTGTCGATGACGGTTAATAACGCACGAGCGGATGCTATTGAGGATTTCCTCCTTAATGGTATTCCTAATACAAAGTATGAAAAGTATAAGTACACCGATATCCATGCTCTTTTTGCTAAGGATTACGAGAAGTACTTCGCATCGCAAAATATAAGCGTAGCACAAGCGGATCTTTTTAGATGCGATGTGCCCAATCTGAACGCACATCTAGCAATGGTTGTAAATGGCTTTTACTTTGGTGAGCCGTTAACCGTACTGCCCAATGGCGCTGTATTTGGTTCGTTTGCAGCTGCTTCTAAATCTTATCCAGAGCTATTTGAAAAGTACTACAATAAAGCTGCGGATAATGCTGGTGAGGGATTAACAGCTCTAAACACAGCATTTGCTCAGGATGGCTTTTTTGTGTACGTGCCCAAAGGTGTGATTCTTGATAAGCCAATACAGGTTGTTAATGTGCTGGTATCCAACGAAGATATAATGGTGCAGCCTCGTAACCTTTTTATTGTAGAGGATAATGCGGAGGCAAAGATGGCGATTTGCGATCATACCTTATCGACAAATGGCTTTTTGAGCAACTCTGTAACAGAGGTATTTCTTGGGAAAAATGCGGGTGCAGAGGTTGTAAAGGTGCAGAACGAAAATAACCAATCGGCCAATATTTCCAATGTTTATGCGGTACAAGAAGCGTTGAGTCGCTATAACGCCAATGCTGTTACGCTGCATGGCGGACTGGTACGTAATAATGTAACGGTTAACCTTAATGGCGAAGCTAGCGAGAATAAGCTCACAGGGCTTTACCTGGTAGATAAAGATCAGCATGTTGACAGCCGAACGGTTGTAAACCATAATGTTCCGAGATGCCTTAGCAATCAGCTCTACAAGGGTGTGCTAGATGATAATGGAGTGGCCGCTTTTAATGGAATGGTTTACGTTGCAAAGGACGCACAAAAAACGGAGGCATTTCAAACAAATCGCACCTTACAGCTAACCGACGAAGCAAAAATCTACACAAAACCTCAGCTCGAGATCTATGCCGATGACGTAAAATGTAGTCACGGTGCAACAGTAGGGCAGCCAGATACCGATCAGCTGTTCTACATGCAAGCAAGAGGTATTGGCGAGCGAGAGGCTAAGCTGCTGCAAATGTTCGGATTTGCCCACGAGGTGATTCAGCATATAGGGATAGAACCTTTGCGAGACAGGATAGACGATCTGGTAAACAAGCGTTTACGAGGAGAGCTATCAAGATGTAATGTTTGTGAGATGCATTGCATGTAACACCCAATGCGCTACATACGGATAATACCTAACAGCAAATGTTGAATGTAAGTAAGATACGCGAAGACTTTCCGATTTTAACAAGGGAGGTTAATAAGCGACAGCTGGCCTACTTGGACAATGGTGCAACTACGCAAAAGCCTCGCGCTGTGCTAGATGCTGTAAACCAGATGAGCACGTTGTGGAATGCAAATATCCATAGGGGGGTTCACTATCTATCGCAGCAAAGTACTGATATGTACGAGGGTGCTCGTGAAGCTGTTCGATCGTTTATTAACGCTTCGAGTACGCGCGAGATTGTATTTACTGCTGGGGCTACAGCATCGATAAATACGGTTGCATTTTCGTTCGGAGAACGTTACGTAAATGCTGGCGATGAGGTGCTTATAACCGAGATGGAGCATCATGCCAATATTGTCCCTTGGCAGCTAATGTGCCAACGCAAAGGGGCAGTTCTTAAGTATATCCCGTTCGACGATAGTGGTGAGCTTCAGCTCGAGATGCTGGATGAACTCCTAACCGAGAAAACTCGTATTCTATGCATTGTTCAGGTATCCAACTCGTTAGGTACAATTAACCCAGTAAAAGAGCTTACTAAGCGAGCCCACGAAAAGGGCGTTCCTGTTCTGGTTGATGGTTCACAAGCCGTGCCTCATATGGAGGTGGATGTGCAAGATATCGACTGCGATTTCTACGTTTTTTCGGGGCATAAGCTATACGCTCCAACAGGTATTGGGGTACTTTACGGGAAGGAGAAGTATCTAGAAGAGCTACCACCATATCAGGGAGGTGGCGATATGATAGCGCATGTACGATTGGATGGAGGAACTACTTGGGCCGAACTACCTCTTAAGTTCGAAGCAGGTACTACCAACTATATTGGAGCCGTTGGGTTGGGTGCTGCCATCCGCTATATCGAAGAGATTGGACTAAAATCTATCGAAGCATACGAAAAGGAGCTATTGCTATATGCTAACCAGCGACTATCGACAATTGGAAGCTTAACCATTTATGGTAATGCTCCTCATAAAGCTGCCATTGTTTCGTTTTTGCTAAATGGGATTCATCAGCTTGATACCGGAATGGTGCTCGATAAGTTGGGTATTGCAGTAAGAACAGGAACCCATTGCACCGAACCTGTTATGGCTCATTTTGGTATCGAGGGTACTGTCAGAGCATCGTTTGCGATGTACAACACGAAGGAAGAGATCGACAGGTTGTATGAAGCTCTCATAGTTGTACAGCAGATGTTTGGAGGTGCTTACTAGCAGGAGGTATTGTATAGAAGCAAGATAAAAGTGGGGAACTCCTAAAAAGTGGGAAAGTAACACGATATCGGACTATCTAAAAAGTTGCAAGACACACGATTCCCGAAAAAATGAACACGGAGACGCAAAGACGCAGATTTCCACCGAGTTAATTCGTTGGTCGCTTTTCCGACTAAGGATTCTCAGTCACCTGTCACTGAAATTACAACCTACCAACGGCACGCAAGGTTCATAAAGAGCGTAACCCTACCCCCGTAGGCACCGTGGCGAAGCCACACCAGACCGTACGAATTCTGTCTGCGCGAGGGAGCATCTACTTGCAACCGAGCCGTGAACCATTCCGCCGCCAGCAGCAGCGCAGCGAAGAGCGGTAGGGCGCTGGCGCGAACGAGCAAGTTAATTCGTACAAAGGGTTTTTTGGTTACTTTTTTGTCCACAAAAAAGTAACGGTAGGAAATGCATATGCCTACAGCTAGGCTGGATAGATACGATTTGCGACACAAGACACACGATTCCCGAAAAAATGAACACGGAGACGCAAAGACGCAGATTTCCACCGAGTTAATTCGTTGGTCGCTTTTCCGACTAACGATTCTCAGTCACCTGTCACTAAAATTACACCCCAACTATTTTATCCACACGAATTGTGAATTGATCCCTCTTTACCTTACAAGGAGATAGCTACCTTTCTACATAAAATTCAGAGCTCTTGCTCCATTTAGGAAACACCCTGCTGTTAGCAAGCTTACTACCTAGCCTATAAAAAAGCACAGCATCCTCGTAAACGCCATCTATTTTATGAAGGCCAATCTTAAACCTATCGGTTGGCTTATGGTAAATACTTTTCCAGTAATCTGCATTTGCAATAGCAGTCTTTTCTTTTCCAAGCTCTACAGCCTCTACGTATCCTTTAGCAAAAAGAGCAGGAACACCAGCCTTTAGGAAAGGCTGCTGATCGGAGCGGTAAAACATCCCATTTTCGGGAGTAGGATCGGCGGCAAGATAACGACCCTGACTAGCAGCTTCTATCTCTAGCATACGATCGAGCTCCGAGTGCCCAGGTCCGGTTACGGTAATATCCTTAAATCGACCAAGAAATACAAAAACGTCGGTATTGAAAAGAGCAACCGTGTTTCTCATTTCAAACGTAGGATGCTGCACGTAGTAGCTGCTACCTAGCAAGCCAGCCTCTTCGCCTGTGGGCGAAAGGAAAAGAATGGAACGCTCGGGGGCAGGCGCATTTCTAAAAGCTTCGGCAATGGCAAACATCCAAGCAATAGCCGAAGCATTATCGGAAGCCCCATGGCAGATCGAATCGCCAGCAACAGGCTTGCCAAAGCCAAGATGATCCCAGTGACCAGTATAGACCACCACCTCGTTGGGGAACTTTGTTCCACGAATGTAGCCCCCAACATTGTGCGAAACACCTTTAGAAAGCACATTCTCAATATCAACCGAAAAGGTAGAAGCAAGATCAACGGCTTTAAATCCCCTTTTTGCAGCAGCATCCATCAGCTCGTTTAGTCTGTATCCAGAGGCAGAAAGCATTTTTTGAGCAGCATTTTTGGTGATCCAACCCGTTGCAACGCAGCTAGGATTTGCCAGCGAAGCATCATCAATATAAAACTCCTTACCGTTGGTGTGCGTGTTAACAACGCTCCAAGGATAGCCCGCACCTGCTTCGTCGTGGATAATTAGGCAAGCCTTAGCACCTCTGCGTTCGGCCTCCTCGAATTTGTACCTCCAACGCCCGTAGTAGGTCATTGCTTTACCCTTAAAAAGCGACGTGTCGTTATTGTAAAAGCCAGGATCGTTAACTAAAACTATGATCGTTTTCCCTCTAACGTCAATACCCGCAAAATCGTCCCATTCATTTTCGGGCGCAGTAACGCCAAATCCAACAAAAACAATCGGCGAACCGTTTATTTGTACATGGGGTTGTGTAGTTGGACTCCAGAGCGTGAAATCGTCGCCAGCGTATAGAGGAATCTCCCCTTTAGGAGTGCTGATGGATACATGCTTAGGAAGCTTGCTCTGTATAGTAGCTAGCGGAACAGGTTGAGTGAAGCTACTGCCAAAAGCAGGTTTCAGTCCAAGCTGCTGCATTCGCGAAGTAAGGTAGCTAACCGTTCGCTTTTCGCCCAATGAGCAAGGTAGCCTACCTTGCATCGAATCGGCCTCAAGAGCGAGTATGTCCCTAACCATTTGGGTCGGGTTGATAGCCTTCTCTCCCTTTTGTGCAAAGGACAAGCTAGAAACAGCCAGAAGTGCTGCAAGTATAAGGTATCGTTGCATAGCTACGTAAATTAGGATATGCAAAGCTACCAATCTATCCGAGAGCACCAAATTTAGCCGGTGAATTGTAGTAGGAGAGGTGTTGTGGTATAAAAAAAATTATTTTTATAAATTATTATAACAACAGTTTTCCGGATTAAAAAAATAGCGATGACTAATAGTAAAGTTAGATATTTGTACCACTTCACAAGTTTGAATTCAGCATTATCAATATTTAAAGAAATGCGCCTAAGAGCAGGATGCTTTAGAAACTCAAATGATCCTACTGAAAATTTGTACAATGAACGCAACCTATCTAATTATTCTTTATATCAAAGAATGCAGGAACTAAAATATATAAGTTTTGCCCATGATCACTTACAAAATGATGAATGTATCAATATGCAACCAATGTGGAATCATTATGGAGATAGATGGAAGGGGGTGTGCATACAGATTGATAAAGACATCTTTGTCGAAGAGAATAGGGAAATAATTAAAAGGTATGGAATTATCGATATGAAAGTCGATTATTCTAATTCTATCAGATTACCATTGACTTCACCTCCATTATTGAATTCTGCCAAAAAAGTCTGTAAACCAACAAATGACATTTTTGAAGATTGGAAATCGAATATAGACAATTTGACAAGACGGTTTTTTGTAAAGGATAATTCGTGGATGTATGAATCAGAGTATAGATTTCTTATTACAAAGGGTTATAATGATGAAATTAATATGAGTATAAAGAATTCATTAAAAAAGGTTTTTTTGGGAATTCGTTATGAAGATAATACTGAAAAAGTAGAGAAACTGAATGATTATTTAGATCTTAGTAAGATTGTAAGAACTAAAATGAGAAATGATAGGGTTATTAGTCTATCTGAATTCTCTATCCAATAAAAAGAGGCAGCCTAATAAAGATCTCGCCAATTACGCTACACCTATAACGATAAGCTTTCACAAATTGTGGGTCGCTTCCGAAAAACGTGATGCGTATTGGGTGATACCTTTTAGGCTGCCTCTACGACTATTATTAAATGCCACTATCCAACCTGCGAACCTGGCTTTACAGCTTCGTTTGGCTGAACTAGGCGTAGCTTACCATCAGCATCTTGCGCCATTAAGATCATACCATTGGAGGTTATGCCCTTAATTTCGCGAGGAGCAAGGTTTACAAGAAAGCAAGCCTGCTTTCCCACAAGCTGTTCTGGCTCAAAATGTTCAGCAATTCCAGAAACGATAGTGCGAGTATCGATGCCAGTATCGACTGTAAGCTTAAGAAGCTTTTTAGTTTTGGCAACCTTTTCGGCTGCTTTTATTGTACCAACGCGGATATCCATTTTCATAAAGTCGTCGAACTGAGCCTCGTCCTTCTGTGGCTCTGCCTTATACTCCTTAAGCGCATTAGCCAGCTTGGTATCCTCCAGTTTCTTGAGCTGAGCATCTATGACGCTATCCTCAATTTTTTCGAAAAGAAGCTCAGGTGTACCAAGCATATGCCCCTCAGCAAGTAGGTTGGTGCTACCAAGCTTCTCCCACCCAAACTCGTTTGAATTGAGCATTGCAAGCAGCTTTTCGGTAGAGAATGGCAGGAATGGTTCGAATGCAATGGCAAGGTTGGCTGTAATTTGAAGAGCAACATTAAGAATTGTTGCAACCCTTTCCATGTCAGTCTTTGCAACCTTCCAAGGTTCGGTATCAGCAAGATACTTGTTGCCTAAACGTGCAAGGTTCATAGCTTCTTTAAGCGCATCGCGGAAGCGGAACGACTCAAGGTAATCCTCTAGCGATTTCTTGATAGCGGGCATTTCTGCAAGCGTATCTCTATCGAAATCGGTTAGCGAACCAGCAGCAGGTACCTTACCATCAAAATACTTCTGAGTAAGCACAAGCGCACGGTTTACAAAGTTGCCAAAAATGGCAACGAGCTCGCTATTATTTCTTGTTTGGAAATCCTTCCAAGTAAAATCGTTATCCTTTGTTTCAGGAGCACTTGCACAAAGCACGTAGCGAAGCACATCCTCCTTGCCAGGGAATTCCTCTAGGTATTCATGGAGCCACACAGCCCAGTTCCTAGAGGTCGAAATCTTATCGCCCTCCAAGTTTAGAAACTCGTTTGCAGGAACATTTTCTGGAAGAATGTAGCTGCCATCTGCCATGAGCATCGAAGGGAACACGATGCAGTGAAACACGATGTTATCCTTACCAATGAAGTGAACCATCCTGCACTCGTCGCTTTTCCAGTACTTTTCCCAATCCGGAGTAAGATCTTTAGTTGCCGAGATGTATCCGATAGGAGCGTCAAACCAAACGTACAGCACCTTACCTTCCCCCCCTTCTACAGGAACAGGAATCCCCCAGTCGAGGTCGCGGCTAACAGCACGAGGTTGGAGACCAAGGTCGAACCAGCTTTTGCACTGTCCGTAAACATTGCTTTTCCATTCCTTGTGCTCCTCTAGTATCCACTTTTCGAGCCTTGCTTGGTAGTCGTTAAGCGGCAAGTACCAGTGCTTAGTCTCCTTCATTATTGGTTTGCTGCCGCTAATCATCGATTTAGGATCGATTAGGTCGGTAGGGTTGAGCGAAGTCCCACATTTTTCGCACTGGTCACCATAAGCCCTGTCGTTTCCGCAATGCGGACAAGTTCCCATGATGTACCTATCTGCAAGAAACTGCTTAGCCTCCTCATCGTAGTACTGTTCTGAAGTTTGCTCAACAAACTTACCCTCAGCATGCAGCTTTTTAAAGAACTCAGAAGCAGTTTCGTAGTGCGTAGGAGTGGTAGTTCGCGAGAAGATATCGAACGAAATGCCAAGTCCCTTAAACGAATCGCCGATTATTTTATGGTACTTATCAACAATATCCTGAGGAGTAACACCCTCCTGTTTTGCTTTTATGGTAATGGGCACACCATGCTCATCGGTTCCGCAAACGTGAATAACGTCTTCACCCTTTAAGCGTAGGTAGCGGGTGTAGATATCGGAAGGGATATAAACCCCAGCAAGGTGACCGATATGCACCGGTCCGTTTGCATAAGGAAGGGCCGATGTAACCAGATGTCTTTTATACTTCTTCATTGTAATATGATGACTTAATCTTCTAAAAACTAAATAGGCCAATGTACAGCATCGCACAAAGTTAACCAAATGGGACAATAGCACAAAATGGTTTGTAAAGGTAAGCTGCTACGAGGATAAACAATGCGTGTCGAATTTTCTCCACTCGTACAGCATATTATATTACCGCAAATGGCCTATACAATTGCAATCTAAGACCGCAATTTGTTTGGGGAAATTGAGGATAGCAAAAAATGATATGAAAATCGTAGGGACAACCCTTGTGATCGCCCTAAACGGAATGATCGCAACAAATCGTATTCGCCGATTGTAGGGGCGAATAGCATTCGCTCATATAGGTGTATTCAGCACGCCCAACCCTTCATAAGAGGTGCTAAATGATTTTAAATAAAGCAGGTGGCGAAAAGTTAGAGCCGATTTTTTAGCGAGCCGTACTCAAGTCCAACACCCAAAGCGGCCGCTTCCTTCCAAAAGCCAACCAAGCTATCGCCCACTACCTTGTAAATAACCTGACCGTAGAATCGAACTCCATCAACAGTGTAGAAAAAGTCGAGCGCAACCAAGTCGCCCTTAACAAAACCATAGCCAAATTGAGGAGCGCGAGAGTGACCAATTTCCCAGTAGCCCTTAACAATCTTACCAACGGCCTCAAGACGTAGCGAGCCAAAGTAGGTAGCCTCCTTTTTATCCGGATTTCGTCCCTTAATAGCGTAGCTACCACAAAAATCGCAAGAGCGAGAAGCGTTTTCGAGGCTAGCAACCTCAAAGCCTTTGCTCCACTCTTCGAATATCCGATCGACATTGGAGAGAAGCAAAGGCTCGAGCGTTGTGCTGCTATTTTTCTTACCAAAAAGTTTTCTTATCAAGCTTATCAAAGCAGTATCAGTAAGTTACATCCATGCTAGGTTCTATTCGCTAAAGAAGGTTATGGCGGAGGGCAAGCTCTAAGTCTTCGGGCGTATCTATCCCAAAGCTTTGATGCTCGGTACGCTCGACCTTAATACGATAGCCATTTTCTAGCCACCTCAGCTGTTCGAGCGACTCGGCCTGCTCAAGAGTACCCAGCTCTAGCTGAGTAAGCTGATGTAGGATTTTTGTCCGGTATGCGTAGAGCCCAATATGCTTTAAAAAAGTATGGTTGGATTTCCAATCGGCCTCATCAACACCGCGTAGGTAGGGGATAGGCGAACGGCTAAAGTAGAGTGCAAAACTATTGGCATCGAGCACAACTTTAGGCGAATTGGGGTTAAATACATCCTCGTCTGCCCCAAAAGCCTTTACAAGCGTAGCTATGTCGGTTTTTGCATCATTAAAACAGCTCATAACCTTGAGAAGCATATCCGGAGCAATAAACGGTTCGTCGCCCTGAATATTCACAACCACATCGTAGAGCTCATCGCGTTCGGCTTCAGCTTTTCTAACCGCCTCTGCACACCTATCGGTGCCGCTCTTATGCTCTGCCGAAGTCATAACCACGTTACCTCTAAAAGCCTTAACCGCACTAAATATCCGTTCGTCATCGGTTGCAACGTAAACAACCGGTAGTACCTTGCTAGCCTGCTCGTAAACCCGCTGTATCATTGGCTTTCCCTTAATATCAGCAAGGGGTTTGCCAGGAAAACGAGTAGAAGCATATCTGGCAGGTATAATTCCAATAAACCTCATGTCATATATATTTAACACAAAGGTATAAAAGAAGTGATGAAACTTGCATTACAAAAGGGTTCAAAAAATCGGAAAAAATGTCACATTTGTTCAAAAATAGAGGGTTTTGACTTGGTATAACCGCTATTAATAGGTAATTTTGACAGATTAATTTGCAATTTACAGAAATGGATATCGCAAGAATTAAGCAACGATTTGGGATAATTGGCGGCTCACCAATGCTCGACCGAGCAATTGACATAGCTAACCAGGTAGCATTTACCGACCTATCGGTGCTAATTGTTGGCGAGAGTGGGGTTGGAAAAGAGATCTTTCCGCAGGTAATACACCAGCTTAGCTCTCGGAAGCACGCCCAGTATGTTGCAGTAAACTGTGGGGCAATCCCTGAGGGGACAATCGACTCGGAGCTGTTTGGACATGAAAAAGGGTCGTTTACAGGAGCGCATGAAACTCGTAAGGGCTACTTTGAGGTTGCCGATGGCGGGACCATCTTTTTGGATGAAGTAGGAGAGCTACCCCTATCGACACAGGTAAGGCTTTTACGTGTCCTCGAGACCGGAGAATTCATGAAGGTTGGGTCATCAAAAACCCAGAAAACGGATGTACGGGTTATTGCAGCCACCAACGTAAACCTGCCAAAGGCTATACAGAACGGAAAGTTTAGAGAAGACCTCTACTATAGGTTAAATACAGTGCCCATAAGTATTCCACCATTGCGCGATAGGAAGGGAGACATATCGCTTCTATTCAGGAAGTTTGCTGTTGATTTTGCCGAAAAGTACCGAATGCCAGCAATTTCGCTCACTCCGGATGCAAAGGCATTACTCGAATCGTACCGATGGCCAGGAAACATACGTCAGCTTAAAAATGTAACCGAGCAAATATCCGTAATCGAAGAAGAGCGAGTTATCGACGTGGATAAGCTGAGGCTTTACATTCCTCATTACGAAGATAAATCGTTGCCAGCCATTTACGTGGGTACTAAAGAGGCAGGAGGCGATCAGCCTTCGTTTGCAAGCGAGCGCGAGATTCTGTACAAAATACTGTTTGATATGCGCGACGATATGAACGCGCTAAAAAAGAGGGTAGAGGAGCTTTCGAGAGGAGCAATTTATAAGGCAGAAGGAGCAGATCAAGCAAAGCTGGTTCAGCCGATACCAACCTATACGCAGCTTCACACAACGCTACATCAGAGTGCTAGCGAGAGTATCGAAGAGTACGAAGAGGACGCTCCGGTTGGAGACGTGCAAGATGTAACCCATTTGGATGTAACGCACGAAGTTGAGCAAGAGTCGCTATCTTTGGCCGAAAAGGAGAAGGAGCTGATTATAAAAGCGCTCAACAAGTACGGAAAAAAACGAAAGGACGCAGCGCGCGAGCTGGGCATTTCGGAGCGAACGCTCTACCGAAAAGTAAAAGAATATAATTTGGACAAATAAAGCTATGAGGATAAAGACCCTTGTAAAAGCAGTGCTGCTAGTAGCCATTGCATCATGCATATCTTCCTGTGTACCAAAATACTCGTTTTCAGGCGCATCCATATCGCCCGATTCAAAGACATTTTCGGTAGGATACTTTCAGAACTTAGCTCCGCTGGTGGTGCCAAGTTTGAGCAACACCTTTACAGAGGCATTAAAAGATCGTTTCTTGAACCAAACTAAGCTCGATAACGTTAGAAGCAATGGCGACCTATCGTTTGAAGGGCAGATTGTAGGGTATTCTATTGAACCTGTTGCAATTACAGGGAACGACAGGGCTAGTCAGAATCGCCTAACAATAACTGTGAAAGTAAAGTTTACCAACAAGCAGAATCCGGAGTTCAACTTCGATAAAGAATTTAAGCAGTTCAAAGATTTTCCGAGCAGCGCAAGCATAGCAAGCGTACAGAACGAGCTTATAAAGGAGGTAACCGACCTGCTAGTTGAGTCTATATTCAACGCATCTGTAGCAAACTGGTAAGCCTATGAAGCTGGATGACAGAATATTTGCAAGACTTATTGAAGCACCTAAGCTGGTAGGTGCTGGAGAGCTTGATGAGCTGGCAAAGGTTGCTGAAAAGTATCCCTACTTTAGCTTAGCCAAGCTGCTGTATCTAAAGGGACTAAAGCTTAACCAAGAGGTTAACTTTGCCTCTGCGCTTACCCATATATCGACACACGCCCCAAGCGTCGAATGGCTTTACCTTTACTTGAGCGAATCGGATGCGCTTTTTGTAGAAGCAGAGCTAGATGAAGAAGCAAGTAGTAAGCCTGCTGAAGAGGAAGCTGTAGTCAATGTAGCAGCGGCAGAGGTAGCTGTAGAGTTGGCCCCAAAGCAAGAAGCACCTGAAGCAGAAGGTAGTAAACCTACCGAAGAAGAAGCTGTAACCAATGTAGCAGCAGTAGAGATAGCTGCAGAGCCAGTCCCAGAACAAGAAGCGCCTAAAGCAGAAGAGGTAGTAGCCCAAGCAGAGGTTGCCGTAACCGACAAAGCTCCCGAAGCTGCGATAGAAGAAGAGCAAGCACCTCAGCAAGCTAGCGAAGAGGAGGCCGAGCTTTTTGAAGAGGAGCCATTTGAGCTGATAGACGACGAGCTAGAATCGGACACCGACGACCCAATCTTTGAAATACTAGACCAAAAGCTATACACGCTTGACGATAGCGAGAAAAATCTTGAGATACAGAATAGCCTTATAGATCAGTTTCTTAGTGCTAATCCGCGTATAGTGCCAAAAGCCGATTTGCCAGTAGAGAACGAAGATATTTCGATGAAATCGCTCGAAGATGACGGCGAAATAGTAACCGAAACGTTAGCTAAGGTATATGCTGCACAAGGTCTTATTGAAAAGGCAGCAGATATTTACACAAAGTTGTGCTTGAAATATCCAGAAAAAAAAGCTTATTTTGTAGCCCAACTTGAAAAGTTGAACGATCAGAGTAAATAACTTACAGAAAATAAACTATGTACACCTTTATTTCTATAGTCATTGTTGTTGTGGCAATTTTGTTGATACTTTCGGTTTTGGTACAAAACTCAAAAGGTGGCGGATTGGCTGCAAACTTTGCAGGAGCAAACCAAGTGGCAGGTGTTAGGCAAACTGCCGACTTTATCGAAAAGTTTACTTGGTGGTTGGCCGTTGCAATCGTAGCCCTAAGCCTTTTAGCAAACGTTTTTGTTCAAAAAAATCAAAAATCGGTTTCAACAGAAGTAGAAAAGAAGATTGTAAACCAGCCAACAGGTGCTGTTCCTGGTTTCCAAACTACAGGAGCGCTTAAGCAGCAACCTGCAGCCGCAGAGCAAAAGCCTGCAGCACAAGAACCTGCAAAAGAGCAACCAGCAAAGAAGTAAGCACACAATTCAATAAATCAAGAGGGGACTTCAAGATCGAAGTCCCCTTTTATTTTGCCCATAGCTTAAACCAGCTACGCTAAGTATTGTTATAGCAACCCCAAAAGTGATTAATTGACAATTGAGGTGGATCGAAATGAACGCAGAGTCGCAAAGACACAGATTTGCACCGAGTTAATTCGTTGGTCGCTTTTCTGACTAACGACTACCTATCCCCAGTCACCTGTCACTGAAATTACACCCCACCAACCTACCAACGGCACGCAATGTCTGTAAAGAGCGCAACCCTCCCCCCCGTAAGCACAGTGGCGAAGCCACACCAGACCGTACGAATTCTGTCTGCGCGAGGGAGCATCTGCAAGCAACCGAGCCGTGAAACGTGCCGCCGCCAGCAGCAGCGCAGCGAAGAGCGGTAGGGCGCTGGCGCGAACGAGCAAGTTAATTCGTACAAAGGGTTTTTTGGTTACTTTTTTGACCACAAAAAAGTAACGGTAGGAAGGTTATGTACTTACAGCTATGCTAGATAGCATTGCTGAGTTAGAACTAAAGCCGAAAAGAGGTGAAGCTAGCGACATCTGATTTTCTCTTTTCAGAGTAGCTAAAATTTACGCCAAGCTATTTAATCCACCCGAATTGTGAGTTGATCCCCAAATAGGCGTATATTGTATCGCCCAAAGCAAAAACTGACAAACTTTCCATAAAACTGACAAATTTTACCGACCAAGGCTGAAAAAAGTTCCATTTTTGAGCATTTGCAGCACTTGGCACGCAATTGGATAAGAATAGAAGCTGAAACAGATATTAATGTTAAACTTTAAAATAAAAAGCGCAATGATTAAACCATTAGCTGATAGAGTAGTTGTAGAGCCTGCAGCAAGCGAGCAGGTTACTGCAAGTGGTATCTACATTCCAGACACTGCAAAAGAAAAACCTCAAAGGGGTAAGGTGGTTGCTGTTGGAGCAGGCACTAAAGAAGTTGCAATGGAAGTAAAAGTAGGCGATACCGTTCTCTACGGTAAGTACGCAGGAACTGAAGTTGCAATTGATGGAGTTGACTACATCATCATGCGTCAGTCGGACATCTTAGGTATTTTATAGTTTAATAAACGTCTTAAAAAAACACGAAATGGCAAAAGATATTAAGTTCAACATCGAAGCACGCGACCAGCTAAAGGCAGGCGTGGATAAGCTAGCAAACGCAGTAAAAGTAACCCTTGGTCCTAAAGGCCGTAATGTAGTAATCGACAAGAAGTTTGGATCTCCACAAATTACTAAGGACGGTGTAACCGTAGCAAAAGAGGTAGAGCTTTCGGATGCATTCGAGAACATGGGAGCACAAATGGTTAAGGAAGTTGCATCGAAAACAGCCGACATGGCAGGAGATGGAACAACAACTGCAACCGTACTAGCACAATCAATTATTTCAGTTGGACTAAAGAACGTAACTGCTGGTGCAAATCCGATGGATTTAAAGCGCGGTATTGATAAAGCTGTAGCAGCAGTAGTAGCAAACCTTAAAGCACAAAGCGTTGAAGTTGGCGACAACATCAAGAAGATTGAAGAAGTAGCAACCATATCGGCCAATAACGATAACGCTATTGGAGCACTTATTGCCGAAGCAATGGGTAAGGTTAAGAAAGAAGGGGTTATCACCGTAGAAGAAGCTAAAGGAACCGACACTACAGTAGAAGTGGTAGAAGGTATGCAATTCGACCGCGGATTTATCTCTCCATACTTCATTACCGATTCGGAAAAGATGGAGGTTGCGCTCGATAACCCATACATCCTGCTTACCGACAAGAAGATTTCTACCATGAAGGATCTTCTACCAGTACTTGAACCAGTAGCACAGCAAGGACGTGCGCTACTTATTATTGCAGAAGATGTTGATGGAGAAGCGCTTGCAACGCTTGTTGTTAACAAGCTAAGAGGAGCACTTAAGATTGCTGCTGTTAAAGCTCCAGGTTTTGGCGATCGTCGTAAAGAGATGCTAGAAGATATCGCAATCCTCACCGGAGGTACTGTTGTATCAGAAGAAAAGGGCCTTCGTTTGGATGGTGCAACGCTTGATATGCTTGGTAGAGCAGAAAAGATCTCTATTAACAAGGAGAATACGACCATTGTAAATGGAGTAGGAGCTAAGGAAGCAATAGATGGAAGAGTTGCCGCAATTCGTAAGCAAATTGAAATCTCTACATCAGACTACGACAAAGAAAAGCTTCAAGAGCGTCTTGCTAAGCTAGCAGGAGGTGTTGCAGTACTTTACGTAGGTGCAGCATCGGAAGTAGAGATGAAGGAGAAGAAGGACCGTGTTGACGATGCGCTTAGCGCAACACGTGCAGCAGTAGAAGAAGGTGTAGTTCCTGGAGGTGGAATTGCCTACATTCGTGCAATTGAGGCTCTAGAAACACTTAAGGGTGACAACGAAGACGAAAATATTGGTATCCAGATAATTAAGCGTGCAATTGAAGAGCCGCTTCGTCAAATTGTTGCAAATGCAGGAGGAGAAGGAAGCGTTATCGTTCAAAAGGTAAAAGAAGGCAAGGGCGACTATGGCTACAATGCTCGCATCGACAAGTTCGAAAACTTGTTTGAAGCAGGAGTAATTGACCCGACTAAGGTATCGCGCGTAGCGTTGGAAAATGCAGCTTCGGTTGCAGGTATGTTCCTAACTACCGAATGCGTACTTGCTGAGAAGAAGGAAGAAAACCCAGCACCAATGATGAACCCAGGAATGGGCGGTATGGGTGGAATGATGTAGTAGAAGCACCTTACTTGACATAGGATTGAGCTGCCCCGCATTGTGCGGGGCAGCTTTTTTTATTTCAGGGCTTTTGTAGCATGTTATGGAGCAGCCATCGCAGTGGTGCTAGAAGCAGAAGGCATAATTAAGGAAACCCAACAGGGAGGATGCAGCACAAGCATTTTATACGGTGTTTATATGTGATAGTATAAAATGTACAATAACTATATTGAAGTATAGTGTTAAAATATTATCCAGTAGTATGGTTTACTAGTGTTAAATATTATATAGATAAATTAATTGAGTTGTATTTATAAGTAAAAGTAAATCAATTAAAAACATGTATATTGTATTGTGATGCGTTGTTTTAAACGTCCATTTAATTAAAAAAAGTTCACAAAAAATTATGAGGTGTTAATTTTATTCTTTTTATTTGCTACGTAGATAATGTAAAAAGAACAATAACTAATGAAGCGCTCGATTCATCAAAACATTTCGGTTGACTGTGTAATATTTGGATTTGACTCCTCGGAGCTAAAGGTGCTGCTAGTAGAGCGCGAGCTGCACGATGAAAAGACGGGAGAGCTGATTTTTAAGGATAGGACATTAACCGGTAACCACATCTACCTACACGAAGAGCTTGAGTCGGCTGCTCGACGAATACTCGATGACCTTACAGGCATAGACGACATCTACCTAGAGCAATTCTTCACATTTGGCAGTCCATCCCGCATCTCGAAAGAGAAGGATAAGCAGTGGATAAGATCGCAAGGACGTAATCCAGACGAACATATTGTTACGGTTGGCTACTTCTCGCTTTTAGATATTAATAGAGTAGAGATAAAGCATAAGGATAGGAATGTCGCTTGGTATCCAGTAGGAGAGGTTGGCGAGCTAGGGTTCGACCACAACGAGATACTAGACAAGGCTCTTTCGACGCTTAGAGATAAGCTTATGAAGGAACCCTTAGCCTACGAGCTTCTTCCGGATAAGTTTACCCTTACCCAAATGCAAACGCTCTACCAAGCAATTATGGGAGTTGAGTACGATAAAGGGAACTTCAGGAAAAAGGTTGCCAAGATGAAGTACCTAATTCCGCTTGACGAGAAGATTGTAGGGAACGCTCATAGGCCTCCAAGGCTTTACTTTTTTAGCAGAGACGTTTACGAATTTACGCGTAAGCAGCTATTTGATTTTTCGGTGTAATGAAGATAACAACTAATTTATGAGACTGAACTTTTGGGATTTTGCTGTTATTCTCGCCTACATTGTGCTGGTGATTATCATCGGGTTTTACTTTAAGAGAAAGGCACAAAAAAGCGAGAAGGATTACATGCTGGGGGGAAACACGCTTCCTTGGTATATGCTTGGAATATCTAATGCATCGGGAATGTTCGACATCTCGGGCACCATGTGGCTGGTGACTATTGGCTTTGTTTATGGATTGAAGAGCGTTTGGATTCCTTGGCTATGGCCAACCTTTAACCAGATATTCCTTATGGTTTACCTATCGGCTTGGCTACGCCGATCGAACGTTATTACAGGAGCAGCGTGGATATCTACCAGATTTGGAAGGGGGCAGGGAGCGTCGCTATCGCATAAGATTGTGGTAGTTTACGCTATCATAAGCTGCTTAGGATTTTTGGCGTACGGCTTTGTTGGACTAGGTAAGTTTGTTGAGATATTCATTCCATGGGAGTGGCTATGCGGTTGGATGCACCTTAATCCTGCAATCATATCTCCCGAATATGTACCGCATCTATACGGTTTGATATTTACCATAGTAGCAACCATTTACGCTATTACAGGAGGGATGTCGAGCATTGTTTGGGCCGATCTGTTCCACTACATCATGATGACAGTTGCATCAATAGCCATAGCGGTAATAGCAATGGTGGCGTTGTCGCACAGCTCGCTAGTAGTTCCAGATGGATGGATGAGTCCATTTTTTGGAAAGCATTTAGACCTAGATTGGAGCAATATAATACCAGAAGTAAACGCAAAGATACAGGAAGATGGCTTCTCGCTATTCTCCATATTCTTTATGATGATGCTATTTAAAGGCTTGCTAGTAAGTGCCGCAGGTCCAGCACCAAACTACGATATGCAAAAAATTCTTGCCACCAAAAGCCCATCAGAAGCTTCGAAGATGAGCGGTGTGGTATCGGTAATTCTAAATCCAGTTAGGTACCTTATGATTACAGGGTTTGTTGTACTAGGGATACTTTACTACGACAAGCTAAACCTGATGGTTGGCAACCACCTCGACTTTGAGCAGATACTTCCATCGGCAATTAACGAGTTTGTGCCAGCTGGGCTACTTGGGCTTTTGCTCGCAGGTTTGATAGGTGCATTTATGTCAACCTTTGCAGGAACACTTAATGCCGCTCAGGCATACGTAGTTAATGACATCTACCTAAAAATTAAGAAGAACCCAACAGCTGCCGCACAGCGTAGAATGACCTACCTTGTTGGCATTCTTATACTTGCTGTAAGTCTTGTTATAGGGCTTTATGCAAAGAACGTAAACAGCTTGCTACAGTGGATTGTTTCGAGCTTATGGGGTAGCTACATTGCTGCAAATGTGCTTAAATGGTACTGGTGGAGATTTAACGGACAAGGCTACTTTTGGGGTATGCTAACAGGCTTAGTACCTGCGCTGATCTTCCCGCTAATATTTAAGAGTACGCTCGACCTCTACTTCTTCCCACTTATTCTTCTGATATCCATAGGCGGCTGTATTGTAGGTGCGCTAATAAGCAAACCAACAGATATGGAAACCCTAAAAAGTTTCTACAAGCAAGTTAGGCCTTGGGGCTTCTGGGGTCCGATACACCAGCTTGTAGTTGCTGAAGATCCTAGCTTTGAGCGAAATAAGAACTTTAAACGCGATATGTTTAACGTGTTTGTAGGTATTATTTGGCAGGTAAGCATAGTAATACTTCCGGTTTACTTGGTGCTTATGCAGTGGGTACAAACTGCGGTAGTGGTAGCACTTGTAGCTGCAACATCGTACATACTAAAGAAAACTTGGTGGGATAAGCTCGCCAACTAGTTTAACGATCGATAATTTTTTGAGAGCAATATGAAATTTGGCTTTTTTGATGATGTGAATAGGGAGTATGTAATAGAAACTCCGAAGACTCCATTTCCTTGGATTAACTACCTTGGAAGCAACGATTTTTACTCTATAATCTCTAATACAGCAGGAGGTTATAGCTTCTACAAGGACGCACGACTCAGACGTTTGACCCGTTATAGGTACAACAATATCCCGTTGGATACCAACGGAAAGTACTTCTACATAAAGGATGGTTCAGAAGTGTGGTCCCCCAGCTGGAAACCAGCTCAGGCAGAGCTTGATAGCTACGAATGTCGCCATGGTTTAGGCTATAGCAAGTTTAAAGGTGTCAAAAATGGTGTAGAAGCTAGCGTACTATACTTTATTCCATCTTCAGACAACGTAGAAATCCAGAGAGTTACGATTGTAAACAGCTCGGATAGCGTTAAGGAGCTTACCCTCTTCTCGTTTGTAGAGTGGTGCTTGTGGAATGCTCTTGACGATATGACGAACTTTCAGAGAAATCTATCGACAGGTGAAGTTGAGGTAGAAGGATCGACCATTTACCATAAGACTGAGTACCGCGAACGACGCAACCACTACGCCTTTTATAGTGTTAACGCTTCGATAGATAGCTACGATACCGACAGAGAAGCGTTTATGGGATTGTACAACGATCTAAGCAACCCTCAAGCGGTAGAGCTTGGCCGTTGTTCGAACTCTGAAGCGCACGGATGGTCGCCTATTGCATCGCACTGCAAGAATATGACACTTAAGCCAGGCGAAAAGGTAGAGCTGGTATTTTTGCTTGGGTACGTAGAGAACGAGCAGTACAGCAAGTTTAACGACGACGGAACAATAAACAAGGCTCAGGCAAAAGCTTTGATGGCCAAGTATGGAACATCAGAAGTTGTAGAAGCAGCTCTTGCCGAGCTAAAGCATGGCTGGGAGGCAAAGGTGGGTAAGATGCAGCTTTCGTTTAGCGACGAAAGGCTCACCCGTATGATGAACATCTGGCATCCCTACCAGAGCATGATTACCTACCAATTCTCCAGAAGCGCCTCGTTCTTCGAGTCGGGAATAGGAAGAGGTATTGGGTTTAGAGACTCCAACCAAGATATTATTGGATTTGTGCACATGGATCCAGAAAAAGCACGCCAAAGGATTATTGACATTGCCTCTACCCAGTTCGAAGACGGAGGAGCCTACCACCAGTATCAGCCACTAACAAAGAGGGGTAACAACGATATTGGAGGCAACTTTAACGACGATCCACTTTGGTTGATTCTTTCGACAACCACCTATATTAAAGAGACAGGCGATTGGGCAATACTCGATGAGCAGGTTCCGTTTGACAACGATACCGATAACTGTGCAACGCTTTTCGAACACCTTAAGCGTTCGTTCTACCACGTGGTAAATAACCTAGGTGAGCATGGACTACCTCTAATTGGCCGTGCCGACTGGAATGATTGCCTTAACCTGAACTGCTTCTCGAATAATCCTGACGACTCTTTCCAAACTACCGAAAACCTCGACGGGAAAAATGCCGAGTCGGTTCTAATAGCAGGAATGTTTGTTCTTTACGGAAGTGAGTTTGCACATCTATGCGGCTTACTCTCGAAGAAGGAAGAGGCAACCGCAGCATACGAGCATATTGCAAAGATGAAGCAAGCGGTAGATGCTCATGGATGGGATGGAGAGTGGTTCTTAAGAGCATACGACCATTTTGGAAGCAAGATAGGAAGCAAGGAGTGCGAAGAAGGACGAATCTTTATTGAGTCGCAAGGATTTTGCGTAATGGCAGGAATAGGCGTTGAAGATGGTAGGGCGGCAAAAGCGCTTGATTCGGTAAACGAGCATCTTGCATGCGAATACGGAATTGTGCTTCAAAACCCGCCATACTCGAAGTACTACATGAACTTGGGCGAAATATCGAGTTATCCTCCAGGTTACAAAGAGAATGCCGGTATCTTCTGCCACAATAACCCTTGGATTATGATTGCAGAAACCAAGGTTGGCAATGGAAGTAGAGCGTTTGACTACTACTCGAGAATTACACCCGCTTACATAGAGCATATAAGCGATTTACATAGAACAGAGCCATACGTTTACTCGCAAATGATTGCAGGTAAAGACGCCTACCGACCAGGGGAAGCAAAGAACTCGTGGTTAACAGGAACGGCAGCTTGGAACTACTACGCTATCTCTCAGTATATTTTAGGAATTCAACCCGATTACTATGGAATAAAGGTTGATCCATGTATCCCTAGCGAATGGGACGGTTTTACCATTACCCGCGAGTACAGAGGCGTGAAGTACCAAATTGAGGTACAAAATCCATCGCATGTATCGAAGGGCGTAAAGCAGCTAATTGTAGATGGGAGCATGGTAGAAGGTAACGTAGTACCTTTACTAGAAAAAGGTAGCACTCATATAGTTAGAGCAATTTTAGGTTAGTTTGAACGATAATGTAGGCGGAGCAAAATCCGCAGAAAGTTTTGTCTTCGCCTACATTAACAAAACATGAAACACATGACTTCGAGGTTTGCAAAAGCAATCGTTTTGGGGTTAGTTTGTGCGATGGGGGTGCCGGTTGGGGCAAAATCCAATCAGGCATTAGGTGAAGATACTCAAAATGATACCATAAAGATAAATCAGCTCGGTTACCTACCCAATGCAGCAAAGCAGGCAGTGGTTGGTTTGGGCGATGAGACGTTTAAAGTCGTAGATAGTTCACAACGAATCGTTTTTTCAGGTCGTAGTTTTGTAGTCAGAAGTTGTCCTTACTCTGGTGAAAGCGTAAGAATAGCCGATTTTACACCTGCAAGTAAGCCTGGTAGATACTACTTGGTAACGGCTCGTGGGAAATCGTATCCCTTTACGATATCCGACACCCTCCTAAAATCGCTTTCTTACGCTTCGCTACGAGCATTCTACTACAACAGGGCCTCGATAGCGATAGACGCAGAGCATGGAGGTAGGTGGAGCCGCCCAATGGGGCACCCCGATACCTCGGTGATAGTGCATCAGAGTGCAGCATCAAAAGAACGACCAGCAGGATTTCGATTTTCGTCACCTAAAGGTTGGTACGATGCAGGCGACTACAACAAGTACATCGTAAACTCTGGCATAAGCTGCTACACCATGCTGCTTGCCTACCATCAAAATGCTGCTTACTATCAGAAGCAGACGCTGAATATCCCCGAGAGCAACAATAGCTTACCCGACATCCTTGATGAGCTGCTATGGAACCTTCGGTGGATGCTTACCATGCAAGATCCCAACGATGGAGGCGTTTACCACAAGCTTACCAATAAAAGCTTTGACGGTTTTGTGATGCCCGATAAAGCAACGGAAGCACGTTACGTTGTATCAAAATCCACCGCTGCAACGCTAGACTTTGCTGCAACAATGGCCTACTCGTACCGTGTATTTTCGGCACACAGGAAGCAGCTTCCCGGATTTGCAGATTCGTGCCTAGCAGCCAGCAAAAAAGCTATGCAATGGGCCGAGCAGAATCCGAGCCTACTTTACGATCAGCCAAGCGACGTATTTACAGGAAAGTACGACGATACCAACCTTTCTGACGAATGGTTTTGGGCAAAGGTAGAGCTGGCGCTAGCCACAAAGCAGAAGTCGTACCTAAAAGGAGTAAGTATTGCCGACGTAAAATCTGCCACACCAACATGGAACTCGGTAGGGATGCTTGGCGTGTACAGCTTAGCGCTGAGCAGTAAGGGGGAGGTTGACAAGCTTTTCCAGCAGCAAGCAGCACGAAAGCTAGTAGCCTTTGCAGATAGCCTTTGCAAGGTTCAGCAGCTATCAGCATACAACATCAGCTTAACCAGCTTCGATTGGGGAAGCAATTCCGACGTAGCTAATCAGGGCATAGTAAAGATGCTAGCCAACAAGCTAAATCCGAACAAAAAGTATGTGGCAGGAGCCTACGGAGAGCTAAGCTATCTGCTCGGATGTAACCCACTTGGAATATCGTACATTACCGGAGTTGGTAGCAAATCGCCAATGAATATCCATCATCGCCCATCGGGAGCCGATGGCATAGAAGAACCAGTGCCAGGCTTCCTTGCAGGCGGTCCAAATCTAGTTGTGCCAACAGATTGTGGCCCATCACCTAAAAGAGATGTAATACACCCTGCAAAGTCGTACGAAGACAGCCTTTGCAGCTACTCTACCAACGAAGTTGCAATAAACTGGAATGCACCATTAGCATGCCTAGTTGGACTAATTGACGCATACTACCAAAGTACCAATAAGTAATAGAACTTTTAAAACAAGTGCCTATGCAGCATTAACCAAGGGTAAAAAAAAGAGACTGTGAATGTTAGCACCATTCATCAGCCTCGTATATTTAAGTTATCAGAGTGAGCTTTAACTTACTCACATTGCAAACCAATAACCTAATGATTCAATGGACAAAAATTCAAATTTAATCCCAATTAGCAACTCGGGATACTTGAAATTAAGCTATTTTAGGATAATTAGTTTAACATTCGTCCTAGTAGCTTTAATGGTCACAAGTGCCTTTGCAAGCGCTTTTAAGGTTTCAGGAACAGTTGTTTCGGCAACCGATAAGCAGCCCCTTCCAGGTGTAAGCATACAAGAGAAGGGCGGCAAAGCAGGAACCACCACTGGCCCACGAGGCGAATTCTCGCTTAACGTATCATCAGCAAATGCAACCCTAATTTTTTCGTTCATAGGATTCGAAACAAAAGAAGTAGCAGTTGATGGTAATGCCGTAATAAACATCTCGCTTTCCGAGAAGACATCAGAGATTGAGCAGGTTGTAGTTGTTGGCTACGGTGTACAGAAGAAGAGCGTAGTAACAGCATCTATCTCATCGGTAAAAGCCGAGCAAATTGCCAGCGCACCAGTATCATCAGTAGATAGAGCAATACAGGGACGTAGTGCAGGTGTAACCGTTCTTCCATCGTCAGGATCGCCAGGAGCAGGATCTAAAATCCGTATCCGTGGTACCAACTCCAACGGTATGTCTAACCCACTGTACATTGTTGATGGTATGAAAACTACCAGCATTGACAACATCAACCCAAGCGATATTGCTTCGTTTGAAATCCTTAAAGATGCCGCTTCGGCAGCTATTTACGGAACAGAAGGAGCAAACGGGGTTATCATCATCAACACCAAATCGGGGGTTAAAGGCGACGGCAAGGTTAGCTACAGCTACCAGTATGGCATACAATCGTCGCGAAGCAAGATGGAGCTAATGGATGCCAAGCAGTACACCGAGTGGATGACAGCATCTGGAGAGACCATTAAAGCAACCGGTACAGCAAATACCGACTGGCTAAATGAAACGTTTGAAACAGCTCCAATGCAAAAGCACAACGTTAGCTTTAGCGGTGGAAACGACAAGACAACCTACATGCTTAGCGGATCGTACTTTACACAAGATGGTATAGTAGGAGGATCGTCAGCCAACTTCGAACGCATGACAGCACGTATAAATGCATCGACCAAGATTCGCTCGTGGTTGGAGGTTGGTAACAACTTTACCTACTCGCACTCAACAAGAAAGAGCATTGGCGAAGACGATGAGTATCGCGGTGTGCTAAACAACGCCCTACTTTTCGACCCAACCGTTCCTGCAAAGTATGCCAAAGGTAGCGAGCCTCAGTTTGTAAAGGATATGATAGCTCAAGGTAAGCTGCTACTTAAAGACGAGGATGGTAGCTACTTCGGAATGTCGCCAAATATAACAGGCGAAACAGCCAACCCTGTTGGGGTTATCCAAACCTACAAGAATAAGATTACCAGCGACAATATGCTTGGTACATTTTATGCAACGCTAAAACCTTTCGAAGGATTTACGTTTACCTCCAGATTTGGTATTGACCTAAGCTTCCAAACTAACCACGGATGGTCGCCTAAGTACTACGTATCTAGCGAACGTAACAACAGCTCTAACATTGTTACCGACAATATCGACAAGCACTTTAACTGGCTTTGGGAAAACTTCGCATCGTACGATAAGACTATCAACATGCACCACTTTAACGTGCTTGTAGGATACTCTGCCCAAAGAAACCAGCACCCTAACTACTACCTCAGCTCGGGCCCAATGGTTAAGGAAGGCGATAGCTATGCTTACCATAACTATACCCTTTCGGGCGGTAAAGGTAACGTAGGCGGCGACTTTATAGACCAAACACAAACATCTTGGTTTGGCCGTATCAACTACGATTTCGACGGAAAGTACCTGCTAGAAGCTTCGCTTAGACGTGATGCCGCTAGCGTATTCCCAGAAAGCGACAAGAGCGCTATTTTCCCTGCCTTCTCTGCAGGTTGGGTGGTATCGCGCGAAGAGTTTGCAAAAACCGACCTAATCCAAAACCTAAAGCTACGTGCCAGCTGGGGACAAAATGGTAGCAAGTCTAACCTTCCAGGAAACGAAGATAAGGAGCTATGGACATTCTCCGGAATTCAGTATCCTAATGGTAACGGTGGATATGTAAGCGGTGGACAAATTGAGAAGCTGGTTAACCCAAGCTTGAAATGGGAACGTACCGAACAGCTCGACCTTGGATTTGATCTTACTACATGGGGTGGACGTATATCGTTAACTGCCGACTACTACTACAAAAAGACCAAAGATCTGATAGCACGTCAAACAGGTCCTCTAAGCGCTGGTAACGTATATCCTTTTGCTAACGTAGGCGATGTAACCAATAAAGGTTTAGATATTGAGCTTGGCTATCGTAACCTAACAGGTCCTGTAAAGGTTAACGCAAACTTCAACTTCTCTACTAACGATAACGAGGTTACCGCTCTAAAGGTTAGCACCCCTGTTGGTGGTGATGAGCTTCGTGGTTACAGGTTAACCTACTTTGAAGAAGGATATCCTATTTGGTACTTTAAAGGTTACAAGACTGATGGCATTGACGCAAGCGGCAAGCCAAAGGTGGTTGACGTAAACAAGGATGGCAAGATTGATCCAAACGATTTGACCTACATTGGCGATCCACATCCAGACTTCCTTGTTGGTGCAAACTTTAATGTAGCTTACAAAAACTTCGATTTAACCATGTTCCTACAAGGTACATTTGGCAACGATATCTTCACAGGATGGTACAGAACAGACCGTGCTACTACCAACAAGCCAAAGTACTTCTACGACGATTGGAAGGATAAATCGGGTCCAGCCCCAGATAATGGCAGCGACTATATTTACCGAAGCGATTTGATGATTCAGAATGGTTCGTACCTAAGAGTTAAGCAGCTTCAGCTTGGTTACACGTTGCCACTTACACTTATTAAAAAGATTAACCTAAGCGCAGTACGAGTTTACGTATCGCTAGACGACTACTTTACCTTTACAAAGTACAAAGGGTTAGACCCAGAAGCTGGTAGCGTAAACGACAATCGTTTGGGTATTGATCGTGGAGTTTACCCAATACCTGGCAAGGTAATTTTTGGTGTCAACATTGATTTTTAATCCTTTAATGAGTTGATTTATGAAGCGTAATAATAGAAAGCTAAATATACTAGCAGGGCTCTTTCTTGCCATGTTTGCGGTTTCCTGCTCGTCCGATTTTCTAGAAATTGATCCACAAGGAAAGGTTTCAAGCGACAACTTCCTTAAAACTGATGATGAGGCGTTCTCGGCACTTGTTGGTGTTTACGACCTTATGCAGTGGAACTACAACCGCGACTGGAGTAGCGTTTACTTCGTAAAAGCACTTCCGGGCGATGATGTAAACTGTGCTGGTGGTAGTAGTACCGACCAACCTCCTTACCAACAGATAGATGACTTTACTCATGTGTCTGATAATACAGCAATTACAGCAGTTTGGGATGGTTTCTACAAAACCATAAGCATGACCAATACCATTATTGAGCGTGTGAAGCCAGAGACAGACGTGAAAAAGCAGGTGATTGCCGAAGCTAAGGCCTTGAGGGCATACAACTACTTTGAGCTTGCAACTATGTTTGGTGGTGTACCTTTGATGCTAGTTAACCCTAAGAGCGAAGCCGAGTATTCTAAGCCACGATCTACTAAGGCAGAGGTTATTGCGCAGGTTATTAAAGATTTAACCGAAGCAATTCCTGACCTTAAAAAGAAGAGCGATTTAGATTACAAGTTCCGTTTCTCGAAGGGCGCAGCCCAAGCAACTCTTGGTAAGGTTTACCTTTACGAGAAAAAGTATGCAGAAGCTGCTACTGCTCTTCAACAGGTAATTGATGATGTTGCAGATTACGATTTGACTACCCCATTTGATAAGATATGGGATAGCTCCAACAGCCTAGGCAAAGAGAGCGTATTCTCCATCATCTTCTCGTCATCCGAAAAGTACAACTGGGGGAACTTCCCTTGGGGAGGCCGTCCAGAAAGCAACATCCACATTCAGCTTATGGGTCCACGCGACTTTTTTAACCTTGGTACTACTGGGTTTGTTAATGGCTGGGGCTTTAACCTACCAACCAAAAAGCTGTACGATGCATTTTTATCGGATAACGATGTAGTTCGCCGTAAAGCTACCATGCTATCAGAGGCAGAGCTTATAGCTGCTGGAGGTAGCGTAAAACCAGGTGAGATATGGGATTACGAAGGTTACCTACGTCTAAAGTATGCAACCAAGAAATCGGAAACCAATGGCGATGGTGGAGCAGTGCCAGATCTTAACTATAGCACAGCATGGCTACTTATTCGTACTGCCGATGTTTACCTTATGGCTGCCGAAGCTTATGCGCTGAGCGCAACACCTAACGTAGCAAAGGCTAACGAGTACATGAATGCAGTGCGTTCGAGAGCAGGGCTACCTAACCTAAGCTTAACAGGTACAGCTTTAATGTCGCAAATAAAGCTAGAGCGTCAGCTAGAGCTTGCAATGGAAGGCTCGAGGTTCTGGGACTTAGTAAGATGGGGCGACGCAGCAACCGAGCTTGCTAGCCGTGGATTTAAGTCCAACAAGAACGAGCTATTCCCAATTCCACTAAACGAAATATCTGGTAACACCAAAATTGATACAAAAGATCAAAATTCGGGTTACTAGTTGCTATCCTTGGTATGTTTGATATGTTTTGGGGCAGCCTTACATGGGGCTGCCCCATTTTTTGTAGCTTTATAGCGCATTTAGAGGTATGAACTAAATGCCCCTTTTGCTGTTACGGTATATGAATAGTTCAAATAAACGAATACAAATGCTTACGATCGCACGAAACACTCGGATGGCCGATGTGATAGACCTTAACCATCACCTACTCTCGGTAATCCATAAGGCCGGAATTACGCTTGGTTTTGGGGACTCGACAGTTGAAGAGGTCGCTCAAAAGCATGAGCTGAATCCCGATTTTGTGGTAGCTATACTTAGCGCGTACAACGATCCAGCTTACCTTCCAGAACAGCATCTTACAAAATTCTCTGTAGCTGAAATAGTTGACTACCTCCGACGATCGCACAAAGCATACATTGTAGAGCAGCTTCCTGAGCTGGCTCAGCTATTTGGACAATACGCGCTCGAATCTAAGGCAACCCCATACAGCGGTCTGCTTCGCAACTTTTTCGACGAATATCGTAACGAGATGGAGAAGCACTTTGCAACCGAAGACGAGTACATGTTTCCGTACGCCCTTGCCGTAGAGAATGCGCACAACGGCGATGAAATTTCGGAAGAGATGGCAACCCAGTTCAGGGAGTACACCATCCACGATTTTATCACAGAGCACGACAACATCGAAGAGAAGCTGGACGATCTCAAGAATCTCATAGTTCGCCATGTACCACAATCAGCCGAAAGCGTGCTTGCCTTTCAGATACTTGAAAAGCTATTTCATCTAAATAGCGATTTAGAAGACCACTCGCGCATAGAAGAGCTTGTGCTTATCCCCAAAGTAGTAAAGCTAGAGGCCGATCTTAAAAACCAGCTGTCATGAATATCTCTGTAGCACTACTTGCTAGTCCAGAGCTGGTGCAAGTTGGTTTACGAGCGCTACTAGAAGAGGTTGATCCCAACATAAAAGTAACGTTTCTGCCAGCCAACGAAGGCGCATTTATTGCAGCCATTAAGCATGGGGCAGACATTGCCATAATAGACATAGGGTTGTACGATGAGCTTTCGCTGCAAGGTGTTTTTGAGAATGCCGAGCAGTGCGAAGAGGAGGTTGTTGTACTTGGGGTTGATGTAGTACCCGATCAGCTAAGCGATCAGGTTAGCTACCTCTGTTTAACCTGGCCAGCCAGCCAGCTTAAAGACAAGCTGCACACCATTGTCGCATCACGAAAAGAAGCTTTAGGAGGGGCAGGGTCGGAAGAGGTGACAGCGCGCGAAAGAGACATAATTAGAGACATAGCGCTAGGGCTATCGAGCAAAGAGATAGCCGAAAAAAACTACATATCGCCACACACCGTGATAACCCACAGAAAGAACATCTCTAGAAAGCTAGGCATTAAATCTATTTCAGGACTAACCATTTACGCCATAGTAAATAAGCTGATAAGCCTGGAGGATGTCAAGGAGAACGAAAAGGAGTAGAAGTTGGTAGGCGGATCAGTGTTAAAAGAGAAGTAGAGGCTTATTTTTTTAGGCTTAGCGAACCTACTTCGTAACCTTTTTCCTATTTTGCATCGTTAAAAAAATCAATCACGAATCTAAACTATGATGAAGACTCTAACCGCAAGATGGGCTACGTTGGCTGTTGCTGTCTTGGCACTTGTAGTGCTTTCGTTATCGGCGAATGCACAAAAGGTAGATAAGCTTACACAGCTTGAAAACAAGATTAAAATGGCCGAGGATAAGGTAGATAAGGCGCAAGCGAAGGTAGACGAAGCTGATAGCCTAATTACCGTTGGAAAAGAGATGGAGAAAGAGGGGAAAGAAGAGATCAAGCAGATTCAGGCCGACGAGAAGGCCCTTATGAAGGAGTACGATAGAGAGATTGCCCCAATAGAGAAGCAGCTTAAGAGCAAAGATCGTGATGATGTAATGGCTGCCAAGAACGAAAAGAAGGCATTGGAGAATAAGTATAAGGCCGATTCTAAGGAGATTGACAACAGGTACAAGGCTGCCGATAAAAAGATTCAAAACGGACTAAAGAACATTGACAAAGGTAAGGAGAAGAAAAAGATGGCGGATGAGTCGCTAAGAGAAGCTCAACGAAATCTTAAAGAGCTAGAAAAAGCGCTTGCAAAAGCATCCAAATAGCATAGAAGCTGCCTCGTAAAAGGCAGCTTTTTTACACTATACGAGCTTACACCTGCTGCCTTGATAGCTTATAATTATGAGTAAGCTAGCTTAAAGCTCATCAAAAAGAGGTAGCTTGGGGTGCAATTATTCGCCAAAGCTAGCGTCTAATCACGTATCACGACAATTATTAGGCATCTTTTTAACCATAACCAGCAATGAGAAGAGCGTTTCTGCTACTAGTTGGGATAGCTTGCTTTACATTAGCTAAAGCTCAAGATCAGTATGTTGTGCTTGTATCTATGGATGGGTTTAGGTGGGACTATCCGTTAATGTATAGCACGCCTAACCTCAACAAGCTTGCAAAAGAGGGAGTTCGAGCAAAATCGTTGAAGCCATGCTTTCCTTCAAAAACATTTCCGAACCACTATAGCATGGCAACAGGCTTGTATCCCGACCATCATGGAATTGTAAATAACTCGTTCTATGCCCCAGAGTATAACGAATCGTTCTCGCTTGGCAATCTTAAGGCAAAGTACGACTCGAAATTTTACGGAGGCGAACCAATTTGGAATACAGCAGAACGCCAAGGGGTTAAGTCGGCCTCGTTCTTCTGGGTAGGCAGCGAAATCCCCATAAACGGTCGTCAACCATCAATATGGAAGCTCTACGACGGATCAGTTCCCTTTAGCAGTAGGGTAGATACCGTAGTAAGCTGGTTGCAGAAGCCCGAAGCGTCACGCCCGCACCTAGTGCTACTCTACTTTCATGAACCCGACATGGTTAGTCACCATAACGGACCTAAAAGCAAGGAAACAAAAGCTGTAGTAGAGTCGCTCGACAGCTTGATGGGAGTACTTAAGTCCAAGCTGGATGCCCTACCACATGGAAGCAAAATTAACCTCATACTGGTTTCCGATCATGGCATGGGGCCAATATCAAAAGAACGAGTTGTAGAGCTATCGTCAGCAGTAAAGCAGGAGTGGGTAGATCAGGTACAAGCCGACAATCCAGCAATGAATATAAAAGCTAAGCCACAGTACTACGATTCGGTTTACATTGCGCTTAAGCGGCTGCCCCATATCTACGCATGGAAGAGCAGCGAAGTTCCAGCACGACTAAACTACGGTAAGAACCCACGTACGCTAGATTTTACGGTGGTTGCCGATAGCCTTTGGAGTATAACTTGGAAGGTAAAACCCAACAAAAGCAACGACTACATGGGCGGAACACATGGTTACGATCCAGAGTTTAAAGATGTACAGGGGATATTTTACGGCGATGGACCAGCTTTCAAGAATGGCTACGAAGCTCCATCATTCGAGAACCTGAACGTTTACAATATTGTTTGCAAGATATTGGGTATAGAGCCAGCACCTAACGACGGCAAGCCAGAAGTGCTAGATTGGGTATTACAACGGTAGAAGGATAAAGTTTCGGTTAAATGGAAAGAGTCCGGTACAATGCCGAACTCTTCCTACAGCTGGTTAATGTTTATTAGCCTGTCCAATTTTTTGGAGGGACTTCAAGCGTTGTTTAGTTCAAAACCATAGAGGTAGCTTATTAGCTTACGGTCGTCCTTATTGTCTAGCCACCCCTTTTCTCTATGGCTTATTTCAATAATATCTTTAGTCGAAACCTCTTTAAACCTACTAACGACACTCTCGAGAACGGCAAGCTCCATATCGGAAAAAAGTTCGCAGTTAAATAGCCTACCTTCTGATAGCGTAAACTGCTCCCCAGTACCACCACCCTCAAAGTATTGGTAGTTTACATATATATCATGGTTTTTTGCGAGATAATCAAATATGCTATCGTAGTTGTTTGGAACAGGCCCCATTGGTAGAGCTCTGTACTGAATCCCACTAATCGAAAAGCCACTATTTCGAAACATCTCAAAATCTGCATAAAAAAGAAGCTTGTTAAGCATTGTTTTCCAGGGTTTTAACTTTTCGCTGAAGAATACAACCATCTCGGTAAACTTTCTAAGATTGGGTATTTTATAGCCAGTATAAGCATTGGGAGAGCATGCATCCAGAAAATACCTTTCTAGCTGCCGTTGGTGCTTATGAGCTTTAGCGTTGTTAAGTAAAATATCTATACGGCTGTTAATTTTTTCTTTTACTTTTTGCTCCAATGTGCTGCATAAATTAACAAGCTTTCTAAACTCATGAGGATCTTCAATAAGCTGTATTAGCTTAGCGTTCGACTGATTTGGAACCTCACCAGCTTCATATTGGCGGTAAACGTTTGCCCCAAAACCGAGAATATCTGACATCTTTGATGCAGAAACATCATACATAGCTCTTATCGCAGCTATTTGTTCTGGAAAAGGGATGCAGTACTTCTCTCTATATTGGTTAACAGCTTGGTTGTAGTTCAAGCTAGACAAGGCACTGTCTTCGAATTGTTCTCCAGTATCTTCGCATCTGTAAAAATGGGCTAAAATGCTAAGCTGATCTTTTCTGAAATTGAGCAGCCTCCATTCCTTAACGATAGGCATCTCTTTTCCTGTAAACGGGCTTTTCATCGTTCTTACTTTTTAAATGGATAAACCATCGGATGCTCTGCTAAGTGAAATGATATGCAAATAGCATTGCTGTTTGGAACTCCCATGCTTATTTTGATATACACTTCCTTTCCTTTTACACTTTTTCCAAAGACCCACATCGGAAGTAGGCCATGCATTTTCTCGTCTAGAGGGCCTTCCGAGTAATCTTCAATCTTTAATGTAAGTACAATCTCTTTTCTATAGCTAGGTGCTATTTCGAGAGCCAGCAATGCCTGCATATTCTTTGCACGTCCGTCTAAAAAAAGAATGTCGTAAATAGAAGCTTTAGCACGTAGCTCATTGAGGAATGCCTCTACATCTTGTTTGGCTATTATTGGCATATTGGCTTTACAAATATATTATACTTTTAAATTTTATTCAACTTTAAAGTTGAATAAAATGCATTTTTTGATGTATTTTTCAAAGATGGTTGATGTTACGAGCCGTAGAATCACCTATAACTAAAGTACAGCTAATTTTAGGATTTTAAAAAGCATTGCACTTCTGCGGTTTGCAATTTTTGCTCAATGCCAGTATTGTAGTAAGATATAAGGCGAGGTAGTAGGGAATGTGATTCGTAGAGCTATAAAAAAGGCCATCTCGAATACTATTGAGATGGCCTCCACTATTTTTAAAGAAGCCCTAGCTCTAGCATGGCTTCTTCAGACATCATACTCTTATCCCACGGAGGGTCGAAGGTAAGTATTACCGTAACATCAGTTACCCCCGAAGCCATTCTGGTTTTGTCGTTAACATCTTGTATTACGGCCTCTGCCATAGGGCAGTTAGGTGCAGTAAGCGTCATTCTGACTGTAGTGTAGCCATCAGGCTCAACATCAATCTCGTATATAAGGCCCAGATCGTAAACATTTACAGGAATTTCGGGGTCAAAAACCGTTTTAAGCTGCTCTACGATTGCCTTCTCTACTTCAAGTATGCGGTTGGGATTCATCATTTTGCGTACAGATTACTCGCCTTTAGCTTGGAATGCAAGCGCAAAAAGCTTCATTTGCTTAATCATTGCCAGCAAACCATTAGCTCGTGTAGGCGATAGGTTTTCCTTTAAACCAATTTTATCGATAAAAGTTAGCTCGTTGCTAAGAATTTCTTGAGGAGTACGTCCAGAAAGAACCCTAATAAGCAGTGCAATAATACCTTTAGTAATAATAGCATCGCTATCGGCAGTAAACACCACCTTTCCATCCTTAAATTCTGCATTTACCCAAACGCGCGATTGGCAACCTTGAATTACGTTTTGCTCTGTTTTCTCGCGTTCATCGATAATTGGCAGGTCTTTGCTTAGCTCTATGAGGTAGTTGTAGCGATCCATCCAATCGTCGAAGATGCTAAACTCTTCTACGATTTGGTCTTCTACTTCTTGTACAGTCATTTTTGTTACATTTTGAGTGCAAATATAGAAAATGGTAGTGGAAGTAAATAATATTTAGGAGTGTTTGCATAATGCACCGCAAATGCTACTTTTACTATAAATAATTAGTATAGCTATATGAACAAATCTCTAAACCATAGCTTTTGTTATAGGTATGCAGTAGCTCTTCTTCTAGTAGCTCTTCTATTTCCAACCTCCCTTTTGGGGCAGAAGCATAAGTATCGCGAATGGGGCGAAGTTGGCAATATCGACCACAATCTAACACAAGTACCGTACGATACAGCAGCATCGGCTGTGGTGCTTTTTGATAGGGCCTTCTACTTTGCAGATGCCTACGATGGTGTAACAATAAAGCGACATCGTAGGGTAAAAATCCTAAAGGATGGTGCAAAAGATCTTGGTAACTACGTATTTAAGTACTACTCTAAAGACGGCAGCACCATAGTTAGTAGCATTAGAGGTCAAACACTTTTAGATGATGGAAATGGAAGGTTTACCACAGTAGAGGTAAAATCTTCGGATATATACCGCAAGGATATTGATAATGATTTCTCAAGCATCAGCTTTGCATTCCCATCGGTAAAAAAGGGAGCAATTATAGAGTACGAGCTGGTGACATCAAGTAAGGGAGTTTATATGCCCCAACCGTGGTACTTTCAGGATTACATTCCAACCCTTTACAGCGAGCTCCAGTTTACCAACTCCAAAGATCTCATGTACGTTTTTCTACAAGAAGGGAAGAAGCTTTGCAGCAAGTACAACAAGATTGAGAATCAGGTTTGGGTGTTGGAGGACATGCCTGCGGTAGAAAACGATGAGTATAATCCCTGTGTGAGAGACTATCTAGAGAAGATGACCATACAGCTTAAGGAGACATCGTATGGTGCACCTCGGATAAGCGATTGGAAAAATGCGTGCTTCGAGCTGCTATCGAACTATAAAGAGTACCTGAAAGAGAGCAGTACCCTAAAGGAGTACCTTGCTGGCATTGTAGGAAACAAAAAAGATACCCTAGAAATTATAAAGGCGATTTATAGCAATGTGGCACAAAAGTATAGCCTTACCGATGACGATATGATCTTTACCGACCAGTCGAGAACCAAATTTATGGAAAAACGCACTGGTAGCAACGTGGAGAAGAACCTCTTTCTAATAGGGTTACTTCGAACTGCAGGTTTTGAGGCCGATCCTATACTGTTGAGTACCAGGGATAATGGTCGAGTTTACACGGAGACACCAATACTGCGCCAGTATAACCATGTGATTGCAGCTGTTGCACTCGGAGGGAAAACGCTTTTCCTCGATGCGGCAACGAAAGGTAGAGGCTATAGCTACATCGATAAGAATAGCATTGGATGTATAGGCTACCGTATTAGCAAGAAAAAACCATGCTGGATTGACATTACATCTACAGGTAAGACTAGTACACGCATAGCCAACCAGCTCGATTTGCGGGGTAAGGTGCCTACCGGAAAAATGAAAATCTACTATTCGGGATATCAAGCATTGGAAAACAGGCAGAATATAGCAAGCATGAAGGAGTCTGAGTATAAAAGTAAGCTCGAAAATATGCTTGGTGTAAACATCGATAGTATGGGTGTACAAAATCTCGATAGCTTGGATCTAGACCTGGTAGTTAGCATAAGCTACTCGTACTTAGATTACAACACAAACGCAACGCTGGTGAGTCTTCCCTCAATGATGGTTATACCATACGCTAAAAATCCATTCCTCGCAAAAGAGAGGTACTCCCCTGTAATACTAAAGTATCCATATAGCTTCTCCTACGTATCTTCGATAATACTTCCCGAAGGCTTTAAGCTCGATGAAGGTCTTCAGGATAGCAAGCACGGAATTACTCCTGTTGACACATTTACCATGTTTACAAAGTACAATCCAGATTTAAACAATGTTCAGGTGGATTGTAAGCTTAAGCTGGGTAGCTACATCTTTCAACCCGACCGGTACGCTGTGCTCCAGAACTTCTTTATGAACATAACCGATAAGAGCACCCGAATGATAATCTTATCGAAGAAGCAGTAGGAGCATAATTGCATAAAAGGGGCTGCCTAAAAGAGTAGCACACACGACATTTATATCACATTATGATATAGCCGTTACGATATGGTTTGATATCATTTTGGGGAGAGTGTGAAACGTGGTGTACGACCTTTTAGGCAGCCTCTTTAGGCTCTATAAAATGTCAAGGAATAAATCTGCCCATAGAATTATATTTTTTTTGAATTTGGTGTAACAGAATACTACCATTTTCGTCTTTGGTAGAAACAAACAGACATTGTATGCTAATTCGACGATTTTCAATCATTTTCGCATTGATCTTTGCATCGCAGCTTGTATGGGCAGAGGGTAGAGCTAAGAAGAGCATAGAAATCGACAGGGCAAAGGTTACAGCCCCTACCATCGACGGTAAGCTTGATGATGCCATTTGGAATGAAGGTTCTTGGATGGGGAATTTTGTGCAGTACTCGCCAAATGAGGGAGCAAAGCCATCGCAGGAAACCGATTTTA
>Ga0209464_10000049_pt1 | contig 40142 bp, 50 predicted proteins | sample DOMMetBare1Fresh_2_FD_187473 | JGI IMG/M metagenome (GOLD analysis project Ga0209464, IMG submission 187473) | Wetland sediment microbial communities from St. Louis River estuary, USA, under dissolved organic matter induced mercury methylation -... | ecosystem: Environmental > Aquatic >...
CCTAAAAAATTCTCCGGGGGGTTATTTCCTAGACACTCTTAAGAGAGAGAATCATGTTTTCAAAAAATTTTTGGTTTCCTTTTCCAAATCTCCTTTCAAGAGAACCTTTACAGGTTGGAAAACTGGTATTCTCTCTCTTAAAAGTGCCTAGGAAGTTAAGCAAACATTTATAAAACTATAGGAGAAGTATGTATGGCGGCTCAAAAAGTTCCAACAGGTTCGCCTAAAAAGAGAGCACCAGCTAAAACTTTAGAAGCAAGAGAGAATCAGCTTATTGCTTTAGCGGTGGACCTGGCAGAAAAACAACTTTCCGCAGGAACAGCATCATCACAAGTAATTACTCACTATTTAAAGTTAGGTTCAACAACGGAACGTTTGGAAAGAGACCGTCTTAAAAAAGAAAACGAATTACTAACAGCAAAAACCGATTCATTAAAGTCTGCAAAGAAAGTAGAAGAGCTTTATGCTAATGCTTTAGATGCTATGCGTTTATATTCTGGGCGAAAAGACGGAGGTGAACCGGATAGTGATGATGATTAGGTCTTATACGGAAGTAAACAAATTAAAAACCTTTCTTGAAAGATACGAGTATCTTAAATTAAATAGTTCCGTTGGAGAAACTACTTTTGGTTTTGACCGATATATAAACCAAAGATTTTACACTTCAAAAAAATGGACACGAGTTAGAGATATAGTAATCTTAAGAGATAATGGTTGTGACTTAGGAATTAAAGATAATGAAATTTTTGGAAAAATTTTTATTCATCATATGAATCCTATTAGTTTGGAAGAATTAGAAGAAGAAAACCCAAAAATTTTAGAACCAGAATTTTTAATCACAGTAAGTCACAAAACACATTTAGCCATTCATTATGGCGATCAAAATTTATTGCCGATTCCGCCAATTGAACGGAAAACTGGTGATACATGTCTGTGGTAATAAGGAGTTATTATGTCAAAACATCAAATGCCTTCGTATAATAAAAAAGAAGAACCCGTTCAAGAACAAAAAGAACCAATGAAAAACCAAAGTATTAAATGCAAGGTAATAGATTGCCAAAGTTTGAATATTAGAAAAGGGCCTTCAATGGATGCTCCAATTTTCTTTGGTGTTGTCAAAGACACTATTCTATTTGCAAAAGAAATCCCGGAAGAAGATTGGGTGTTCGTTATTGACCAAAGTTCGTCAAGAACGGGATATGCTATGGTTAAATATTTGGAGGAAGTTTAGCCAATGACTAGCATATTAGACACTATTAAAAAAATGCTTGGTATTGAAAGCGCCGATACTGCTTTTGATACTGATATTGTAGTCAATATCAACGCAGCATTCATGGTGCTTAATCAATTAGGTGTTGGTCCTTCAACTATTTTTGCTATAACTGACAAAACCCAAACATGGTCATCTTTTTTCGGAACAGGTGAAGTTGTAGAAGCAGTCAAAACTTATATTTACTTTAAAGTAAGATTAGCTTTTGACCCACCAACGATTAGTTCTGTTCTAGAAGCCCTAAACCGTCAGATTGCCGAATATGAATGGCGTTTAAATGTTAATGCTGAGAAAGGAATTTCTGAATGAAAATTATTCAAGAAATGGAACTTAAACATTTTGGTATTCTTGGAATGAAATGGGGTGTCCGAAGAAAAGGTGCTAATAATCACCAAGATCAAAGTTCTTTAGTTGGTTATAAAACAAACATTAAAAAACTTTCAGATAATCAATTAACCGCAGCAACTAAAAGGCAGGGATTGCTTAATGAATATCATAAAGCACACGGGGGTATTCTTTGGTCTGGTAAAAAAGCAAAAACTTTAAGCAATGACCAATTAAAAGTAGATACAGAGCGTAAGAGATTAGAAGACGAATTTACAAATAGTGTTTCGTTTAAACAAATGACTAAAGCGGGTTTAAAATGGAACACCAAAACCAAAGATGTTTCGTCAGATCTTATGCGCACCGAAATTATGCGATCAAAGTTATCAAAAGCTGATGGATGGTTTAGAAATCGGTTAACAAAAACGAAGCCGGTTAAAGATATGACTGCGGCTGAATTAAAAACTACAATGGAACGTTACAATAAAGAACAAAAATTAAAAAATGTTCGAAGAGAAGCAATCCAATTAGGAATTAAAGAAGTAGCCATTTTTATGGCTATTGTTGGTGGAGCGCCAGCATAATAAAAGTATAATATAGGAGATTTTATGAAACTTTCTGAAGAAATCGAACTTAAACATTTTGGTGTTCTTGGTATGAAATGGGGTCGTCGCCAAGGATCGCAAAATCAACCACAAACAGGTTCGTCGAGAAAAAACATCACAGATAATAAAGTTTTCAAAGCTGTAATTTTTAATAAAGATAAAGTGCCACTTATTAAAAAAGATTTTGAAAATGCTAAAAAAGTAGGATCCGCGATTGTTAACAATAAAGTCTTTAAAGCTGTAGTTTATGACAAAGATGGTTATGGTTTTATAAGTAAAAAGGCAGTAATGGCAGACGTTAATCGTACAAAGAAAGTTTTAGATAAAGTAAAAAATGCTCCAAAAAATGTAATGGATGCTTTATACAAAAATGGCTATAATATACATAATAAAGAGATAGCCAGACTTAAAAAAGAAGGAAAAACTAAAGAAGCATCTGATTTGGAAAAAGAAAGAGATAGTATATACACACCAGAAGAACGACAACGTTGGGGGTAGTTAGTAAATTTAAATGACCCTATCAAATACTGCCACTCCAAAATATTATGGCGAGTTTCGTGAAAAAGTAATACGAGGAGAGATCCCAGTATGCAAAGAAATTTCTATGGAGATGAATCGAATTGATAGTCTTATAGAAAATTCTGGAGTATATTATGATGACGATGCGGTAAAGGGATTTGTTAAATATTGTGAAGATGAATTAACACTAACCGATGGTGCTGATGTTATATTACTTGATAGTTTTAAACTATGGGCAGAGCAAATATTTGGTTGGTATTATTTTGTTGAAAGAAGTGTTTACACCCCAACCCCAGGTAATCATGGTGGCCGATACATTCGCAAAATGATAAAGAAACGACTAATAAACAAGCAATATTTAATCGTTGCTCGTGGAGCAGCCAAATCTATGTATGCTTCATTTATTCAAAGTTTCTTTTTGAATGTAAATACGGCTACCACTCATCAAGTTACAACTGCTCCTACTATGAAACAAGCCGAGGAAGTACTATCACCAATTCGTACTTCTATAACTAGAGCAAGAGGTCCTGTTTTTAAATTTCTGACAGAAGGATCATTGCAAAATACAACAGGTTCGAGAGCTAATCGAGTAAAATTGGCGTCTACTAAAAAAGGAATCGAGAATTTTTTAACAGGTTCTTTATTAGAAGTCCGGCCGATGTCGATTGCTAAATTACAAGGATTAAGACCATTTATAGCAACAGTAGATGAGTGGTTATCTGGTGATATTCGTGAAGATGTTGTCGGGGCTATTGAGCAAGGGGCATCTAAATTAGATGATTATTTAATCGTAGCTATAAGTTCTGAAGGAACGGTTCGAAATGGTAGTGGCGACACTATTAAAATGGAACTTATGGATATTTTAAAAGGCGATTACATAAACCCTCACGTGTCTATTTGGTATTATAAGTTAGACGACATCAAAGAAGTTACGGATCCATCTAAATGGATAAAAGCCAATCCTAATCTTGGAAAAACTGTGACATACGAAACTTATCAATTAGATATTGAGAGAGCAGAGAATGTCCCGGCGACGAGAAATGATATTTTAGCAAAACGTTTTGGTATACCTATGGAAGGATACACATATTTCTTTACTTATGAAGAAACGATTCCTCATAAGAGAAGAGATTTTTGGTCGCTTCCATGCGCATTGGGGGCGGATCTTTCTCAAGGAGATGACTTCTGTGCATTTACATTTTTATTTCCGTTGCCAAATGGTACTTTTGGTGTTAAGACAAGATCTTATATTTCGTCATTAACATTAAAGAAATTACCTGGAGCAATGCGAATAAAATACGATCAATTTCTAGAAGAAGGAAGTTTACAAGTTCTAGAATGTACAGTTCTTGACATGATGGATGTTTATGATGATCTTGATAGATTCATTTCAGATTCGTCTTATGATGTCCGATGTTTAGGATTTGACCCGTATAATGCAAAAGAATTTATTGAACGTTGGGAAAGAGAAAATGGCCCATATGGTTTAGAAAAAGTTATTCAAGGTTCCAAAACAGAATCCGTTCCATTAGGAGAATTAAAAACATTGTCAGAAGAACGAGCTCTTATATTCGATCAAGATTTAATGTCTTTTGCCATGGGTAACTGTATCACATTAGAAGATACTAATGGTAATAGAAAACTTTTGAAAAAAAGGTATGAGCAAAAAATTGATAATGTTTCTGCTTTAATGGATGGCTATGTCGCGTATAAATCTCATAAAGAAGCATTTGAATAGGAGGTTTATGAAAATAGAAGAAGAAATGGAGCTTAAACATTTTGGTGTTCTTGGGATGAAATGGGGTATAAGGAAATCCTTTGCTGATGCTGAAAATAATGCTCGTTCAAGAGCTGGTATTTTAGGCAATGCTGCTAGTTTTTTAAATAATAGTACGGATTATTCTAGATTTGTTTATAGACAAAAGTCTTTGCCAAAAAGATTTGGCGACAATGCTAAATTAGCTCTTGCTAGTGTTGCTATGTCTGAAATTATAAAGGGTGTTTCTAAAGGAAGTTATACTAAAAGAGATCTTTTGGAAGCAAGTTTTAAATTAGCCAAACAAGCGGCATTTAGTACTTTATTAAAAGACGGATTAGCAGCAAGCGCTGCCGGGAGATACGATATTAAAAATGGAAGGGCTTCTTTAAAACCAGGTCAAAAAGATACAAAATGGACTAGAGAAGATGCTATGGAAGTCGCAGCTCGTTCTACAATAATTCTTCTTCCAATAATGAATGTATTAGCAAAAAGAAATGCTGTAGTGCAAGAATCAAATTTTTTAAATGAGGCTTTCGATAAAGCAGCAGGAATAAAAACAAAGGAAATATTTTTTGATAAGTATGGCCGCGATACCCCTGCTATGATAAAAGAAAATACAAGAATTTTAGCAGAAGAAGCAGAGAGAAATAAAAAATATGGTAAACCTATATGGTAACTCTTGCCAAAAAGAAAGGAGGTTTTTAGTGTGCCAGATTCTTTTACAGATCGTTTAAAACATGCTTGGAATATATTTTTGAATAAAGATCCTAATAAAGAATTTCTAGGAAATTTAGGACCTGTTTATAGCACCAGACCTGATCGTATTCGTTTTGATGTTGGCAATGAGCGTTCTATTATTTCGTCAATATATACACGAATAGGTATAGATGTTTCATCAGTTTCTATGCAACATGTTCGTGTTGATGAAAACAACAGATATTCAGAAACCATTCGTTCAGGTTTAAACAACTGTTTATCAGTAGAAGCCAATGTTGATCAAAGCTCCAAAGCATTTATTCAGGATATTGTATGGTCATTATGTGACGAAGGTGTTATAGCTGTAGTTCCAATAGATACCACATTAGATCCAACAGTATCCGGTTCTTATGATATACAGACAATGCGAACTGGAAGAATTGTAGAATGGAGGCCTAATCATGTAAGAGTAAATTTGTATAATGACAGAACTGGAAATAGAGAAGATGTTTTATTACCTAAAAACATGGTTGCTATTATTGAGAATCCTTTCTATCCAGTAATGAACGAACCTAATTCTACATTAAAGAGATTAATTTATAAATTAAATCTTTTAGATGCCATTGACACGCAAAGTGGATCTGGTAAATTAGATTTGATTATACAATTACCATATGTGATTAAAACACCAGCTAGAAAAGAACAAGCTGAAATACGTAGAAAAGATATTGAAGCCCAGTTGTCGGGGACTAAGTATGGGATAGCCTATACAGATGGGACTGAAAGAATAACCCAATTAAACCGACCTGCAGAAAATAATTTGCTTAAACAAATAGAATATTTAACTTCTATGCTGTATGGCCAATTAGGTTTGACTACTAGTATTTTTGATGGAACAGCGGATGAAAAGGTGATGCTTAACTATTATAATAGAACAATCGAGCCTTTTCTTGCTGCTATTTCTGATGGTTTGCAAAGAAAGTTTATCACAAAAACGGCTAGGTCGCAAGGACAAACTATTACTTATTTTAGAGATGTATTTAAGTTAGTTCCTGCGGAGACGTTGGCCACAGTTTCAGATAGCTTTACCCGGAATGCAATTCTTAGTTCTAATGAGGTGCGTTCGATTATTGGATATAAACCAAGCAATGATCCGTCTGCAGATGAATTACGAAATAAGAATTTAAATCCGTCTAAAGAAGTACCCACTGAAGAAAAAGTTCAGCCTAATCAAAATGAAAGGACTATCGAAAAAGTATGAAAAAATCTTTTGACTTTAGTGGTTACGCCACTAAAAATAATCTTAAATGCAGTGATGGCCGTGTCATTACCAAAGATGCATTTAAAGATAATGATGGCCAGACAGTGCCATTAGTTTGGCAGCATCTCCATAATGAACCAGCAAACGTGTTAGGCCATGCAGTACTTGAAAATCGTATGGATGGTGTGTACGTTTACGGAAAGTTTAATGACACGCCTGCAGGTTCTAATGCAAAGTTGCTTGTCCAGCATGGAGATATTACAGCTTTATCAATTTATGCTAATGGGTTAGTAGAAAAATCAAAGAATGTACTTCATGGTGTTATCCGAGAAGTAAGTTTGGTTTTATCAGGAGCTAATCCAGGAGCTTTGATCGATAATTTAAGTTTTGAGCATTCAGATGGAAGTCAAACCGAATCCGAAGATGAGGCTATTATTTATAGTGGGCTGACTCTGTCCTTAAAAGAACTTGCTCATGAAGATAAATCACCAGAGGAAGACTCTGATGGAGAAACTTTGGGTGATGTTTTCGAAACTCTTAACGAAAAGCAAAAAGCTGTAGTTTATGCTATGGTTGCAGCAGTTGCCGAAGCTCGCGATGAAGATTCAGATACTGCAGAACATTCATATTCAGAAGGAGATGAAGAACTTATGAAGAAAAATTTATTTGATCGGAATGGAGAAGAAGATAAAGTGGAAAAGACCCTTACTCATGCTCAATTTATGGAAATCGTTGCGGATGCTCAAAAGACAGGTTCTTTCCGTGAATCTTTCCTTGCTCATGCCGTGACATATGGTATCGAGAATATCGATTATTTATTCCCTGATGCTAAAGCAGTTCGCGAAAATCCGGACTTTATCAAACGGAATATGGATTGGGTTAATTCCCTTATTTCTGGAACTCACCACACTCCATTTTCTCGTATTAAGAGCATGACAGCTGATATTACTGCTGCTGAAGCTCGTGCCCGTGGTTACGTTAAAGGCGCGCTTAAAGTTGAAGAAGTTGTCAAGATGCTTAAACGTACAACCGGTCCAACGACCATTTATAAGAAACAAAAATTAGATCGTGATGATATTATTGATATTACAGATCTGAATGTTGTTGCTTGGTTGAAGGCGGAAATGCGTTTAATGTTAGACGAAGAAATTGCTCGTGCAGTATTAATCGGTGATGGTCGGGCAGCAGAATCTGCTGACAAAGTTGATGATACCTGTATTCGTCCTGTGTATAGTGATGTCGAAATGTATGTGGAACGTTCTGTTTTGGAATCAACTGCCACTACAATGGACAAAATGGAGGCTATTGTTCGAGCAAGAGATAGTTATAAGGGTTCTGGAAATCCGACTCTTTATACCACGGCCTCTTTCATCACGGATATGCTCCTTTTGAAAGACAAACAGGATCGTCGTCTTTATGGAACCGAAGCTGAACTGGCAGCAGCCCTTCGCGTTTCAGGTATTCAAGAAGTCCCAGTAATGGTTGGCGTTAGTCGTGCCATTACTGATCCTGCCCCGGCCACGATCGATTTGATCGGCATTGTTATGAATCCGAAAGATTACACCATCGGTGCTGATCAGGGTGGTCAAGTAAGCATGTTTGATGACTTTGATATCGATTACAACCAGTACAAGTACTTGCTTGAGACTCGTTGCTCTGGCGCCTTAACCCTGCCCAAGTCTGCGCTCATCATTGAACAGACTAGAGCCGCTGGATAATAGGCAACTATCAAAATGGCAAAGTTTCATGGAGTAATCGGGTATGTCCGGACTGAAGAAACTGCGCCTGGTGTTTATACTGAAGTAATAACTGAATATTCCTATACTGGCGATATTATTAGATCGGCCAGACGTTGGGAAGATCCTAATCGTCTGAATGAGAATTTAAACATAACAAATCAAATCAGTATAATTGCTGATATTTTTGCTATGCAGAATTTTCAAACGATGCGCTATATCAAATGGAATGGGGTTTCTTGGAAAATCAGTAATATTGATATCCAAAGACCCCGTCTCATTTTAACAGTTGGAGGTGTCTACAATGGGCCTACGAACTAATTTGCAAATTATATTAGAAAATCTTTTAGGCTCAGACAAGGTATATTTTCAACCTCCTTCGACTATTAATATGAGCTACCCATGTATAGTATATGAGTTATTTGCCAGAGATACAGTTTTTGCGGACAATAACACCTATCTGCATAATAAACGGTATAAAGTAACCGTTATTGATAGAAGTCCAGATAGTTTAATTCCGGAAAAGATTGCTGCTATGCCTAAATGTTCTTTTGACCGTAGGTTTGTCACAGACAATCTTTATCATGATGTTTTTAATATTTATTATTAAAGGAGAACCCTTAATATGGCGAATAAAATCGTTTGGGATGAAACTGGTAAGCGTTTTTATGAAACTGGTATTGACCATGGTGTCTTGTTTGTTATGGACGCTAATGGCGCTTATCCAAAAGGTGTGGCCTGGAATGGTCTTACTGGTGTTACCGAAAGTCCATCAGGTGCTGAGGCCAGTCCTCAATATGCTGATAATATTAAGTATCTGAATCTTGTGTCCGCTGAAGAATTTGGCGCGACTATTGAAGCTTTTACTTATCCTGATGAATTTGCTGTTTGTGATGGATCAGCAGAAGCAGTTCTTGGTGTAAAATTTGGCCAGCAGTCACGCAAACAATTTGGACTTGCGTATCGTACTCTATTGGGTAATGATGTTGCTGGTCAGGAATTGGGTTATAAACTCCATCTAATTTATGGAGCAATGGCCGCTCCTTCAGAAAAAGGGTACCAGTCAATCAATGACTCTCCTGAAGCATTGACTTTCAGTTGGGAAGTAACAACGACCCCGGTTGAAGTTGCTGGATTTAAACCAACGGCCTCAATCGTGATCGATTCCACAAAAGCTGATGCTGCTAAATTGGCTGCATTAGAGATTATTCTCTATGGAACTGCGCCAAGCACCGAAGGACGTCTGCCTCTTCCTGCCGAGGTTATCACTTTGATGACTCCCGCAGCTGGTTAATATGTAATAGTTATACCTAAAGGAGCTCTTTAATTAGGGCTCCTTTAATACTTTTGAAAGGAGAAACAAATGTACAAAAAAGTAATCACATATACAGATTTTGATGGTAATGAAAGAACTGAGGAATTTCTGTTTAACTTCACAAAAGCTGAAGTTGCTGAGATGGAGGTTTCTTCAGAAGGCGGTCTTGCAAATAAAATTGACAAGGTCGTTAAAGAAAAAGACAGCAAGCAGATTATTGGTATCTTTAAGGATGTGTTATTAAAAGCATATGGGGTCAAGTCTGACGATGGACGTCGATTTATTAAGACTCAAGAACTTAGGGACGAGTTTTCTCAGACTGAAGCCTACAGTCAACTTTTTATGGACCTGGCCACAAATGAAACTGCTGCGGCAGAATTTATTAATGCCATAGTTCCAAAAGTTTAGACAAACAAGTAATTTATGTTAAAAATTACGATCCCATTAACCGAATTGTATGACGAGATAAAAAATGAGTTTACATCTGTTAAAGAAACAACTCTACAGTTGGAACACTCTCTCATATCAGTGTCAAAATGGGAGTCTCGTTGGTGTAAACCGTTCTTAACAAAAGAAACAAAAACTATAAATGAAACTATAGACTATATCAAATGCATGACTATCAGTCAGAATATTGACTTATTGGTCTATAATTCAATAACTTCAACAATAATAGATGAAGTAAGTAGTTATATTGAAGCACCTATGACTGCTACTACTTTTTCTAAAGACGATCGCAAAGCAATTAATAATGAAATTATAACATCTGAAATAATTTATTATTGGATGATTGCTTTGAATATTCCATTTGAATGCGAAAAATGGCATTTGAATAGATTACTAACATTGATTAATGTTTGTAGTATTAAAAATCGTCCGCCAAAGAAATATAGTAAGCGAGAACTTTTAGAAAGAAATCGCTCATTAAATGCTGCTAGGCGTGCGACTTTAAATACATCAGGTTAAGAATAAACCCAGGGTTCAAAATTGCCTATTCATCCTACTTATTTTTATTTGCTTTTGCGAATTCTGGGTTTATCAAATTTTATGAAAGGACGTCTGATGATAACTGTAAGACATAGTGGTAATTTTAATAAATTAGAGAAATTTCTTGCAGAAGCTAAAAAGAAAAAATTTTATTCTTTGCTAGATTCATACGGACGTCAAGGAGTAGACGCTTTATCTTCTGCCACACCAATTGATAGTGGTTACACATCTATATCTTGGAAGTATTCGATCGAGATGACTAGTACCGGTTACCAAATTACTTGGTATAATACAAATGTTGTTAAAGGTGTTCCTATAGCTATTATTATACAATACGGTCATGGGACAAGAGGTGGTGGTTATGTCCAAGGACGAGATTATATTAATCCTGCTATTACACCTATTTTTAATAAACTCGCGAATGATTTGTGGAAGGAGATATTAGCATTATGACTGTTGATAATCGTGTTGTCCATTTAGGTTTTGATAATGAACAATTTGAACGTGGTGTTAGTACAAGTACAAAGTCTCTTGATAATTTAAAAAAGGGATTAAATTTTGAAGGTTCAACTCGCGGCTTGCAAAGTTTATCAGAAGCTAGTCGTGGGTTTTCATTAAATAATATTGCCGATTCTGTGAACTCAGTATCTAGTAAATTTTCAGCTTTTGGTGTTGTGGCTTTTACGGTTTTACAAAATATCACAAATGCCGCAATAAATGCTGGACAAAAAATTCTTAATGCTCTTGCTTTGGATCCATTAAAAAAGGGTTACCAAGAATATGAAACCCAAATTAATGCTATCCAAACCATTTTAGCTAATACTGAAAGCAAAGGAACTACAATTCGTGATGTTAATGCTGCTTTGGATGAGTTAAACGCATATTCAGATAAAACCATTTACAATTTCACAGAGATGGCCAAGAATATCGGTACTTTCACAGCTGCTGGCGTGGATTTAGATACTTCCGTTTCGGCAATTAAAGGTATTGCTAACTTAGCAGCAGTTTCTGGATCAACTTCCCAACAAGCAGCGGTTGCTATGTATCAATTGTCCCAAGCTTTAGCTTCTGGTACTGTTAAATTAATGGATTGGAATTCAGTTGTTAATGCGGGTATGGGAGGCGAAGTTTTTAAGAACGCTTTAAGTGAAACTGCTCGTGTCCATGGTATAGCTATTGATGAAATGATTGAAAAAGAAGGTGGTTTTAGAAATACTCTCCAAAATGGTTGGTTAACAACTGAGATTCTTACGGAGACACTTTCTAAATTTACTGGTGATTTAAATGCTGAACAATTAAAGACCATGGGGTATAGTGAAGAACAAATAGCAGCTGTTTTGAAATTAGGCCAGACGGCAAATGATGCAGCAACAAAAGTCAAAACAATGTCACAACTATTTGATACATTGAAAGAAGCTGCTCAATCAGGATGGGCGCAGACATGGCGTATTATTGTCGGTGATTTTCTAGAAGCTAGAAAATTCTTTACCAACATGTCTGATCTATTAAGTGGTTTGGTTAACGAATCGTCGGATGCTAGAAATGCTTTACTACAAGGTTGGAAAGATCTTGGTGGGCGTACATTGTTATTACAATCCGTTGAAAATATTTTAACTGGTCTGGTGACAATTCTAAAAACTATTGGCGAAGCTTTTTCAGAAATCTTTCCACCATTAGCGGTTAAAGATCTTATGAATTTTACGCATCTAGTGCATACTATGTCTTTGAACTTCAAAATGGCAGATGGTACTATACAAAAGATAAAGACTTCTTTTAAAGGTCTTGCTGCTCTTTTTGATATTGGAGGTATGGCTGTATCTGTTTTAGTTAAAGAGATATTCCGTCTTTTTAAACTAATACCCCTAACGGGTGACGGTGTCTTATCCTTCACTGCTAATATTGGTGATTACCTTATAAAATTAAGGGACACTATAAAAACGACGGATATTTTTACAACAAGTCTGCAGAAATTTAAAGACTTTATTAAAAAGATAACTGGCGATTTCCTTAATTTTATCCAGCCTTTTGTTGATATCCAAAGTGCTTTTGTTAACGGTTTCAATGCATATTCTAATATTGATATGCAAGGAATGGATAAGTTTATTGCCGGTTTTAAAGCCAAGATGGCCAAACTAAATAGTATAAAAGATTTTGTTAAATCTATCATATCTGGTATTGGTTCGACAGTAAAGAAATTAGAACCGTTCTTCAAAGGATTATCTAAAACCACTGGCGAAGTACTTGGGAAATTATCTACAGCTATTTCAGACGCATTTGCCAACTTTGATTTTGACAGATTTTTCCAATTTATTAATACCGGTTTGTTAACTGTCCTAGTCACATCTGTAAGTGGATTCTTCAATAAAGGTTCAAAAGTATTTAAGAATATTCAGCCTTTTGAGGGAATTAATGGTGTCTTAAAATCATTTTCCAGCGTTCTAGATACGGTTCGCGGTTCATTAGAAGTTTGGCAGCAAAATATCAAGTCAGAAGTTATTATGCGTATGGCAGTAGCTCTTGGCATTTTAACAGTTGCTATTTTAGTACTTTCTCAAATAGATCCTGGTAAATTAGCTGGTGCTATGGCCGCATTAACTGCGATGTTTGGCGAGCTTCTTGGCACAATGGCTATTCTGGACAAGATACCTAGTATGAAGGATTTAGGTTCTTCTATTATAGGTATGATAGGATTGTCTGTAGCTGTTCTTATATTATCAGCTGCGGTTAAGACTCTTGGCGAACTTGAGACTTCCACATTAATTAAAGGTGTGGCCGCTGTTGCCGCTTTAGGCGCAGGATTAGGGTTATTTGCTACTGTTATGAAAAGCAAGACCCCGGATATGATTAAGGCTAGTATTGGTCTTATATTCTTATCTGTAGCTATACGATTACTAACAGGATCCATAGCTAAATTGGGAGAAATGGAATTATCGGTTTTGCAGCAAGGGTTATCAGATTTAGCCTTAATTCTTGCAAGTTTAGCCGCATTTGTAAATATCACAAAAGGCGGAAAAAATCTTATAAGTGTTGGCATTGGTATAGCCTTAATGGGTGTGGCTATGCATATTTTGATTAGTGCGATGCAAAAGATGGCGGATATGTCTTGGGAGACTTTAGGAAAAGGCTTGAGTTTAATGGCCGGTTCTTTAGTCACTATTGGTCTTGCTATGCGATTGATGCCTAATAATATGTTAGCCGTGTCTATATCTCTAGTTATTGTGGCACAAGCTATAACAATGTTAGCAACTGCTATAAAAATGATGGGCGGAATGAGTCTTGAAGAGATAGGAAAAGGTCTCGGAACTTTGGCGCTAGCTCTTGTTATATTAGCGGTCGGTCTAAAGTTTATATCCTCGTCATTAGCTGGTGTGGCGGTTTTAATTGTTGCTGCCGCAGCTATTTATATTCTTGGGGCGGCTTTGAAAATGATAGGCAGTCTTCCTATCAAGTCAATAGCTATTGCTCTAGGAGCTATAGCCGCTACAATTCTTATATTAGGATTGGCTGCTTTAGCTATTGGGCCGGTGTTACCTGTTTTGATGGCTTTTACTGCTTCTCTACTTTTATTCGGTCTTGCCGCATTAGCTGCTGGAGCTGGCATAATGTTATTAGGACTTGGACTTACAGCTATCGCTGCTGCTGGATCTGCCGCTGCTTTGGTGTTCATTACGATAGTAACCCAAATTATTGCTTTACTACCCACTATTGGCACTAAAGTTGGTGAAATGATTGTGAACTTTGTAACAGCATTGAAAAATGGTTTGCCGCTTCTTTTAAGTGCTTTTAGTGAAATGATTTTGGGTCTTGTTACCACAATTATTACATTAACTCCTAAAATTATAGAAGCTGCTGTTGTGATGATAACTGAATTACTTAATGCTATCATTATATTAGCACCTAAATTTATGGAAGCTGGCGTAGTCGTTTTAACTGCTTTAATAAACGGCGCGGTTTCTCTTATTCCAACCCTTGTTCAGGCTGGTTTTGATCTCTTAATCAGTTTGCTTACGGGAATACGAGATAATATACAAGAAGTTGTTACTGTGGCGATTGATGTGGTTATCAAGTTTATAGATGGTATCGCTTCTAAGATACCTGATGTCATCGAATCAGCGTATAATCTTTTACTTAGTTTTATTGAAGGTTTAACCGCGGCCATTGATACTTACATGCCTAAAATTAATGCTGCTGTAGGAAAGTTAGTAAAAGCAATAATCGATGGTCTTGTGGACGGTATTACTGGTGGAGCTAAATCTGTTGGTAATGCGTTAGCAAATCTTGGATTAGCTGCTTTGAATGCTTTGAAAGCTGCTTTAGGTATTGAATCGCCATCTAAAGAGACAGCAGCTGTAGGACGTTATATGGGCCAAGGATTAGTCGATGGCTTAAATAATATGCTAAGTTCTGTAAAGAAATCAGCAGAAAATTTAGGCAAGGAAAGTCTTAATAGTTTAACAGAAGTTGTGTCAACAATTGCTGATGCTATTTCTTCAGACTTAGATCTCAGTCCAACCATCAGACCTGTTGTCGATTTGACGGACGTCAAAATAGGAGGAGAAAGAATAGGATCGCTTCTCGGTTTTTCAAATATTAAACTAGCGGGTTCTGTGAATAGAGTTTCAGGTATATCTAAAGAACTTGGCGGGGTCTATAATGAGAAAAATGGTCTAGTTAATCCAGCAGATAAAGATGTTCTTATCACATTCACACAAAATAATTATTCGCCAGAAGCATTGTCAAATGCTGAAATTTATAGGCTAACACGAAACCAACTCTCACGAATGAAAGGTTTATTAGGTGTTGCATGATCCGATCTGTAGAGATTACCAATCATGCTGGCGAGTCTATTTTATTGGAATTAGGGTTCCCGGAGAAATCCGGGTTCCTTATTCAAGATATAGACGGGCTTAGTCCGGCAAAAGCAATAATCAACACAAGTGACATGGTGTCCAATGACGGTAGTATTTTTAATTCCGCGCGTTTAACATCCAGAAATATTCTGTTTTCTTTAGCTTTTATGGATATACCTTCTATAGAAGAAAATAGATTAAAATCTTATAAATATTTTGCAGTCAAAAAACCTGTAAAACTTAAATTTGAAACTGACGGCCGAATTTGCGAAGCATTTGGTTATACAGAAAGTAATGATATTGATATTTTTTCAAGATCTGAAAAAGCTATCATTTCGGTTCTCTGTCCGGATCCATATTTTTATTCTGTGGAAAAAGCAATAACTGTTTTTAGTACGGATGAACCGCTTTTTGAATTTCCATTTTCCAATGAGTCTTTAACCGAAAAGGAAATAATCTTTTCTAATTTAAAAACTGATACCGCAAAGAATATTATTTATGAAGGCGATGCCTCTATTGGCTTTATAATGTATATTCATTCTGTAGGACCAGTCAATGGTTTAAAAATTATTGACGTTTCCACAAGAGAATTATTTGATATTTCCTCCGACAAATTAATCGCCATTACTGGTGCTGATATTTCAGAGGGTGACGATATCATTATAAATACCATAAAAGGAAAAAAGTCGATATATTTGCTACGCAATGGGATAACTACTAATATTCTTAATGCTGTTGATAAAGATTCAACATGGTTCGAACTGCACAACGGCGATAATGTTATTTCCTATACTGCTACTTCTGGTGAACAAAATTTGCAATTCCGTATCGAGAATCAAATTGTTTTTGAAGGAGTATAAATATGGAAATAATAGTTTATGACAAAAATTTTAAAGTTACCGGTCTTATAGATAAATTTGAATCGGTCGCCTGGGCGGAACGTTATGATACCTTTGGATCGGTAGAGATTGACTCATATTCTATAGACGATGTTTTAAACATTCTTCAACCAGATTATTATTTAGGATTTTCGGATTCTGACAGATTAATGGTCGTAGAAACTTTATCGATTAAATCAGATTCGTCTAAAGCTGATAAGTTAATTATAAAGGGTCGTTCTTTGGAGTCTATTTTAGATAGACGAATAGTCTGGGGCCAGACCGTTTTAAGTGGAAATTTTCAAGATTGTATTTTAGCCTTATTAAATTCCAACGTTATAAATCCTACCGATCCAGATCGTAAAATAAATAATTTTATTTTTAGTCCGACAACTGATCCATTAATTACTGTACTAGAAATAGAGTCACAGTATACTGGTGATAATTTGTATAGCGTTATAAGTTCTTTATGCCTGTCTCAACAAATAGGATTTAAAGTCATTCTAAATGATTCACGACAAATGGTTTTTAGTTTATATTCCGGAGAGGATAGATCGTATGCTCAGATTGAAAATCCATACGTGGTTTTTTCTCCTAATTTTGATAACTTTCTTAACGGATCATATTTCCAAAGCAAGGAATTTTTTAAAACGATAACGCTAGTAGTTGGAGAGGGAGAAGGTACTGACAGAAAATCATTTGTTCTTCCGTTGCCTGAGGGCGGCGGATCCGATTTAAATCGTAGAGAGATTTTTACAGATGCATCCTCAATTTCTCAAAAAACTCCTGACGGAGTTTTGACGGACGAAGAATACGCATTAGAATTGGCTTTTAAGGGTTTGGACACCTTAACTTCAAATATGATACAAACGGTGTTTGAAGGCGAGATCCAGCAAAATTCAATGTATATTTACGGACGGGATTATATGCTAGGAGATATTTTGCAAATTTCGGATCGTTACGGCCATGAAGGACGTGTAAAAATTATTGAATACTTCTTTATTGAAGATACTCGTGGTTTTAGGATGTATCCCAATTTTATATCAATAGAATAGAAAGGAAAAATATGCCATTAACTTATGGATTTTATAGTTCCATGCAAGGCGATAGAAAGTATGATGCTACTGATATATCGCATATTTTTGATGGACTACTTTCAGAAGGTGTCTATCCAAATTTTGGAGATTCTTTTGTAATATCTCCTGGAACTGGATTAAAGGTTCTTGTAGGGACTGGCCGAGCTTGGCTGAATAGTACATGGTCATTAAATGATTCAGAATATGAATTGGCCATTGATGCTCCACATGCGACATATAATCGTATTGATAGTGTGGTTATTGAAATTAATACGAACTCTGACGTACGAGCGAATTCTTTAAAGATTGTTAAAGGTACACCTAGTGGTGCACCAGTAGAACCAACATTAGATGCCAGTCCGGGTATTTTTCAATATCGCTTAGCAAACGTGCTAGTTGCAGTTGGCGTTTCAACTTTTACCCCGGAGGATATTTCTCAAAAAGTAGGCTCTAGTGAGACTCCATATGCAGGTCTTGCCTATCCAGCAAAAATAGAAGATCTAGAAAAACAAGTATCCGAATTTTCTTTTATAACACCAAAAATATTAAAAGATTTTAATGATTATTTTGGATTTATTCATTCAGATGTTCTTGAAAAAGCTTTAATATCGGATGAGGGCAAATGGAAAGCTGATAGTTTAGATGGATGGTGTAAAAATAGTTTAGAATGGGTTATTGACAAAAATAAAACAACAACAATTGGCTACACGAATATGTTCGTGGATCCAGATCAGAATACATATTTGAAAAGTTTATTTATCACTTTAAGTTCAGCGGTAGATGTTAGCTACTATGGTTTTCCAGTAATTGTGGAGTCATCAGCAGGGATTGAACAAAATCAGGCCTTTTACATCAGACCAAACACAAGTGATATTAAAGTAAATTATTTGAATTTGGCGCATCCTCTTTCTGGTGGGTCTGTTACTTTTGTTGATATTTGCCCGCGTATTAAAACTGTTGGAGATCAGACTGCTAGATTTAATGTCGGGGATTCAATAAAATTAACTCAAGATGGAATAATAAAGTATTTTAAACTTTTTAATTTAGAAGTTATTTTAGAGTCAGGAATTACTTATACTCGATTAACTTTATTTAAAGGAATAGATCATAACAATCCTCAAAAAAATGGACTGCTTTCAAATTCGTTAATATCTAATGTTTGTAATTCTCATAGTGCATTTCCAATTGGTTTTCCTTCTGAAAGAAATAATTGGGGAGTTCGTTTTTTTTATTGGTACCCCACACGTAATCGTAATATTGCGTCCCAATGGGAACCTATGCATAATTATATTTACACACGCTATCCTCCAATAGTAATTTTTCTTCCAAAAGGGTTTTGGAATATAAAAGCTTCTATACCATATACTCCAACTTACGACGGAGCTACTGCCGGTATACGAACAAAATATGGGATTTCAAAAGAATTTTTTCCAGATTTAGGTATTTATCCTCCTTCAACACCAAATCAGGGAACATGTTCTCAAGATATTATACCTGAATCTATTTTTATAGTGTCGTCGAATGGCCTTAATAGTTCTCAACATGCTTGCGCTAATTTGGATTTTAATTACGAACATGTTAATGACTCTCTTATATGTATGGCTAATATGGCTTTATTTTCCACAGCAGGATTGAATGCTGAAGGTTTTAACATACCACTAGATTCTGGTAGGGTTACAAATATATATATACAACCATCATTTATTTGAAAGGAGTATTATGTCATTTACTTATGGATTTTATAACTCAGTATCAAACGACAGAACGTATACGGCAATACAAATGTCTCAATTATTTGATGGCATTATATCTAATGGTATTTTTGAAAAGTTTGAGGACGCCTTTCTAGTAACTCCTGGGAGTGGTTTAGAAGTTTTAATAGGAAAAGGCAAAGCCTGGTTTAATAACACTTGGTCTTTGAATGATACTATTATGCCTATAGAAATTGATGAGCCTGATATACTTCTTGACAGAATAGACACAGTGGTCCTTGAAGTGAATAGAAATGCGTCAGTAAGACAAAATTCTATAAAAGTAATAAAAGGATCTCCTAATTCCGTTCCTATTCGGCCAATGCTTCAAAACGATTCATTTGTAAACCAATACCCGTTATGTGATGTTCTTGTAAAAAAAGACACCACATCTTTTATTGCAACCGACTTAACTAATAGAACAGGTAGTGCAGATTGCCCGTTTATTTCCATAGAAAATCAAGCTAGTGGGGCGGATGTCGATTTAGGAACTAACAATTCTAAAATAGTAACACCAAAATCTATTTTTGAAAGTAGTAAATTAGCTTATATCTTACCTGGAGAAAATGGAAGAATTTTAAGTTCTAATGGGGTTAATTGGATTGCAAAAGAACCTGATGGTTGGAATCTATCTCTAAATACTTGGACCCCAACAGCAAATTCTTTAAGCCGTGCATTTACAAATGATCCAGCTGCTGGAACAAATGTAGTTCTAAATATGGCAAATACTTCCGGTTTTTCTAAAGGAGAACTAGTGCTTGTCAAATCTGGAGCTGGAACAGAACTAACGGTTATAACTGCCATCGTCGCGAATACGTCAATAACGGTTTTATATTTGGCTTTGAACCACACATTAGTGAATCCTCTTGTAGTCCTTATAAAACCAAATGTTGTAGTCTCTGTTGACGGCGATTTAACTACTAAAATATCCATTGGAACGAGGATAAAATTAACTCAAGATGGAATTACTAAGTACTTTATAGTTAATGCGGTTTCATCATATTCTGGAGGTGTAACAAATATTACATTATACACAGGTCCGGATATCAATAATGATTATAATAATTATTTAACGTCATCCGCAATTTCACAAGTTTATTTTAGTAAAGAAAAATCTCCATTTGGCTTCCCAATGAACAAGATCCGTTGGGGATATTCATTTGTGGTTAAAGGCACTACTATAAACCAAGCATCTCCTACTTTAGGAACTTGGTATAATTTAGGCAACATTTGCTTTTTGCTTCCTGTTGGGGATTTTGTATGTAATTTTAAAATAAATACCGGGCTTGTTTATGGGGCTACTGCAGGAGGATTAACTTGGGTATCATTGTCTACATCTGCTAGTGCAGAATCGCAACCAGAATTTACTTGGTCTATGTCTAATACATCAACTTCTGTTCGATTAAATAATACGGCCTTTGGATCTGGAGAGGTTAATACTATTACTGACACCTTAATGTATTTAATTTTAAAAGCTACTCTTTATTGTACAGTCAATTTACAAGTGAATTCGGATACTACATTCATTTCCATCCTTACTTTCGAATCCACTTATCTATAATGCTACGAATAAAAGCACGTTCTCCGCCGTTAAAAGAGGGGGTTAATTATGAAGTAAAAAAATAAACCACATTGGAGCATCTATGACAAATGAAGCACAACTTGAAATGCTAAAACTTTTAATAACTTTCTTTGCTAGTTTAATCGCTTCATCGGGTTTTTGGTTATATCTTACTAAACGTATTGACAAAAGAGATATGAAAACCTTATTACTTTTGGGACTGGCTCATGACCGTATTATATATTTAGGAATGCATTACATTGAGCGGGGTTTCATTACTCAAGATGAGTATGAAAGTCTCCATCAATATTTGTATACTCCGTATATTGAAATGGGTGGTAATGGTTCAGCCAAAAGAGTAATGTGCGAAGTCGACAAACTACCAATTAAATCTGTTCAAATTAATTCTAAAGGAGATCCCTGTTATGAAACGTGAAACCTCGTTCTTCCTGTCAATGCCGGGCGCCGTTTATATTTTCTTTAAATGGCTAACTATGCTGCTTATTCCGGCGGCAGCGGTTCTATATTTTGCCCTGGGATCTATCTGGGGCCTTCCGAATCCTGAGCAAGTCGTTGGTGTTCTTACTGCTATTGATTTATTTCTTGGCGTAATGCTCGGGATTAGCAGTAAAAATTATATGAATTCTACGGGCGTAACATTTGCCGAGGCCACTGATAACTTTGCTCTGAGTAACCAACTATATGATGCTTTAAAATGGATCGCTCAGATCTTTTTACCAGCCCTAGGCACTTTATATTTCTCATTAGCGATGGTGTTAATGTTGCCATATGCTGAGCAAGTGGTAGGTACTATTGCTGCTGTAGATACATTTCTAGGAATTATATTAGGCATTAGTACGGTACAATATACTAAGAAAGAATAGCATTTCACGTAGGGTCGCGTGAGATACACTTGTTATAATGAAAGACATTACCTCTTGAAAGGAATGAAATTATATGCAAACCCCAGAAAAACGAAGGACTATGGACGACGAAGTGGCGCGCATGCTAAAAGAACTAAGCGAATTACCAGCTGGTTCCAAAGAATACAAAGCTGTTGCCGAGAATCTTGAAACGATTTGCAAAGCGAGGAATTATAAGCCCTCGACTTTAGTAAATTGGGACACGATCATCGTAGCATCAACCAATATTTTAGGAATTATTTTGGTACTAAACTATGAACAATTGCATGTCGTCACTTCGAAGGCGATGAGTTTTGTCGGAAAAGGGCGTGTGTAAATAGACCCAATCATAAAGTGAAGTCGAAGAAAAGAAGAGATCTTTTTACAAGGTCTCTCCTTTTTTCTCGCGTCAATTACACATTATATAATGAAAAGGAGATTATACAATGAACAACCGATTATATACCAACACTGGAAAAGTAGGAAGTATTTTAGGATTAGTTGTGACAACTGTATTAGTGAGCTATGCTGCTCAAAACTCTACCAAAATTATTGATGGCACTATTGCTATTGCTAAAGATGGTGTGAAGTTTGTTAAGCATGCAATAAATAATGCAAGTACACGCGAAACTGAAATATGGAGCACCTTGCCAAATGGCGAGATATTTAATACCGGAATGAAAGTTCGTGTAAGCAAATTTGAAAAGACGAGAGCTTAACAAGCTCTTTTCTTTTTTCTCGCAAGAATTACTATGCCTATAATAGAAGACGGAATATATAACGAAAATTAGTAGTTATATATTTTAGTAGCCCTGATCTTAGGATCTTGCTACCGTCTTCTATTTTTTTTTAATCTTGAAAGGAGATAACATGTATTTAGAAAGTATCGGGAAAGGAGCTAACCAGTTAAGAAAAGTGATGACGAAAAACTCGCCTACGATTCTTACTGGCCTAGCAGTTGGCGGATTAATTACTACTGTTGGATTAGCTATCAAAGCTACTCCGAAAGCTCTCGAATTAATCGAAGAGGAGAAGACAGAAGAATTTGAGTTGAGCAAATTGGATATTCTCAGAATTACTTGGAAATGCTATATTCCTACTGCAGTAATGGGCTTGGCGTCTATTGGGTGCATTATAGGTGCTAATTCTATTCATTTACGTAGAAATGCGGCTCTGGCTAGTGTATATTCCATCACAGAAGCCACTCTAAAGGAATATCAAGAAAAAGTGGTCGAAACCATTGGCAAAAATAAGGAGCAAAAACTAAGGGATGATATTGCCCAAGATACATTAACGCGAAATCCTGTTGAGGATCGGCAAGTATTTGTAACCGATCGTGGGTCTACACTATGCTATGATGCCTTATCCGGACGATATTTTCTTAGTGATGTCGACAATCTTAAACGAATCCAAAATGATTTTAATCATGGCCTTTTAAGCGAATGGAGTAAAACCTTAAACGAACTATATTCTGATATTGGTTTAGATCCGATTGAGATGGGCAAGGATGTCGGCTGGACATCTGACCATATGCTTGATATTCGGTTTACTGCAAAATTATGTACGAATGGTAAGCCCTGTGTGGTCCTTAATTATATTATTGAACCTTGCAATTTGTAGTCGCAAAAATTACAAGGTATATAATGAAACCATATCTTAAAGGAGATTAAAAATGGAACCTGAATTGACTGCTGTTGAAGAAGTTGCAAAAACTGGTCTGAGCAAAGAAGCAAGAATTGCTATCGCGAGTGTTATCGCGGTTGCACTATGCGCTACTGCTGCTTACTACGTTTACCAAGCAAAGAAACCACAGCCCGTTACCACAGTTGAAACCGTTGTTATCGACGAGTAAGAGAATTAGAGCATTATGTTAAATACATAGTGCTCTATTTTTATTTTTTATAAAAAGGAGATTGAAATGTTAGAAAAAGTTAAAAGTTTTGTAGTCGGCCATAAAGAACAAGTAATTGAAGGGGCATCAACAGTTGTTGGCACTCTTATCGGTTTATTCATTGGCATGGTTATCACCAAAGGGGTTAACGATGCTGAAGAATATCTTTCTGATGAAGAAGAGCCAACCGAAGACGTTGAGTAATTTAAATAGGGCGTTAGAATATAGCGCCCTTACATAATCTCTTGAAAGGAGAAAAGAATGATCAAACTCACAGGAACGTATCCAGAATATAGCCATGCATGCGATTGCGATAGAGATACTGGTTTTGGTATTCATGTCTATTTTCTAAAGGATAATAGTGTATCTATTATTAACAATGATAAGATGCAGGGTATTGCTTTATCATCTGAAAATTTTGAAAATCTTATCGAAATCTATCAGCAAGTTAAAAGGACTTTAATAAATCCTGAATTTCCATCGACTAATCAGTTCTATGTTATTTCTGAAAGAAAAACATTAAGCCAAATTTTGATGTTTGAGCAAGGTTGGCTACGAGTTGAGGATCGATCTGACGTGCTTGCTTATAATCAAGAATATGGGACTTCATTCCATGCTTTTATTTGCAAGTTGGCCGAACAACCAAGTAAAGCATATAAAGAAGTTTGGGGTGTGGATTTAAATACCGAAAACCCTGAATTTTCAAATTGCTATAAAATCGAGTTAATTGATAAAAATCATCCAAGGAGATTCAAATGATTAAGCAACTTGAAGAACGAGCAAAAAAGATATTTGATAAGGTTTCTACGACTAATGTGCCATTGCTACCAGTTCTTGTTATTGGAATTGGAGGAGTAATCGCTTTAGCTTCAAAGCAGAAAACCACCTTAATCGTTAAGAAATTTTACTACAAATAAGGAGTATTATGTTTCCATCGACAGACATGCCAAATTTTAATGAACTGCATTATCATATCACTGTTGTTTCACCATGTAGAAATATTCCGTCGATCATAACATCTGATCGTTACACAGCTTTAAATGAATTTGGCAAGGTAGTTAAATTAGTTCAAGATTTATCGGGTTTGATCCCGGTTGTAATTAAAGATGAGGAGAACTACAAAGAACGATCTTTTCTTGATCAGACTACCGTAAAGTGGTGGATCTGTTTTAAAGAATGTATGCATGATTAGTCGCAGAAATTACATCTCCTATAATAGAAACCAATCATTTTCTTAAAAGGAGAAAAAATTATGAACACAAAAGTATTAGGAAGTGCTGCTGAGTTAGTAGGAAGCATGGTTGTGAATTATTCGGTTAACACCGTGATCAAAGAAGTTGCAAAGAAAGTTCTTGATACCGATTCTATGGACAGTAAAACAAAAGTTGCTGTTATAGTCGGTACCTGGGCAATCTCAACTGTTGTATCCGGCGTTGTTACTGAATCAATCATGACTAGTGTCAAAGAAACTGCCAGCTTTGTAGCGAATACCATCAATACCACTAAAGAAAATCTACAAAATCTTAAGAAATGAAGAAAGAAAATTAGGTGCTTACAAAGCACTTAATTTTTTTTATATCTCTTGAAAGGAGAAATAATATGAAATGTTTAGATGAAAAGTTTTTTGAAAAAGTAGAACGAGTTTTCTCAGTGGAACCGAATACTTTTGATCCTATTGAACATACGGCATTTAATGCTTTGGAACAAAATGTTAAAAAATCCGGTGAGCAATTGGCTCATTTCCAAATGATTTTTGAGCAAAAATGCAAACAAATTGTTATAGGAAAAATGCATGATCTGGCGATTCTTAATGAAGAGGATATTTATATAAATGTACGGTATCCTCATGGTTGGTTTGCTCTTTTTCGTGTACAAGATGTTTCTTATTTCTTCACTTTTAATAACCGATCAGGTGTATGGTCAGTTAAACGTTTAGAAAAATCTCCAGATAATAATCTTGAGGATGCAAATACATGGAACAAATAAATTTTACCGAAGAAGATATTGCTATTCTTCCGATGAATGAATTTGATAGCTTGTATAAAACGATACTAGAATTTCATTATGAGGTTTTAAAAACAACTAGGCAATTAATAGAAGTTATTAAAAATGAAATAGCTTCGGCATTAAAAACTTTGGTTATTTCCAAATTAAAACCGAACATTGAACTTTCTCAAGCAGATATTTATATAAAATTTAATGATGATCGTGGGTGGTATGCTTTATTTGTATCCGAAGGGCGCACTTATGCTTTTTCTTACAATTATAGAAATGACACATACGCGATCAAACATGTTAAAAAACCAATTAGTTATTATTTAACTAAAAACGCATAGGGAGATTATTATGGATCTAGTAATATTGGGTATTTTTGTTTTTCTTGGTTCTTATTTTGCTCTTCGCCAAGGGTCAAAAGACATCGCAAGTATTAAGGAGTTTTAATAATTAATGACTATAAAAGAAATTATAAAAAGAATGGACGATCGTGAATTTAGTTTATTTTTAGGTAATTATTGCCAAACAAAATATTCTAATTTTATGATGAATAATGGTTATCGTGTATTAAAAGATATTTTAATGGAAGACGAAGAAACTTTAATAGAAATTATTAAAGGATCGTCATTAAAGTATCTTTTAATATAATCTTTTAATATAATCTTTTGAAAGGAGATTAAAAATGGAACGGAAAAATTTTTACGAATTATTTCGTGAAATGAATGATTATGAATTTGGTCTTTTTCTTAGAACATTATGTAACGAAATGTATGGCGAGGAATGGAACACTACGGTATACACCATATTAAAAGATTTTTGTCAGTTACCCGATGAAACAGTCAGGATGATCATCGCAAAATCTTGTCCCAATTTCCATGATATTGATATAATGGAAAGGGGAACGGCAATATTTGAGAGATTAACAACTAATCCATATTTCACAGAATTTATAACCAAATTCCTGATACGTCGTTACGGCCATGACAGAGGAAAGTCTAAAGAGCATATCACAATTATAAAAGATTTTATGACTGCCTCTAATGATTATTTGGAAGAAACGGCTCTTAGTAATCGTCTTAGTATATATAAAGCTATGGGCGATGAAGAAATTAACAAAAGTTTAATAAAAATAGAAAGGTTGTCAAATGGCGTCGGATATCGGACCAGATGAAAAATCATTGGCTGAGCGTTTTCCTTCCAACTCAAAGAAATTAAAAAGATTAAACATGGAAGGGCCAAGTGATGAACCAAAAGTTAAAAAAATCATAAAGCATCGGATTATAAAAAAACAAAAGGGTTTTCTTGATAATTTGTCAGAAGCCTTCTTTGGGAGCGATGCTAATAGTGTTATGGGGTATGTACTGCAGGATGTTTTAGTCCCTGCCGCTAAAAATACCCTATCAGAAATGGTAAGTACTGGTATTGAGATGCTCTTATTTGGAGAAGCTCATTCCAGCAATAAAAGGGATAAAAATCGGTCATATGTTAGTTATGGAGGATTCTTTAAAGATCACGACCGTCAACGTGGTAGTAATTTAAATTCTGGGCTGCGCAATCGAGCTCGTCATAAATTTGATGACCTTGCTCTGGGGAGCCGAATGGAAGCACAAGATGTTGTTGACGCTTTAGTGGATCTTATTGAAAACTATGAAGTAGCTACTGTGGCCGATTTTTATGATTTAGTTGGCATGGAGAGTGATTTCTCAGACCAAAAATATGGATGGAATAATTTAAGCCGGGTTGATATTCGACGAACTCGGGAAGGTTATGTCATCTTATTACCAAAACCAATTGTGTTAGATTAACATATTTCTTGAAAGGATTAATAATGAACATCGAAAGTATGAAAGAAGTTGTAATTAGTGCTACTGCCAGAAAGGTATTAGTCGCTAAAAAATATAGCCCCGAGATTTTAGTAGGGGTTGGTATTGTAGGTTTTATTGCCACGACGATCATGGCCTCAAAAGCAACTTTAAAGGTCAACGATATTCTTAAAGAAACTGATAAAGATCTTGAGACCATCAAAAATGTGCACAAGGAAGCCTTAGCTGGTAATCCAAGTTTTACTTACACTGAAACCGATTATCGTCGTGATTTGGCAATTACATATTCGAGACGTGGCATGGATCTTGCAAAATTATATGGGCCGGCGGTAATTGTTGGGACTTTCTCTGTTGGTTGTATTTTGGCCTCTCAGGGAATTATGAAGAAGCGAAATCTTGGTCTTATCGCAGCTTATAAGTTGCTCGATGATACCTTCTCTTCATATCGTGATCGTGTTATTGAAGACCAGGGTAAAGAGAAAGATTTAATGTACCGGCATGGTTTCACCGTAGAAGAAGTTAAACAGACTACTACGGACGAAAATGGCAAGAAAGTAAAAACCAAAGAGCCTGTGGTTGTCTATGACGGACGTGAACATAGCGAGTACGCCAGATTCTTTGATGAGTATTCTGTTCAGTGGCAGAAAGATGCTGCGCATAATCTCTTCTTTCTTCGCTCTCAGCAAAATACGGCAAATGATTTGTTAAAGTCTCGTGGTCATATATTCTTAAACGAAGTGTACGACCTTCTTGGTATTCCGCGATCAAAAGCCGGCGCAGTTGTTGGGTGGGTTTATGATAATGCACCTGGTAATGTAAGTGACAATTATGTCGATTTTGGTATCTATGACCCAGATAATCAAAGTGGACGTGAAATCGTAAATGGTTATAATCGTTCAGTCTTGCTCGATTTCAATGTAGATGGTATTATTTACGATCTTATTTGAATGCGAGATGGCATTAAGGCCATTGGCTCAGGTTACCGTGAGCAAGATCTTATAAACTATCCTCATATTTACTTGTATGACGATGGGGTATATTTAGAAGAACCAGAAAAAGGAAACTTAAATTATGAACACCTATAAAGTTAAAACATTTGTTATCTGCTTGACTGCTGCTGTAATTGGAGGTTATATTGGCTTGCAAATTGGTAAGAAGATTACTTTTGCTATGCAACCGGAAGAGGATTTTATTGAGGATCCTGAATATGATGAGGAAGAAGCCGAGGTTGAAAGCGAATATATTAAAAGTGATATCCAAAAAAGTAGAGCCAAAAGAATCCCTGTAGATTATGCAGGTATTGGCCGTGACAAGCCCTCTCTTGAAGAAGCGTCTGCCCATTTATTGTCAAAAACTTCTTTGCAAAAAGAAGAAGTAAATGGTGAAGATGAGGAAGAAGAAAGTACCGCAGAAGATGATGCTTATGTGATCAGTTTCGATGATTTCGTTGACCCGACGAATGTTAACGAAAAGAAACAGTTAACATACTATAGCGGAGATGATATTCTTTCGGATTCGGAAGGTCTTATTATCCAAGAGTCCGCACCATTGTTTAATGCTGATCTTCTCGAGCAGTTTGGTACTTGGTCAAATGACCCGGATGTAGTATATATTCGAGATGAGAAAAAGGATATTGATTACGAAGTTTGTCGTCTCTTTGAGAATTATTCGGATGCTGCTGCCGGGATTCCACAAAAGCCAAAAAAATCCAAATTAAAGAAGGCCCAAAGGAGCGAGGATGAGGAGAACTAGCGGAAGTGACAGCCAGATATTTCTTTCAGAATTAGAGAAAGAATATTTTGAATGGCTTTGCCTTCTTGCTGATTTTCAAAAAAGCGGAACTGTTAGGCATACAAATCTTGCAAAGACATTATATTCTGTAGTGTTCGAACACTTTGTGCCTAATGACGATAACCGAGCCGAAGATGGCAAGAATCTTCGGCAACTTTTTAGTCAGACAAAAGGGTATAGCAATATTTCAAAGCAATTAAATAAAGAATGTAGTGTCCTTGAAATGCTGATTGCTTTATCTTTGCATATGGATTATATTATAGAACACCCACCAAGTCAAAGCATTGTAGCCCGATGTTTTTGGGAAATGCTGGATAATTTGGGGGTTTCTTTGTATGATGACAAAACATATTTTGGTTTAGCTCATCAGCAAGTACTTAATAATATAAAGAAACTTCTATCCAGACAATATCGTGTTACTGGAGAAGGTGGCTTATTTCCGCTAAGATCTACTAAAAAAGACCAGCGGAAAGTCGAATTATGGTACCAAATGCAGGCTTATATCGAGGAAAACTACTAAATTGCTTTTCATAAAACTGTAACAAATGTTACACTTTTAAAACGTGCTTTTCATAAATTTTTTCTAATTTTGAAAAAGTGTGACAAAAAAGTGTAACATTGTGACAGTTTTCAAAAAAAAGTGTAACACTTAAGACCCTTAAAAAAATGTAAAAATTAATACAAAAGTCCTTAAATAGGGCGGAAAAAGGCTTTTTAGGCCGTTTTGGGGGCAAACATAGCAGCATTTTTACATTTTATTAAGGGTCTTAAGCCTTTTTGAGTAATGTGTGACACTTGTGACACTTTTTTCTTATAACTATTATAAGAGAAAATAATAGTATATAAAGAGTTTATATAATGATACAAAAAAGTGTAACAAGTGTTACACCCTCTCTTGAAAGGAGAATCTTGTGGACTTTTACCAAATTAAAGAAAGAAGTAGTAAAAACAATACCATCGAGATATATCCTGATTTTAGGGTATGTCGTTCTAAGGATCTTATGGTCCGAGGAAAAGCTTTTTATGCCATATGGGATGAGGAGCAGCAATTATGGTCTACTGATGAATATGATGTCCAAAGATTGGTAGATGCCGAATTAACAGCATATAAGGACAAAGTCAGTAAAGAACGTGATGGAACATTCCATGTCAAATATATGAGCGAATTCTCAACAAATAGTTGGGCGCAGTATCGTAGTTATCTAGCCCATATTTCGGATAGTTCTCATCAGTTAGACGAGCATTTAGTTTTTCAAAATACTGAAATTAAAAAGAAAGACTATGTGAGTAAAAAACTTCCATATTCTTTAGATGATCTTCCTTGTCCTTCTTGGGAAGAATTAATCAGTACTTTATACGAACCTGACGAGAGGCAAAAAATAGAATGGGCCATAGGTTCTATCGTAGCTGGTGATGCTAAAGAAATACAAAAATTTATAGTTTTGTATGGCGAAGCCGGAGCAGGAAAATCCACAATTTTAAATATAATACAAAAATTGTTTGTAGGTTATTACACAACATTTGAAGCCAAGGCTTTGACCTCTGCCAATAATGCTTTTTCGACTGAGGTTTTTAAAAGTAACCCGTTAGTGGCTATTCAACATGATGGTGATCTGTCAAAGATAGAAGATAATACTAAATTAAATTCCATCATTTCGCATGAGATGATGACTATGAATGAAAAGTACAAACCTAGTTATATGTCAAGAGCTAATTGCTTTTTATTCATGGCTACTAATAAACCTGTTAAAATAACTGATGGAAAATCGGGTATTATTAGGCGTCTTATTGATGTGAAAACTTCTGGAAGAAAATTACCAACTAAAAAGTATCATACTATAATGGGTCTTATAGATTTTGAATTAGGCGCGATCGCTAATCATTGTCTGAATGTGTACCGAAAATTAGGAAAAAATTTCTATTCTAATTACAGACCATTAGATATGATCTTCCAAACAGATGTGTTCTTTAACTTTGTCGAATCAAATTTCTATATCTTTAAAGAGCAAAATGGCGCTACCCTATCCCAAGCATATGATATGTATAAAACATATTGCGAGGATGCTTTAGTAGATTTTAAATTACCAAAGCATAAATTCAGAGAAGAATTTAAAAACTATTTTAAGAATTTTTCTGATGTTACTCGAGTAGATGGAAAGCAAATTAGAAGTTATTACAGCGATTTTATAATTTCGAAATTTACTAATGCCGGAGATAGTCCAAAAAACGAAGAAGCACCAAACTGGCTAGTTTTTGATAAAGAAGAATCTATATTTGATGAGATAGCTAAAAACTACCCTGCCCAGTATGCCAACGATGATGGTTTTCCAAATAAAAAGTGGGCGGATACAAAAACAGTATTAAATGATTTGGTTACTACTAAATTGCACTATGTTAAATTACCTTTAAATCATATAGTTATCGATTTTGATCTTAAGGATGCTACAGGCCAAAAATCTCTTGAAAAAAATCTAGAAGCAACTAGCAAATGGCCTCCTACATATGGCGAATTTAGCAAAAGCAGTTTGGGTATACATTTGCATTATTTTTATGATGGCGATCCATTAAATTTAAGTGCTTTATATTCTGAAGGTATAGAAGTTAAAGTCTTTAATGGCGATGCCTCTTTAAGAAGAAAACTTTCAAAGTGCAATGATATTCCAATAGCAACAATCTCTACAGGTCTTCCCTTGAAAGGAGAAAAAGTGATAAATTTTGATACTGTAAAGAATGAAAAAGCAATACGCACTTTAATAGCAAGAAATCTTAACAAAGAAATACATGCTGGCACTAAACCTAGTATAGATTTTATTTATACTATTCTTGAAGAAGCGTACAAAACAGGTATCCACTATGATGTCACTGATATGCGCCCTAAAGTTTTGATATTTGCGAATAACAGCACCAATCAATCAGAATATTGTATTAAACTTGTTGAGAAAATGAAGTTCTTTTCCGATGAGCCAAGCAAAACTCAAGACAAACATGATGATGGGCGATTAGTTTTCTTTGATGTTGAAGTATTTCCAAATCTTTTATTGATAAATTGGAAGTATCAAGGACCAGAGAATAAATGTGTTCATATGATAAACCCGGCGCCAAATGAAATAGAAGATTTGATGAAACTAAAATTAGTGGGGTTTAATTGTCGCCGTTATGATAACCATATTCTATATGCTCGTTATCTTGGTTATAATAATGAAGAAATATTTAGACTTAGTAGTCGTATTGTTGGCGAAAGTCGTAATTCTCTTTTTGGAGAAGCGTACAACATATCATACACTGATGTTTATGATTTTTCTTCTATAAAACAAAGTTTAAAAAAGTTTCAAATAGATTTAGGTTTGCATCATCAAGAATTAGGAATGCCTTGGGACCAACCAGTTCCAGAAGATAAATGGCACTTGGTTTCCGAATATTGTGATAATGATGTACTGACTTTAGAAGCGGTATTTGAAGATCGCAAAGAAGATTTTGTAGCAAGACAGATATTATCGGATTTAAGTGGATTATCTTTGAATGACACAACTCAAATGCATACTGCTAAAATCTTATTCGGAAATGATAAAACTCCTCAAGATAAATTTGTCTATACTGATTTATCTGAAATGTTTCCAGGTTATACATTTATAAATGGCAAAAGTTTGTATAAAGGCGAAGAAACTGGTGAAGGAGGATATGTTTATGCCGAACCTGGTGTCTATACTAATGTGGCCTTACTTGATATCGCTTCAATGCATCCTACAAGTATAGAATTACTTGATCTATTTGGACCGTATACAAGTAAATACTCTGAAATAAAGTCTGCTCGTATAGCAATAAAACACAAAGAATACGACAAAGCTAAAAAGATGCTTAATGGGGTTTTAGAAAAATATCTGACAACTCCTGAAACATCTAGCGCCCTTGCTTATGCTTTAAAAATAGTTATCAATATTGTTTATGGATTAACTTCAGCAAAATTTCCTAATAAATTTAAAGACCCACGTAATGCCGACAACATAGTAGCTAAACGTGGAGCATTATTTATGGTAGATTTAAAGGAAGCTGTACAAAAAGAAGGGTATAAAGTAGTTCATATCAAGACAGATTCCATAAAAATAGCTAATGCTGATTCTAAGATCATAAGTTTTGTTTATGATTTTGGAAAAAAATATGGCTATGATTTTGAGCATGAAGCAACATATGACCGATTAGCTTTGGTAAATGATGCTGTGTATATTGCTCGTAAGCAAGATACCAAACAATGGACCGCTACAGGAGCCCAATTTGCGCATCCAATAGTTTTTAAAACATTGTTTAGTAAAGAACCTATAATCTTTAAAGATTACTGCGAAATGAAAGCAGTGTCTTCATCTCTGTATTTAGATATGAATGAAAATTTATCTGAAGAAGAGCATGATTATAAGTTTATTGGAAAAGCTGGTTTGTTTTGCCCCATATTGCCGAATAAAGGTGGAGGAATTCTTTTACGTAACAAAGATGACAAATATTATGCAGTAACAGGTACTAAAGGATATCGTTGGCTCGAATCTGAATTAATTACTGAATTAAAAAAAGAAGAAGATATTGACTTAAGTTATTTCAGAAAATTAATTGATGAAACAATTAATGATATATCAAAATTTGTAGACTTTGAATGGTTTACATCAGAAGAATAATTTCTTGAAAGGATCTAAAATGGTACAAGATAATATTGCAATTGAAAATGCCAAAATTGGTTTTCGTAATTTTAGTGGAAAAGAAGGAAGATTTAATCCAGCAGGTCGAAGAAATTTCTGTGTTTTTCTTGAAGAAGAAGTCGCATCTAAATTAGTTCGTGATGGGTGGAATGTTCGTTGGTTAGAACCACGTGATCCAGAAGATCAAAAGCAACCCTATATCCAAGTAACGGTAAGTTATGACAAAATTCCACCAAAGATTGTTATGATAACTTCAAGAAATAAAACGATTTTAAATGCCGATTCAGTTGGGGTTTTAGATTGGGCCGAAATTCAAGAAGTAGATTTGATTATTCGTCCTTATAATTGGGAATTGTCCGGAAAAGTTGGAGTAAAAGCATATGTGAAAGCTATGTATGTTACTTTAGCTGAGGATGAATTCGAATCTAAATACTATGACGTTCCCGATTCTGCTATTTCTTCTTTTGAAGAAGATGCCCATTAATTTATTTCCTCATCAAAAATTAGCGGTGTCCCAATTAAAAACCGGCTCTATCCTTTGTGGTGGGGTCGGTTCTGGGAAATCATTGACAGCATTAGTATATTTTTATACAGTAGAATGTAAGACCAATCTTTATGATACTATAAAGGAACCAAAAGATTTATATATCATAACTACTGCTAAAAAAAGAGACACACTAGAATGGGAACGTGAATGTGGTTTTCTAATGTTGTCAACAAAAAGAGAGAACAGCATTAGTGGTATTCAAGTTGTTGTTGATTCATGGAATAATATACATAAATACCAAAAAGTTAAAAATGCTTTCTTTATTTTTGATGAACAAAGAGTTGTCGGATCTGGGGCATGGGTAAAATCTTTTATAAAAATTTCTAAAGAAAATAATTGGATTTTACTAAGTGCCACACCAGGAGATACTTGGATGGATTATGTGCCTGTATTCGTGGCTAATAATTTTTATAAAAATCGTACAGATTTTATAAGAAGCCATGTTGTATATAATTCGTTTACTAAATTTCCAAAAATAGATCATTATGTTGAAACTAAAAAATTAGTTAATTTAAGAAATTCTATAATGGTTAATATGGTTTACCAAAAAGCTATTGTTAGAATGAAAATTAATTTAATAGCTGACTATGATCTTTCAAAATTTGATCAGATATTTTCAAAAAGATGGAACATTTTTGAAAATCGTCCAATAAAAGATGTAAGTGAATATTGTTTTACAATGCGTCGTTTAGTTAATTCTGATAATAGTCGATTATTTTTAGTTAAAGGCTTATTGAAAGAACATAAAAAAATGATCATCTTTTACAATTTCAATTATGAATTAGAAAAATTAAAAAAATTATCTAAAATAATTGGCGTTGTCGTTGCGGAACATAATGGTCATAAACATGAAGAAGTTCCTGATAGTGATAGTTGGGTATATTTAGTTCAATATAATTCAGGAGCTGAAGGATGGAATTGTGTAAAAACAAATACTGTTGTTTTCTATTCGCAAAATTATTCCTACCGTATGATGACACAAGCAGCAGGAAGAATTGACCGAATGAATACTCCTTTCGAAGTTTTATATTATTATAATATAATTTCGAATTCAAAAATTGATTTAGCGATTTCAAAAGCATTAAAAAATAAAAAAGATTTTAATGAAAAAACTTTGCTATCGCGGTAAAAACATACTATATAATAGAAGAGAAGTGACAAAAATCACTCTTCTTCTATTTTTTTCTAAAAGGAGAGATAATGGGTATTCAATTAGAAAAAAATTTCCAATCAAAATTAATAAAAGAACTTAGAGAAATCTTTCCTGAATCTGTCATTTTAAAAAATGATCCGAATTACTTACAAGGGTTTCCTGATATTTTAATTTTGCATAATAATAAATGGGCCGCGTTAGAAACTAAAAGGAAAACTAATTCTTTTAGACAACCAAACCAAAATTATTATATAGAAAGATTAAATGATATGTCCTTTGCATGTTTTATATGCCCAGAGAATAAAGAACAGGTTTTATATGAACTTCAACAATCATTCAGAGCTTGAAGGGCAGCATGCATTTTTAAGCCCAAGCAAATATCATTGGATTAATTATGATCCACCGCGTTTAGATACTACATACAGAAATTTTTTAGCGGTTCAAAAAGGAATTGAGTTACATGATTTTGCATGCCATTGCATAAAATTAAATCAAAAACTTCCAAAATCAAAAAAAACAGTAAATTTGTATGTTAATGATGCCGTTGGTTTTAGAATGACGCCAGAACAAGTATTATACTATTCTGATAATGCTTTTGGCACAGCAGATAGTATATCTTTTAGAGAAAATTTTTTAAGAATTCATGATTTAAAAACTGGTAAATCAACAGTATCAATGCACCAACTTGAAATTTATGTAGCTTTATTTTGTTTAGAATATGATGTAAGTCCTTTTGAAATAAGCATAGAATTAAGGATATACCAATTAGATGAGATACTAGTCCATTCTCCAGAACCAGAAGACATCAGAAAGATAATGGACAAAATTATTTTGTTTGATAAACTAATTGAAAAAGCAAAAATGGAGGAGTAATATGACCGTTATAAAACATTATGGGACTCCCCGCCATTCAGGCAGATATCCTTGGGGTTCTGGAGAAGATGGCTTCCAAAGAAATCCCAGTTTTCTTGGGCAAGTAAAAAAATTACAAGATCAAGGATTATCTGAAGTTGAAATAGCTAAAGGTTTTGGAATAACAACTTCGCAATTAAGGGCTCAAAAATCAATAGCAAAAGCTGAGCAAAGAAAAGCTGATTTGGCAATGGCTATTCGTTTAAAAGATAAAGGAATGTCAAATGTAGCTATTGGGCAAAGAATGGGCCTTAATGAGTCTTCAGTAAGATCTTTATTAGACCCAACTTTGCAAGAAAGATCCGAAATAACAAGAACCGCCGCAGATCTTTTAAAAGAAAATGTTGAATCAAAAGGTTTTATCGATGTTGGAGCTGGTGTTGAAACATATTTAGGTTTAAGTCGCACTAAACTTAATACAGCTTTGGCTTTACTAGAAGATGAAGGATACCAAGTTCATACAGTAAAAGTAAAACAAGTAGGAACCGGAAAAGATACTACAATTAAAGTATTAGCACCTAAAGAGTCGACATATTCTGATTTAATGAGAAATAGAGATCAGATTAAAATGATTGATAGTTATTTCGAAGATCATGGAAGAACTTTAAGAGGCCTTGAACCAATAAGAAGCATTTCTAGTGATAGAATAAAAATCAATTATGATGAAGATGGCGGAACAGCTAAAGATGGTTTGATCGAACTTAGAAGAGGTGTTGATGATATTTCTTTAGGAAATGCTAAATATGCACAAGTTAGAATAGGTGTTGATGGAACACATTATCTAAAAGGAATGGCCGTATATAGCGATGCTCTTCCAAAAGGTGTTGATGTTCTTTACAATACAAATAAATCTAACCAAATTCCAAAAGAAAAAGTATTTAAATCTATGAAAGAAGATCCCGATAATCCTTTTGGTGCTTCTGTAAGGCAACGACATTATATAGACAAAGATGGAAAAGAACAATTATCCTCTCTGAATATTGTAAATGAAGAAGGTGATTGGCAAAAATGGTCTAAAAGCATCTCGTCTCAAGTTCTTTCAAAACAAAGTCCTTCTTTAGCTAAAAAACAATTAGGATTAGCTTTTGATTTGAAAAAAGAAGAATACGACGAAATAAATGCCCTTACAAATCCTTCTGTTAAAAAAAGATTATTAGAATCATTTTCTGATGATTGTGATGCAGCAGCAGTTCATCTTAAAGCAGCCGCTCTTCCTAGACAATCATCGCATGTTATTTTGCCTTTTCCATCTTTAAAAGAAAATGAAATTTACGCACCAAATTACCAAAATGGCGACCATGTTGTTTTAATTAGACATCCGCATGGAGGTATTTTTGAAATACCAGAATTAGTAGTTAATAATAAAGCTTCAGAACCAAATTCAGTAATTAAAAATGCTATTGATGCGGTTGGTATTAATCCTAAAGTTGCTTCTAAATTATCAGGAGCGGATTTTGATGGCGACACAGTTTTAGTAATACCTAATAAAAATAAAGAAATAAAAACATCGGCATCTTTAAAAGGATTAGAGAATTTTGATCCCAAAACAAGTTATCCTAGCTATCCTGGTATGAAAACCATAAATGACAAAACTAAACAACTAAAAATGGGTGATATTTCTAATTTGATTACTGATATGACAATAAAAGGAGCAAATCTAGATGAAATTGCTCGTGCTGTTAGACATTCTATGGTTGTTATTGATGCTGAAAAACACAGTTTAAATTATAAACAATCATATATTGACAATGGCATTTCCTCTTTAAAAGAAAAATATCAAGGAAGCAAACGTTCAGGAGCTTCAACGTTAATATCAAAAGCGTCTTCAGAAATGAGAGTACCTCATCGTAAGGACCAAATTCGTATTGATCCATTAACTGGAAAAAAGGTATACGAATATACTAATGAGTCATATATCAATAAAGACGGAAAAGTAATTAAAAGAACTAGCAAAACAAGTAAAATGGCAGAAACAGATAATGCTTTTAATTTATCTTCCGGAACTCGTATGGAAACGGTTTACGCTGAATATGCAAATTCCCTAAAAAGTTTAGCTAATAAAGCACGAAAGGATATGCTTGAAGTAAAAACAATTCCATATTCACCATCTGCTCGTTTGCTATATTCTAAAGAAGTAGCTTCCTTAAAAGCTAAATTAAATATAGCTTTTAAGAATAAGCCTTTAGAAAGACAAGCGCAATTAATGGCAAATAAAATAATTACCACAAAAAGAAAAGAAAATCCAGACATGGATGCGGCAGATTTAAAGAAATTAAAAGGCCAAGTTTTGGAAGAATCAAGATCTAGATTTTCAGCTAAAAAGCAGAATATCGAAATAACAAATCGTGAATGGGAAGCAATACAATTAGGAGCAATAAGTTCGAATACACTAAACCAAATTTTATTAAATACTGATTTAGATTCATTAAAACAACGTTCAATGCCTAGACAATCTTCTTCTTTGTCCTCGGCTAGATTAGCCAGAGCCAAAAATATGTTAGCTTCAGGATATACTCAAGCAGAAGTAGCATCAGCATTAGGTATTTCAACTTCATATTTGACTTCGAGTGTAAAATAAAAGGAGATTAAAAAATGGAAGGATCTGTTGATTACCTCCCTATACAATATTCACAAAGAGACCCATCTTGGAAAAATGAAAGATTAGGCTTTTCTGATAATACAATCGAAAAATTTGGTTGTTTGTTAACAGCATCAGCTACAGTGTTGACACATTATAATATACCAATAAATCCTAAGAATTTGAATGCTCTTTTAAAGCGTTATAATGGATTTTCTGGTGCTTATATGTATTACCAAGTTTTGCCAGATGTTTATCCAGTATCTGTTGAATTAATGCAGTGTAGTAATATAGAAGTTCCGTTAAGTTATATTGATACTGCATTAGAAAAAGGATTACTACCAATAGTTGAAGTTGATAGTAATCCTAAAAGCGGGTTTCAAAATCATTGGATTGTTATTTATAAAAAAAATAAGAATGACTACTTAGTATCTGATCCTTGGTCTTTAGACCCCCATTCCGAATTAGTATCATTGTCTTCTCGTTTCGGGTTTGCTGGTAGTATAAAGAAAATTATTAAAAATATATTCCTTATAACCCCCAATCCTGGTGTTTATACCCCCATTATATTTAATGAAGATGCAGACCAGGATGTTGGCAATCAAACCCCCATAGATAATAATGAGTCAGCAGTTACCCCAACTAATGAAGGAAGCACTGATGATTTAATTAGTTTAATTCTAAACCCGATACCTACAGGAAACAAATTAAAAACGATAATAGATGGCCTAAGAGTAAGAACAGGCCCCTCATTAGATTCTAAAGTTTTAACAATGGTTCCTAATGGAACAGAATTCGTTTCGGCAGGAGACCAAGTGCATACTGGCAATATTGTATGGCAACCAGTTCTTTTATATGTAGCAGTTAACTGTATGAATGAACGGTATATAGTACCAGTTGAGTAATAAAGATTCCCCTATAACTTAATAAAGGAGGTATATGACTAATGAAATAGAACAAACAATGTTGACTACATTAGACAATCCTTACAATCCTTTTACACAATTTGATGAATGGAACGCGTTTGATACAAGTATGGGTTACAATACATGCTCATACCTAGCAAGAATAGCAAAAGATTCTGAAGAATTAAGTGAAACAGATGAAAGTTTGTCTATAGATAATGCTATAAATGAAATCCTCTCCTTTAATTTAACAGGAAATTATGTAAAAGTTACAAAAAATAATTTTTCTGAATTTTTAAAGAATAGACAGAGCATTCATGCAGCATTATAAGCATACGGGGGGGGGTCTCGTAAAAACAGCCCCCCCTACAAAAT